>Ga0206843_10010_pt1 | contig 80443 bp, 81 predicted proteins | sample Alteio_BWOrgCont_21_FD_152869 | JGI IMG/M metagenome (GOLD analysis project Ga0206843, IMG submission 152869) | Enriched cells from forest soil in Barre Woods Harvard Forest LTER site, Petersham, Massachusetts, United States -... | ecosystem: Environmental > Terrestrial > Soil > Temperate forest >...
ACCACGCGCGCGTTCTTCTGGCGCTTTATCAATTTGATCGTACGCCTTAAATTCACCGCGTCCCATCGTCTCCGACATCACTTTCGTGATCGCCGCTGTCAAGGTCGTCTTACCGTGATCCACGTGTCCTATCGTTCCCACATTTAAATGGGGCTTGTTCCGTTCAAATGCTACTTTGGCTGACATGATTATCTCCTCATTTCATTCTTTATAAACAGCCCACAACTGGGATTGAACCAGTGACCTCTTCCTTACCAAGGAAGTGCTCTGCCACTGAGCTATGTGGGCATTTAACTTCGTAAAAATCCCCATCGGATTTCATGAATTCAAAACACTATTTTGCATTCACTTGAAAATATAATAAGCGGGTGATGGGAATCGAACCCACGCCATCAGCTTGGAAGGCTGAGGTTCTACCATTGAACTACACCCGCAAGTCTAGACGCTAGAGGCTAGAAACTAGATCATTTAAAAACCCTAGTGATAATGAGCTAGTGCCTAGTCACTAAAAAATGGTGGAGGAGGTAGGATTCGAACCTACGTAGGCTTGCGCCGACAGATTTACAGTCTGCTCCCATTGGCCGCTCGGGCACTCCTCCAACGCAATCCGGTATTTTTGCGCAATGTAATTAAGGTGTCAATAGAATTCTCTTGGCATGACTATGTTAACTTGATTATACTTGGGATGAATTTTTACATTTATCTAACAGGGAAGATCATGACTAACCGATATTTTTCAGCTTTTTTCATCTTATTTTTAAACCCCATCACGCTTTTTGCAAATTCACCTGCACTTGATTTTTCAACCATGCCGATAGCCAAACCCCCTGCCATTGCGGCCAATGCTTATATCTTGCAAGATTTTCATAGTGGCCAAATTCTCGCTGAACACAATATCGATACCCCTGTTGAACCTGCAAGCTTAACGAAAATGATGACGATTTATGTATTGGACGTGGAAATGGCGCGGGGCACGATCAGTCCCAATGCCACTGCGCTGGTGAGTGAGCATGCCTGGCGCACCGAAGGCTCACGCATGTTTTTGGACTTAAATACTGAAGTGCCGATTAAAGAACTGCAACAAGGCGTCATCATCCAATCAGGTAATGATGCCAGCGTCACCATTGCGGAGCGCATCGCGGGCAGTGAATCTGCTTTTGCCGAAATGATGAACTACCAAGCTCAACAACTTGGGATGACCAATAGTCATTTTACCAATGCGACCGGTCTGCCCGATCCCGGGCTGTACACCACCGCACGTGATATGGCGACGCTGGCACGGGCCATGATTAAAAATTTTCCTGAAAGCTATCAAATTTATCAGCAAAAAGAATTTTTTTACAATAATATTAAACAACAAAACCGTAATCGCTTGCTCTGGCGCGACAATACCGTTGATGGCATTAAAACTGGGCATACCTCAAGTGCGGGATATTGTCTGGTTGCTTCCGCAGAAAGACAAGGCATGCGTTTGATTGCTGTAGTCCTAGGTGCTGAAAGTGATTCTTCGCGGGCTGAGCAAGCGCAAACTTTATTAAATTACGGCTTTCGTGTATTTAGAACCGAGGAATTGGCACAAAAGAATCAAGTGATCAGTGAAATGCCCATATGGAAAGGCAGTAAGTCTATACTCCCTATTGGATTTAATGAAGATGCTTATGTGACTGTGCCCCAAGGCCAGGCCAAACTTGAAACCGCGGTGAGTGTTAAGCCTGAACTGATTGCCCCTATTCCTGCGGGCACACCTGTAGGCGTCATGCAGGTGAAGTTAAATGGTGAAGTCATTGCTGAGCAACCGGTAGTAGCCCTAGAAACCATCGAAAAAGGAAGTCTATGGCGCCGTTTCATTGATACCATCAAATTATTTTTTAAACACCTTATCGCCTAGGAGAAATGGAATGTTAGTTTATTTAAATGGAGAATTTCTCCCACTGGAGCAAGCAAGGATCTCCCCGCTCGATAGAGGCTTTCTCTTTGGTGATGGGGTCTATGAGATGGTCCCTTTTTATCATGGCATTCCTTTTTTATTTGAAGAACATATCACTCGTCTTGGCCGCAGTCTCCAAGCGCTCGATATTAAAAATCCTTTAACCAAAGACCAATGGAAGGCCATTGTGCATACCTTGAGCGAGCAAGCCTCTCTGCCCACGCACAATATTTACCTGCAAATTACGCGCGGTGCCGGATTGAGCCGACAACATCAGTATGAAGACGGCTTAGAACCCACAGTTTTTGCCATGGTCACCAATATGCGTTTATTATCGGATGCAGAAAAACAAACCGGCTTAAGAGCGGTAACCGTCCCCGATGAGCGCTGGCAAAATTGTTATATTAAATCACTTAACCTCTTGCCGAATATATTGGCCATACAACAAGCCTATGTGCAACAAGCCTATGAAGCCATACAAATTCACCAAGGCTATGTGACCGAGGGCGCAAGCAGTAATGTATTTATCGTTAAACAAAATATTTTATTCACCCCCCCGAAAACCGCTGAGATTCTGTGGGGGATCACCCGTGATTTTGTCCTAAGTCTTGCGCGCAAACACCATATCGCTTTCGAAGAACGCGCCTTGAATGAAGATGAGCTGTATGATGCCGATGAAATTTGGATCACGAGTTCTGGTCGAGAAGTGGTCCCGATTACCCGCTTAAATGATCATCGTGTCGGCGATGGTGAAGTGGGCCCGATATGGAAAAAAATAAATGCCAGTTATGAAAACGCAAGAAATGCATGCTGAAAATAAAACAATTAGGTCTAGTTGATTATGCACAAACTTGGCAGCAGATGCGGGATTTTACCGATACCCGAGATAGCTTTACTCCTGATGAAATTTGGGTCTTGGAACATCCGCCCGTCTTTACCCAAGGGCAAGCAGGAAAGGCAGAACATATCTTAAATGCGGGCGAAATTCCCGTGATTCAAACCGATAGAGGTGGACAGGTCACCTATCATGGGCCTGGGCAGTTGGTCGCTTATTTATTATTTGATTTAAGACGGCTGAATATGGGCATACGCACCTTTGTCACCACTATCGAGCAAGCCATTATTAATGTCCTCGCTCAGTATGCTATCAAGGCCCATGGCGATCGCAACGCTCCGGGTGTCTATGTAGAAGGTAAAGGTAAAATTTGTGCCATCGGGCTGCGTGTGCGGCATGGCTGCACTTACCATGGTATTGCGTTTAACATCAATATGGATTTAGAGCCTTACTCTCGAATTAATCCTTGTGGATTTACCCAACTCGCTGTGACTCAGACCGCTGATTTAGGCGGGCCAACTACTGTGCGTGAGGCGGGCGAGCAGTTTGTGCTGCAGTTTCAAAAGCTGATACCTTGATCCCCACCCACAAAAAAACCCTCATAAAAAAGAATTCCAACTCTTATTATTTTTGTGCATAATGGCTTTTTTTCACATCCCCAATCTAGGAGTTCACATGAAACAACGTATGATGACCCGGTTAATATTGGTCCTTAGTTTAATGTTAAGTCCGCTCTTATGGGCAGATGAAAAAACGGTGTATATCTACAGCTGGTCGGATTATCTAGCTCCTGAAACACTCAAACGGTTTGAGAGCAAAACCGGGATCAAAGTGGTTTACGATGTGTATGACAGCAACGATATCTTAGAAGCAAAATTATTTGCGGGAAACACCGGTTATGATGTGGTCTTCCCGACTTATTTCCCTTATTTTCTGCGCCAAGTCAAAGCCAATATTTACCAACCTTTAGATTCTGCAAAGCTACCCCATCTTAAAGGCGTAGATAAAAAGTTTGATGATCCCCTCACTATCAATGGCAAACGTTATGGCGCACCGTTTATGTGGGGAACAGTAGGTATTGGATACAACGTAGATAAAATTGCAGCGCTATTTGGTAAAGAGTTTACTCCCGATAGCTGGAGCTTTGTGTTTGATCCGAAAAATGCGGAAAAACTAGCCAGTTGTGGCATCGTGTTTATGAACTCGCCGATTTATTTAGCCCCGATCATGATGAAATATTTAGGACTCAATCCCCAAAGCACCCAATATGATGATTACTCCAAGGCCATCGCGCAATTTGCAAAAGTACAACCCTATGTCACCCATTTTCATGATTCACAATATATCAATGATTTAGCCACCGGGAATGCGTGTGTGGCCGTGGGTTGGTCAGGTGATTTGATTATTGCGCGTGAGCGAGCTAAGCTCGCAGCTAAGCCGGTGAATATTGCTTATGTCAATCCTAAAGAAGGCGCGCCCTTGATTTTTGATGTCATGGCTATCCCACAAGGTGCAAAAAATATTGATGCCGCTTACCAGTTTATAGATTTTATGTTGGAGCCACAAACCATGGCAGAATTAACAAACTATAATTACTTCCCCAGTCCAGTTCCCGGATCACGTGCGTTGTTAAATCCTAAATGGCAAAACGACACCAGCATTTATCCACCACAAACTATCATGGATCAACTCTTTGTCCAAGGCGAGCTGCCTTTACCGGTTGAAAAACGGGTAAACCGTGATTGGGCCCGAATGAAAGCAGGTGAAATGGCTAATGCAAAATAAGCAGAACGACGGTTATATTCGCATTGAAAAATTAGCAAAACAATATGATCGCGTTAAAGCGGTTGATAACGTATCGCTGTCGATCGCAAAAGGCGAATTATTTGGCCTGATGGGCTCATCCGGTTCTGGCAAATCGACCTTGCTGCAAATGTTAGCGGGACTTGAACCACCGACGGATGGCCGTATTTTTATTGATGGCGAAGACATGACGCATGTGCCGCCGCATTTACGCCCCGTGAACATGATGTTCCAATCCTATGCCTTATTCCCACACATGAGCGTGTCGCAAAATATTGCGTTTGGGCTTGAGCAAGATCCTTTAAGTCGCATTGAAATTCAAAAACGGGTTGATGAAATGCTCACCATCGTCAGTATGCGCGATTACGCCCATGAAAAACCGCATACCTTATCCGGTGGACAGCGCCAACGTATTGCGCTGGCGCGTAGCCTCGCTAAACGTCCCAAATTATTGTTGCTCGATGAGCCCATGGGCGCGTTGGATAAAAATCTGCGCGATCGCATGCAGCTTGAAGTCGTCAATATTCTTGAAGAATTGGGCGCGACCTGTTTACTCGTTACTCATGATCAAGATGAAGCCATGACCATGTCGCAACGGATTGGGATCATGGATAAAGGTGAAATCATCCAAATGGGTACGCCTAAAGAAGTCTATGAATACCCGAACTGTACCTTTAGTGCCAAATTCTTAGGATCCGTGAATATTTTCTCGGCTACTGTCGGTGAAGAATTGGCAGAAACTACGCTACTGACTGTGCCCGAAATGCAATCGCAAGTGCAAGTGGATCGCTGCTTATCCCTACCCGAAGGTTTGCAAGTGTGGGTGGCAGTGCGCCCCGAGAAAGTTAATTTGTCCATTGAACGCCCTGAGTCCGCCTATAACGTGTCATCAGGCCGCGTCCATGACATCGCGTACATGGGCAGTCATTCTGTTTATCACGTGACCCTAGAGTCTGGGAAAAAGCTAGAAGCCTATGTGTATCACAGTGATCGCTTTATTGCCGAGCCCATTACTTGGGAAGATAAGGTGTATGTGCATTTTCCTGCAGACAGCGTTGTGGTATTACAAGGATGATAATGATCCAATTCAAACAATGGCTACTCTCTGGGCGCACTTGGGTAGTGGGGATCCCCTACCTGTGGTTATTGTTATTTTTAATTTTACCTTGCCTTATCATTTTAAAATTAAGTTTCAGTGAAATGGCGCTGAGCTTACCGCCTTTTACGCCACTTTTTGAACTCAGTGACTACGTGATGACGCTTCATATTAATTTAAGAAATTATTTCATATTAGTTACCGATCCATTTTATGCTTCGGCCTACTGGAATTCGTTAAAAATTGCCTTTTTCTCTACACTGGGTTGCTTAATCATTGGCTATCCTATGGCGTATTGCATCGCAAGAGCGAATACGACGTTACGGTCCCTGTTGCTTGCTTTAGTTATTTTACCTTCATGGACTTCATTTTTATTACGTGTGTATGCGTGGATGGGGATATTGCAAGAAACAGGCTATCTGAATCAATTCCTAATGAAATTACATATTATTAGTACGCCCATACAATTTTTATACACAGATTTTGCCATTTATTTAGGCATTATTTACGGTTATTTACCGTTTATGGTATTACCTATTTTTGTATCCATTGCCAAAATGGATTGGTTATTGCTTAAAGCCGCTTCTGATTTAGGCGCACGGCCCTGGACTGCGTTCTGGCGAATCACGCTGCCTCTCACGCTGCCTGGGATCCTCACCGGCAGTTTGTTAGTGTTTATTCCTGCCGTGGGCGAATTTGTGATCCCTGATCTATTAGGCGGTTCAGGCTCGAATATGATAGGACGCGTTTTATGGCAAGAATTTTTCAATAACCGCGACTGGCCGTTATCGGCAGCACTCGCAACCCTGATGCTATTATTGTTGCTATTGCCCATTTATATTTTCACCCGCGCTGAAAAAAATACCGGAGCCGTTTAATGCTAAAAACCTCTCCCTATATTAAAGCGGTGACCGTAGCCGGTTATATTTTTTTATATGCGCCGATTTTAATTTTAATTATTTATTCCTTTAACGAATCACGTTTAGTGACGGTGTGGTCAGGGTTTTCTCTAAAATGGTATGGCGAATTATTTCAAGACACGGCCTTGCTGACTGCAGCAAAAACGAGTTTAACCATTGCGCTTGCGAGCGCCACCGGAGCCACGGTGTTAGGGATCTTAGCCGCTTACGCACTCACGGGTTATCGCTTAAAGGGAGGCGCTTTGTTTAATGTGCTGATCCGCGCGCCTATGGTATTGCCGGAAGTGATCATGGGTTTTTCTTTATTACTGTTATTTGTGGCGCTAGAAAATGCCATTGGCTATCCTAATGGCCGAGGCATATTCACGATTTGGATTGCACACATGACCTTAAGCGTTGCCTATGCCACGGTCGTGATTGCCGCACGCTTACAAGAAATGGACAGATCGCTAGTGCTCGCCGCCCGTGATTTAGGGGCAAGAGCCCACACCATATTTTTCCGCATTACCTTACCCGTGATTATGCCGGCACTCTTAAGCGCCTGGTTATTATCGTTTACCTTATCGTTTGATGATCTGGTGATCACAAGCTTTACCTCAGGTCCTGATTCCACCACCTTGCCCATGGTGGTGTATTCCAGCGTACGCCTCGGCGTCAGTCCCAAAATCAATGCACTCGCTACGCTGATGATCACTATTGTCACCTTAATGGCCATTGCCTTTTGTTTAATCTTAATGCGCCTAGAGCAAAAAAAGTCTTAGGTTCTTAGACATAGTTTATATCACACTAAACGCTTGCTATTTAAGCACCAATGATATATATTTTGGTATATATCATTGGAGGTGAGATTATGAGCCATTTAGCCAAAATTTTTATCAATGGGCGTAGCCAAGCTGTACGATTACCCGCTGCCTATCGATTTGATTCTAAAGAAGTTTATATACACCGTGACCCTGAAACCGGTAATGTCATCTTATCTGCCAAACCCGAAAACTGGGATGGTTTTTTAGCCACATTAAAAGAAGCTCATGTACCCTCTGATTTTTTAAGTAAGAAAGAACGTGAAGAGATGCAGCAAAACCGTGATCCCTTCCAAGGATGGAAAGAATGAAACATTTTATGCTCGATACTAATACTGTAAGCCATTTAATTAAAAACCATCCTAAAGTAGTCCAGCGTGTCACGTCTAAACCTACAGCGTCTTTATTTATCTCGGTCATTACAGAGTGTGAACTATTATATGGAATAGCCAAACGTCCGGAAGCAAAACGGTTACATTTAAGTGTCAGGGAATTTCTTAAATGTGTAGATATTCTCCCTTGGGACAGTACCTTCTCCGAAGAATATGGCCATCTTAGGGCAAAAATGGAACAAGGGGGCAAATCGCTAGCCTCCTTCGATTTATTAATCGCCACACAGGCATACACTAAAAAAATAACCCTAGTGACAAATGACCAAGCATTTAAGCAAGTTTCTGGACTAAATCTGGAGGATTGGACACAATAATTGCCTGAACGGCATCTTTTTTGTACACTACACCAATGAACAACACCCCCATCGACCCTAAGCAAAAACAACGTGGCCTAGATAAGCTGTCACGCATCCCTGTTAAAGTGGAAGCCGCTCCCATGCTGAAAAAGCCCGATTGGATCCGTATTCGGCTCCCTACCGGGGATCAAGTCGATAAAGTCAAAGCCATGCTGCGGCAAAATCGCCTGCATACCGTCTGTGAAGAAGCCGCTTGCCCTAATTTAAGCGAGTGTTTTAGTCATGGGACCGCCACATTTATGATCATGGGCGATAAATGCACGCGGCGTTGTACCTTTTGTGATGTGGGCCATGGGCGTCCTGATCCGCTGGATTTAGATGAGCCGGTCAACTTGGCTAAAACCGTGCAGCAAATGGGCCTCAAATATGTGGTCATCACTTCAGTAGATAGGGATGATTTACGTGATGGTGGCGCGCAGCATTTTGCCCATTGCATCAAAGCGGTCCGAGAATATTGCCCGACCACTAAAATTGAGATTTTGGTTCCCGATTTTCGCGGCAAAAATCGCAGACAAATTGCGATAGAGATTTTGACGCAATCTCCCCCAGACGTGTTTAATCATAATATTGAGACGATTCCTAGCCTCTATCCTAGCGTGCGGCCAGGATCAGATTATCAATGGTCACTTAATCTGTTAAAAGAATTTAAAGCGGCGCTGCCGCATATTCCGACTAAATCGGGCTTAATGCTAGGTTTAGGGGAAAATAATGAAGAAATTCTGCAATCCATGCGCGATCTGCGGGCTCATGATGTGGATATGGTGACTATCGGTCAGTATTTGCAACCCAGCGTCCATCATCATCCGGTGTTACGTTACGTCACTCCTGCTGAGTTTGATAGCTTTGCAACAGAAGGTGACACCATGGGATTTACCAATGTCGCCAGCGGCCCCTTAGTGCGTTCGTCTTATCATGCAGATAGGCAGGCTCAGGGAGTTGTGGTGGCTTGAAGCTCTGCTAGCACTTCAAACACTGCTCAATCGATCACCAATCTGTACTCGAAATTAAACTATCCCCTAGCATATAAATTAAACCTAATACCACGATAGGAAAACACCAAGGCTTGCCTGCCAATCCTGGTTTGTGATTCCGCCAAGCATTGTACAATTCACCGAGCGCATAGGGCACCCACAAACTGAGCAGTAAGACGATAGGCATGATGTATCGTCCACTCAGAAAAAAATGATAATATAAAAATCCCAGCACAATTGTTGAATAGATAACAATATAAGTACCCAGAATAGTCCGCGCAACAGTAGACTCAACCACATGCTGCTTTATGGCATATATCAGCAAAAGACTATACAGCGGAGATAACAACATGAATAAGCGGACCAGAAAGTAAATCGCAAAGCCACCGATTAAAAAATAATACACATGATTATCTGGCATATTGCTAGAAATATCTGGCCGCAGAAGATTAAACTGTTGATTTAATGAAGATAAAAAATCAATATTCTGAAGATGCGATAACCAAGGGTTAGAGAAGATTAACGCTTTAAGATTAACTTGCGCGATAAAGTACGCACACATTGCTGCAACTAGCACCAGAATGACAATGGTATAAGCACCCAGCATAGGTCTAAAACTTAAAGAGAACGAATGCTTGGGATCAGAACGCACACCTAATACTAAAGGCGCTAGCATCAATACAAAAATCGCTTCAGTGCGGAATAAAAAAGCGATACACATTGCCAAACCAAAACCAATCGCATAGCGTAGCTGTCGATGCTGAGCATAAAGAATCAAAAACAATAAACCATACAACATAAATGCCCAATGACCTAAATCACGGATAATATAATCACGGTAATCATTTAATCCTGTATGTAATAAAATAATGACTGCGGCTAGAACCTTCTCCTGTAAACCTCCGCCTAAAACACTAACCAAATGAATAAAACTCGTTACAATCAAGACACAAAGTAGTGCATTAAGCACGTAAGCAGCGTTCTGAAACGAAAGAGAGGTAATCGTTTGTGTCCAAGCAATAAATATTGAATAAAAAGGCCATGGATACAAGTCTGCTGCTGCACCCCAACCTTGCTCTTTATACAGCTGTGCAACTTGAAGATATAAGATCCCATCACTATTGATCACTGCATCGCTACATAACCAAATCGATAATAATAGACTACCTGCAATGGCATAAATATAAATGAATCGTGTAGTGGCAGTAGAAGCTATAAGCATAGGTTTTTATATTGCATGATCATTAAACAAGGCATTACTTAATAACCGATAATTTTTCCAAAGCAGACTCGTTTTGACAAAACTATTTTCAAACAGCAAGTTTAGCAGCATATCGAGTCTGAGTATGCTGATCAGTAAAACATCCTAACAACATTGATTTCAAGAGAAAAATGACTTATTATATCAAACTTTTATTTTAATTATTTACATATGTTACCTAACATTTTTATAACTGGGATTAATGGATTTATTGGCCGTAATCTCGCTACAAAACTCGCTAATCAGTACAACATATATGGTTGTACGCGCAATACATCATATGAGCTAAATAGTAAGCAGCATATATTTAGTATCGAACTACGAAACAAAATCACTGATGAGATTAGCGTTGACAGTCCTATTATTATACACACTGCTGCCTTGATGCCAAGAGGTCACTCTGAAACATCGCTTATTGAAACAAACGTATACGGTACAAAGAATATACTTGATTGGGCGATACGCAACCATGCAAAACACTTTATTTATATTTCCAGCGGGAGTGTATACGGTTCTCAAAATGAATATTATCATAAAGAAAACGACCCCATTCACCCTATCGGAATCTACGGACACAGTAAATATATCGGTGAAGAATGGGTAAAAATGTACCATGAATTATATCAAATCCCAGTAACGATATTTCGACTCTTTTATCCGTATGGGGAAGATGAGACTCATGGAATTTTTTCACTGATAACTAATTTGATAAAAGATGATCAAATGATCACTATCAATGAACACCATCATCCTTATATCAATCCAATACATGTAGATGACATCATCCATGCCATAGATTTATCAATCAACAATCCATCCAAATATGAGATCTACAACTTATGTGGTGATAGAACCCTCAGCTTCTATGAGTTAGTTACTCTATGCGAGAAAAAACTATCTAAAAAGGCAAAATATGTTTTAAATAGTGATGATAAATCTGATTTATTAGGTGATAATCAATTAATCAAAACTAAACTGAAGTGGCAACCTACACGCCTAATGGAGTAAGTGCATGCATCAATATAATATTAAAAATTCAAAAATTTTTATAACAGGTGGTGCTGGATTTATTGCCAGCCATATGACTCGAATTTTAGCGCGTGATAACGAAGTTATCTTATATGATAATTTACATAATAATGCCTACAAAAATACTAATTTAAAGTCAAACTCTAATGTTAAATTAATACAAGCCGATATTCTTGACTTAAATACCCTTAAAAAAAGCATTGATCCCGATGTTGAATATGTGATTCACTCTGCTGCCATTGCTGGGGTCACAACAGTTAACAGCGACCCAACGCGAACCCTCAGAGTTAATATTATTGGAACTTTTAATATTCTTGATGCCATCCAACATTTAACACATTTAAAAAAATTTGTAGAGTTTTCAACGAGTGAAGTGTTTGGACAGTGCAGCTATAAGTCCAAAGAACATGAAATCAATCCCAAGTTGGTAATCCATGAACGACGTTGGACTTATGCAATGAGTAAATTGGCTGGAGAGTTTATCACCCATGCATACCATTTAAAACATGATTTGCCTACAGTTACTGTTCGTCCATTTAACATTTACGGCCCAAACCAAGTAGGCGTCGGAGCAATTCATCACTTTATTTTGCAAGCACTTAAAAATGAAACGCTTTATATAAATAACGATGGTACCCAAATACGATCCTGGTGCTACGTTGACGATTTTGTTCATGGATTATTACTCGCACTTTCAAGTCCAGAATCCATAGGCAAAACATATAACATAGGCACGCCCATCAGTGCAATAACAGTTTTTGAATTAGCAAAATTAATCATATCATTGACAAACAGTAGATCTCAAATTGAGAATCGTAAAATTAATTATGAAGATGTACACGTCAGAATTCCTGATATTGACAGTATAAGAAATGATTTAAACTTTGAGCCCTTAATTGCACTCGATGAAGGATTAAAAAGAACAATTACTTGGTATAAAAATAATATCTTAATTAGAAAAAAAATGACAGAAATGGAATCCTGTGAAATCTAATGCATCAAAGACAATCCATATTTCCAATGTCGCAAATATAGCTTATGGCTATTGCAAAATTTTATCGCAAAATAATTACCCTGTAGAGTTATATAGCAATAATATTACGCACATCATGAGTCAACCCGCATGGGATGATTATGATCTAGATCCCGATTTAGTTCACAATGAATTTGATTTTTATGATAATCGAATCGAACTTAAGGATTATCCACACCCGCCATGGTACCATTCCCAACAATTACTTACTTATGATCACCCGTTTATTACAAAGCTTAGTCGTATATTTCCAAGATCAATGGTAAAAAAATTTAAACCGATGTATATTGAATTATGGACAAAAATATACTACCACATACATAATAAATTTAATATTTCAAAAACCAACGATCCGCAACTGTGGGAAGACAGAATTGACAAGCTGATTAAAATATCCAAACAACTAGGGCCTACACAAGCGCTTGAAAAGAAGGATTTGCTATTATACTTTAATCAAGCACGATGGCTTGAGAACAAATATTCACCTAACGATACATTATTTGGATATATGCATGCGCCAATTTCTCTTATGTTACTAGAAAAAGTTCCCTGCGTCAGTGTAGAAATAGGCACTTTACGCGAGGTGTACGAGCAAGAGGATATTCTCAGCAAGTTATTAAAGCTTGCATACCATACGACTTCACATTTAATCATCACTAATCCGGATGGAAAACAATTCGCAGATCGTCTCAATTTACCTAATGGCTATTCCTTTGCACCACATCCTGTCGATGAAGATATTTATAAGCCTCTAGAAAATGATCAAGAGAGCATAACAGAGCTAAGGAATGAACTAAACATTCCTAATCATTATGAATATTATATCATTGCACCGGCACGCCAAAATTGGACACTAAAAGGTAATTATAAATATCTTGAAGCTTTTTCCGTTCTTGTCAAAGCTGGGATCAATGCCCTACTAATAATCCCCTCATGGGGACAAGATGTTGAACAGAGTAAGCGCTATTGTCATTCTTTGGGTTTAACAAACATTCTGTGGATTAAACCCATATCCGAAAAACGTATGATCAAGTATTACCATTGTGTCGATGTTGTACTGGATCAGTTCCAACTAGGTGTTTTCGGATTAATTACTTCTAAAGCTATGTCCTGTGGTAAACCAGTCATTACAAGTTATAACAATATATATCATGATTGGTGCTTTAAAAAGCATCCCCCTCTGATTGCATGCGAATCTGCTGCTGAAATATATCAAGCATTAATCCATCTTTTTAAAAATTTAAATAGCATTACAAAAATAGGCTTGGAATCAAGAGAATGGATAATAAAAAATTATTCTAAAGAAGTAACAGTTAAAATAATGAAACGAATTATTAATATTGCCAATTTCAACTTCAAGGAGCGTGCCATATGAGAGTTTTACATCTAGCAAATATAGCCAACATGGCATACGCCTATGCAAAAACAATTCGAACACAAGAAATAGCATCCGCTCATGAGCATGAGGTTTTATGCTATGACATGAAACATATTTTGAGCATTCCAGAATCCCATGATGGAACGCTTATGCCTCACATGAAAGAAGGTGAATTTATAAAAGATGAATATTTTTATTCTAAAGAAAATGTTCCAAAATGGTATCAACGCATTATGTCTGCGGATTATTTTAAGGATTTATATGTAATAAGTGATGACTGCTTACTATCCAATCAATGGTGTGATTTTCTTATAAAATATTCGAAAAAATATGGTGATAATTTCACTCTCACTGAAGATGATATTTTTAATTACAGAATATCAGCAAACATATTAGGTAATTTTTTTGTAAAAGACTATGATATCGTCTTTGGTTATGCTTACGCGCCTGCCCCGATGCTGCTGCAAGCAACAGTTCCGTATGTGCCTATAGAAATAGGAACCATGAGAGAAATCCCCTTTACTGATACTGCTCTGGGTAGACTGCTCGCAATGTCTTATCGTACTGCGCCACATGTCATCATTACGAATCCAGATACGATTAGTGCTGCTCGCGCATTGGACATTGAACGCTACACTTTTATACCCCACCCACTCGATGAGGAGGTATGGAAGCCCAAACAAAAGACTTATTGTTTACATGAAAAGTATAACGCAGACTTTATATTCTTTGCGCCAGCCAGACAAAACTGGGATATTAAAGGCAATGATAAATATATAAAGGCGATGAAAAAACTCAAGGATTTTGGATTTAATTTTAAATTAATTATACCTATTTGGGGACAAGACATTAAACAAACAGAAGCGCTGATTAAAGCCTTAAGTTTAGATCAATACATAGATTTAATAGAGCCAATGAATGAAAATAAATTAATTGAGTATTATCATGAAGCAGACTGTGTATTAGATCAATTTGGGGAGCATAAAACATTTGGCCTCATTGCGCCTAAAGCGATGGCCTGCGGTGCTCCCGTTTGTATCGCATTTGACGAGGCGATGCATCAATGGTGTTTTTCCCAAATGCCCCCCTTTCTTAATGCCTATACGACTGATGAAATTTATGAAGCACTGAAGTCTTGCATGTTAAACAAAGAAAAGTTTTTAGAACTCGGATCACTGAGCAGGCAATGGATAGAAAAACACCATTCAAAAGAAATAATAGCCAGTAAATTTAATGCAGTCATTGAAGAGGTCATAGGTATAAAGTCTCTTAAAAACACAACCTTCCATTCTTTACGTCAAAAAAGATTAGAAATTGAGCATGGTAAAAAGTATTCAAAAGTATATGACCAAACCTACCATGAAGCACAAGCTTATAAGCTGATGGATGAAGACATTAGAGATTTTATACTTGATAATACTAAACATTTACTAAAGCCAAAGATTTTAGACTTAGGTTGCGGCCCAGGGTCAATGATTCCGTTTTTAAATTTGATACCAAATTCAATAATTGTTGGAGTTGATTTATCGATAGACATGGTAAATCTTGCCCAATCAAAGCACCCAGATATTACGTTTATACAAGGCGATGCTGAAAATTTAGACTTCGAAGATGAGAGTTTTGATATCGTTTTATGCAGCGGAGTGCTGCATCATTTTAATAACCTAAATGCAGTTTTACATGAAATAAACCGTGTATTAAAGAAAGAAGGGCTATTGTTTTGCAGAGAGCCTAATGAAACTAATTTTTCAGCATTATTCCCTAAGATAGCCTTTGCTCACTCCTGTTTAAATAATATAATAAATATACAAAATAATTCAAATCAGTTTATTGAGCCTGCACCTCATGATTATCATATTGCTTTTGATTACAAGCAGTTTTTATATCAGCTAGCTGAAATTTTTGAAGTGCAGAAATTTGTATCCGGTGCAAAAATATCTTATCTTTATACCTACCTGAAGGACGATGAATATCGAACTCCCCTTATGTCGCTTGAAGATAGCTTAGCTGAATTACCTGGATTGAATATTCTATGCATGGCACAAAAAAGCAATAAACCTGAATTATCTTGCAAGGTTGTGAGCCAAATACAGAAAATGGAAGCACGATTATTTTCACCCTACAATCATTTTGATAGTCTTCTAAAGTTTTCTGATATATTTTTATCAAGTGATAAGATTAAAGTCTCTAATTTTTTCTCTAAATATAAACTTGATAATTTTATATCTCATATTGAAAATGATAAGCACAATCCTTTTCTTTATGCAGTGGAAAATGTTAAATTTCCAGAGCCTACATGGCCACGCCTTATTACGAGTGTTTATAAGAATTTAAAGAATAAACTGATCAAGCGTTTGGATAAGGACCTTACTTCATTTGCAAATGAAGTATATACTTTCAATGATTCCTTTGATGAAGTTCAGAGCAACCATTTCGGAAATGCTTTTATCTTAATCGAGAGCCAAATGAATCTTAAGAAACTGATTGAGGTTTTCAAAAAAATTAAGGATTATGGCGTTGTCAATATAAAAATAAACAAGAATGCATTATTCCCATCGCCCTCAGAGAGTGAAAAGCAATATTTATCACAAATGATCATACTTGATCAGACTGCAGATGCGCACTATGAACACATGGTTGTTTCTAGATTTGTTTTTACACCTAGAGATTTTTATATGGCATTTGATGTGGCCATGAATGATTATCAATGTGCTAAAGTCAATGAAATTAAAAATACTGTTAAAGAAAGAATTGCACAATTATGTCCAACACTATCATGCATCTACAGGCTAGGCAGTTTTGTTGAATTTCTAGAATTAAGGTCTGCTACACTAGATAACATTTAATATCTATTATTTATTAATATTGTTAGGATTGAACACAATGACCATCATCAATTTAAAACATGTAAATCTTTCTTTCCCAATATACGGTGCTGACATGCAGTCACTTAAAAAGAAAATTATTCATGTGACCACTGGCGGCCTCATCAAATGTGGCCAAAACAAAGTGCTCATGGTTCAAGCATTAAGGGATATCACCTTTAAAATTCAAGAAGGCGATCGCATTGGCCTTATCGGTTCAAATGGCGCAGGTAAGTCCACTTTATTACGCGTACTCGCTGGGATCTATCAGCCCACCTCTGGATACATCAACGTAAAAGGAAAAGTCTCTGCCTTACTTAATGTTATGTTAGGCCTTAATCCTGAATTAAATGGTTTTGAAAATATTACATTAAGATGCATTTTACAAGGCATGTCATTTGAAGAAATTCAACAACGAAAATCAGAGATCGCAGAGTTTACAGAGCTTGATGATTATCTTATGATGCCTATTCGCACCTATTCGGCAGGTATGCGTGTTCGACTAGCTTTTGCAATTGCAACAGCCATTGAGCCTGAAATTTTAATCTTAGATGAAGTGATTAGTGCAGGTGATGCTCACTTTATGAATAAGGCCCAACAAAGAATTCACCGGCTTATCAATACATCAAAATCACTCATTCTGGCTAGCCATGATAGTTTTACAATAAAAGCCATTTGCAACAAAATTATTGTATTAAAATCAGGAGAGATGGTTTTTTTTGGTGATACGGATGAAGGCATCGCTTTCTATAACGCAAGCTCTCAGTAAACTAAAATAAGCACATATATTGTTCAGCCAGTTTTTTATAAGTATGATTTGCCATTACGAAATTTTTAGCCTTTTTACCCATTGCTTCAAGTATAGATTTATCTAATGTGGCAATATATTCAAATGAATTAGCCAGTAGTTCAGGCTGATTTGGAGGAACTATAATGCCACAACCGGCTTCTTTTACTGGATCAAAGTTTGTATTGACTGCGTGAATTATAGGTTTTCCTGCTAACATGTAATCAAAAATCTTATTGGCTGAAACACCGTATTGATAGATACTTTTGTTCTGCCACCCAATATAACAAGCATCGACTTGATTAAGCAACCTATACACTGCCCCCTTACTTATCGTTCCAAAAAATGACATATTATTTAATAAAGCAGCTTTATGCTCTAACCTTTTCTTTTCAGAACCATTACCTACTAATATAAAATGTATATTAGCTTTATTATCATTGTTAACTATTTTGGCGGCATCGATAAATTGATCCAAGGCATTGGGTATTCCATGACTTCCAGTATAAGCAATAATAAATGCTCCATTTTTTTTCAACAGGGCTATCTTTGATACTATTTTTTCAGGCAGTAGCACTGATGCATTAATATGCTCATCAATTCCATTAGGAATATAATAATGCTTCTGATGAGTTATTTTAAACTGTGACAAGTAAGTGCTAAAATTTTCCAAAACTGTAACTATGGCATCAGATTGAACGTAGGATATTTTTTCAATCCGTCGCAATAAAACCGCCAGGGGATGCCATTTTGACACTGCTAGCAGTTGCGTAATGCTATCCGGCCAAATATCTTGTACATCAAGAATATGTTTGGCATTACAGTTTTTTGCAATATATTGAGTGGCCAAATAAGTCATCAGATGCGGAGAAGAGCAAATAATAATATCCGGCTTTCCTGTTTGCTGAATAATTTTCTTATACTCTCTACGCAAACGATACATAAATGTAAACATATTTAATAAACGCTTCACCTTATTGCCCAAAGCGTGCTTACTGGTTTTGATTAACACAAAAGGAGCATCTTCAATGAGTTGGAAAGTAACATTTTCATCTTGACTTGTTTTTTCGTGCATCAATAAATGATGATGGCTTGCACCGATAACATGGGCCACATGGCCAGTTCGATTGAATTCACGCACAAAATAATAAGCACGATAAGACATGCCGAGCAGGGGTGAGCCTGCATAATGATGAACGAACCATATTTTTTTAGACATCAGACATTACTTTCTTATAACCAAAAGGCAATTTTATGACGATTCGTCCATAATAAAAACAGCATCATAAAAAACCCAAACAGCGTGATCATGATCGAGAATTGATAGCTCAATACACTTGGCAGTTGGCCCAAAAATGGCTCTCGTATCAGATTAACCAAATGATAGAATGGATTATAATCTGCCAGATAGCTAAATCTCTCGGGTAGCATTTCAGGCATCCACAAAATAGGCGACAGCAAAAAAACTATCGGTAATACACTATTGATTATAGGTTTGATATCCCTAAATCGTGTACCGATTAGGCTTAGGATGAAACTGTAACAAAATAAGCAAAATAAAATTAAGATTAGATTGCTAAGTAATACTAAGAAGGAAAATGCAGTTGGGCCCACTTTAAAAATAATGAGTATAGGGACAATTGCAAGTACATTGTGTAGAAGAATAATGACATTATTAAATATCAAGCGCAAAACATAGACTGAGTAAGGAAGCTTAATCTGTTGAATATATTCAGTAGCATTAAGAAAGGTTTCGGTACTATCATTAATAGTAGCAGCAATAAACGTCCAGGAGACTAGACCTGTTGCGATAAATGGATAATAAACGCTTAATTCAGCATTAAAGAGCTGAGCATACAAAAATCCCAAGGAATAGATAAACGCAGCCATACTTAAGGTCAGCCAAAATGGACCTAAAACTGACCGGCGATAGCGCAAATGAATATCTTGCCATCCCAATAAAATCCATATGCGCCAACTTTTAAATCCCTGGCTAAGGTCTGAAAAAACATCATTTAAATTAGTTGCATTCATTGTTTTATCATGAAATTAAAATCATAAATTCTGAGTGTACCATATTCAATTCGCTTGATTTATGAAATGCTTATCGCGCAATACCTGTCATTTCAAAACGCAATAAAAAATGACAGGTATATCTCTACTCCGCTTCCCCCAACCACTTCTCTAAAGCCACAATGATTTTCTTTGCTTGATCAGCGCTAGAGATATTAAATTTAGAGCGCTGCTTGTATTCACCGTCCTTCTTCTGGTAACGGCGGATGGTGTATTTATCTGCGCTATAGGCTTGCTTCTTGGCATCCCAATCTTGATAACGAAAAATAACCGTAGACCAAGCCCCTTTAGAAAGCACTTGCTTATCAAGTTCTTTAACTAATAGCTGATCCCCTTCGGTATAATTAACTGTCAATTCTTCTATCATATCTGTCATCATTATTTCCTTTGCTCACCTAATCAGTTGCCTATTCTGCCATACCTCATATAATTAATCACTGCTCTTAATTACGTATCTGTAGGATTTTATTATGTTAACCAGCTGGGTTGTCCTACTTCCCCCCTTATTGGCCATTACCATTGCTATCTGGCAGCGTAACATCATCTTTGCACTCATCCTAAGCTTATGGTTAGCTGAAACCTTATTAACCGGTCTGAATCCCGGGTTAGGCTTACTGGCTTTATTTGAACGCCTAGTCGCGGTATTTTTAGATCCGGAACGCACCCGAGTCCTTTTGTTCAGTTTATTGGTGGGTGCCCTCCTCGCCTTATTTCGAACGAGCGGCGGCGTCAGCGCATTTATCTATCAACTGACACATTTAGGCTTTGTGACCACACGCCGCAGAGCTGCATTGTTGCCGACGATCACGGGCACACTCATTTTTATTGAAACCAATTTAAGTATTTTAACGTCCGGCATTATTTCACAAAAATTATTCGATAAATATAAACTCTCACGGGCACAACTGGCCTATATCATCGATTCGACCTGCGCCCCCATCAGTGTACTCATTTTACTCAATGGCTGGGGCGCCTATATTTTAGGTTTACTCGAAGGCTATGGCCTAGAAAGCACGACGCAAACCTTACTCCTCTCGATAGGACTTAATTTTTATGCGTTAATCGCAGTGATCGTGGTTTTTTTTACCGCCATCACCGGGAAAGTATTAGGTCCCATGAAGCACGCGCAAAGCAAAATTAATATCTCTCCAGAAGAAGAGCCTCCTGCCAGCAAATCACGTTATTTTATTGTGCCTTTGATTGTGTTAGTCATAGGTATGCCTGTATTCATGCTCTATACCGGAGGAGGACATATCTTACAAGGATCCGGATCACAATCTGTTTTATGGTCAATATGCATTGCGCTACTGGCTTGTGGAGTTTTGGTTTACTTCGGTAAACAAATGAACACCCAAGAAATGATTCAAAATAGTTTTAAGGGCATGAGCGATTTACTGCCGCTGGTGACTATTGTTTTACTCTCCATGGCATTGGGCATGGCGTGTATCGATTTAGGGACTGGGGCTTATGTGGCCCATTTCGTGGGTGATTTTCTCCCTCCTTATGCCCTGGCACCGGTATTATTTATTTGTGCCGGCTTTATCGCCTTTACCACCGGCACGTCCTGGGGCACCTTTGCGATCATGATGCCACTTGGGATCCCACTTGCGATGAATTTAGACGTCGCCCCCGCCTTCGCGCTGGCAGCGATTTTAGGCGGCGGCGTGTTTGGGGATCATTGCTCGCCCATTTCAGATTCCACCTTAATGGCATCGCTAGCCAGCGGTTGTGATCACTTGGAACATGTACGCACGCAGCTGCCTTATGCCATCGTCATGGCGGTGTTTACTGCATTACTTTATTTTGGAATCGGTGTGTACCTTTATTGACCAAGTGCTTGCTTGATCTTTATGCAAGACTTGCCATAAATAATCCAGTAACGGATGCAGCTGCGTTTCAATTTGCCAGGGCGGATTGATCAGTAATAATGAGCAGCCGATTAATCCAGGCGCATCAACACTTGGGGTTTTAATATAAAATTCTATGGTTAAATACTTCTCAAAGCCGATATGCGTTAAATCGCGCACCTTATAATCGTTACGCCCTACAATAGGCAGCCAAATTAAATACAGGCCTTGCGGCCAGCGCCTCATGCATTGGGTTAAACACGCTATTAAATGCTGCATTTCTTGTTTGTCTTCGAATGCAGGATCTATCAATACCAAACCACGTTTTTCTTTCGGCGGCAGTAAAGCCGGTAAAAATTCATACGCATCCCGCTCATGAACAGCGACATTGGTATAGCCCTGCACATTTTTTTTTAAGGCTAGATAACTTTCGGGATGCTTTTCGTTTAAGATAATGCGATCGATAGGACGTGAACATTGTGCGGCCAGCAGCGGTGATCCTAAATAATTCTGCTCTTTGCATGCGATAGCAAGATATTGTTCTAACATTTCAGGATGCGGTTTCATCATCAGCAAGCGATAAATGCCTTGTTCGGCCTCTAGCGTTTTTTGCGTGGGCAGCGCGGTTAAATCATAACAACCATCGCCTGCGTGCGTATCAATAAAGCAATACGGGCTCGCTTTTTGCTGCAAATAATCAAGCAATTGCAGTAATACGGTGTGCTTAACCACATCCGCAAAATTACCCGCATGAAAGCCATGACGATAATTCATCTTTGTTTTCCTTGACCCCGTAAAAATGCATCTTACAATTATATAGGACTTATGAAAGGAATAGATATGCTTACTTCAGCTCAAACGCGCACATTAGAATTTATTGAACATTATTTCTCTACCCACAGGCAAGCGCCTAAATTGCTTGAAGTCGCACATGGGATTGGCATTACCAGCAAAGGCACGGTAAGCCGCTATATTAATACTTTAATTGAAGCCGGTTATTTGGCTAAAGCGCCGCATAAACACCGTGGTCTTACGCCCGTTACGCCGCATCATCCTCATGATCATAGTGTGATTGCACTGATAGGCAAAACCTCAAAATTCATGCAATTTCAACATTGTCATAGCATGCATATTAAAGATGACCGCTTGAGTGACCAAGGATTTTATGCCGGTGATACGTTATGGTATGTCCCGAGCACGAGTGCGACAGCCAATGATGTCATTATGGCTTATTTAGATAACACCACACCGATTATCAAACGCGTCCAGACCTTGCACGGTGATTTTATTAGCCTCAGCTGTCCCCATTTAGATAATAAGCCTCGGGCTTATGTAAAAGATCGCATTAACATCTATGGCATTATTAAAGGTTGGTTGCGACAATTTGACTCGCCTTGACATTCTGCGATAAAAAAGATATGTTTTACAATTATCTAAAGCACTAACACCATGCATACACTACATATACACCGATACCGACTCTCCGCCTAATCTTGGTCTTTTAAGACGCTATCTAACCTGTTTTTAATTTTAATACCGTGCACTCATACTTTTAAGGATCTCTATCATGCTTATCAATAATAAAGCCACTGGCTGCATATTACTGGTCACCGGGACGACTATCGGCGCGGGAATGTTGGGCATTCCACTGAGCGCCATCGGTTTAGGGTATTGGGCGAGTGTCGGGCTAATGTTGTTGATGTGGATGGTCACGATCACCGCTGCGTTTTTAATTCTTGAAGCGAACCTCGCAGATCGAGTTCATTTACATTTTAATACCATGGCTTCAAAAACATTAGGCTATCTCGGGCAGTTCGTGATGACTTTCAGTTTTTTAGGTCTACTCTACGCGCTGACCGTGGCCTACATTAACGGCGGAAGCTCATTGCTATCTGTCGGCTTGAAACATTTTGCGGGTATAGAATTAGCTAATTTACCCAGTGCCATTATTTTCACAGTGGTGTTAGGATTTTTTATTTACACCAGCACAAGAGCAACGGATCTGTTAAACCGTGGATTTATGGCCATTAAATTTGTTTTGCTGGTTTTAGTGGCTTTTCTCTGTGTGCCGCAAATAGATGTGGTAAATTTAATGCAAAATACCGTGACTGAGCCTAGTAGTTTGTGGTTAGCGATCCCCGTATTTTTCACGGCATTTGGCTACCATACCATTATTCCCTCATTAAGCCAGTATGCCGATTTTAATGTTCAAGTATTAAAACGTGCCATTCTTTATGGCAGTGGTATTTCTTTAATCATTTATTTACTGTGGCAAACATTAAGCTATGGCATTATTCCGCCTCAAGGCCCACAAAGCTTTACCACCTTAAATAGCAATTCTGTCGGAGATTTTATTGAGTTAATGGGTAACTTAATTAATAAACCGAGTATTACCCTGATCCTCAATGGTTTTGCGCAAGTGGCCCTTATCACTTCATTTTTGGGTGTGACCTTAGGTATTTTTGATTTCTTACGCGATATTCTGCCTAAAAATAAAATAAATACCCGATTAAATGTGGCCGTATTAACGTTTATTCCCCCGCTAGTCTTAGCCATCGTGTCTCCCCAAGGTTTCACGCAATTATTAAGCTATGCGGCCGCGTTTTTAGCCGTGCTTGCATGCTTACTCCCTGCTTTGATGGTGTATCGGATCCGCACCCGTGCCACCTCACCCCTGCCTTATCAAACGCCAGGCGGCTGGTTTACGCCCGCATTTATATTCCTGATTGGTATTATTATTATTGTTTTAGTATTAGGTAATTTATAGGAAGTCATTATGCACGCAAAAACAAAATATACCGCTAAAAAACCTGATGCGCATGGATATATCCAATACACGGATGCGGAAAATGCCGTATGGAAAGCTTTATATAATCGCCAATACCCCCTAGTGGCAGAGCGCGCGCATCCGGCTTATTTAAAAGGCTTAACCGTGTTGGGATTAAATAATGAGCGCATTCCCCAATGCGTTGAAGTCTCAAAAATTCTTCAAGACACGACAGGATGGTCTGTAGCTCCGGTCGAGGCACTCATTTCTTTCGAATCTTTTTTTCAATTATTAGCCACACAACAATTTCCTGCGGCGAGTTTTATTCGTATTCCTGAAGAACTCGATTACTTGCAAGAGCCTGATATTTTTCATGAACTCTTTGGTCATTGCCCGATGTTAACCGACCCTACTTTTGCTGAATTTACTCATAAATATGGCCAACTGGGTCTTAAAGCGAGCACTAAAGAACGGGTGTATTTGGCCCGTTTGTATTGGTTTACTGTCGAATTTGGCCTAACGCAAACGCCTGCTGGCCTTAAAATTTATGGCGGCGGTATTTTATCCTCTTATGGCGAGACGCTTTATGCCCTAGACAGTCCTATTCCTGAGCGTAAACCGTTTGATATCTTAACCATGCTGCGCACACCTTATCGGTATGATATCATGCAAACCGTTTATTTTGTTTTAAATGGACTCGATGATTTGTATCAAGTGATGCAATGTGATCTGATGGCACTCGTAAAAGAAGCCAGCGAACTGGGCATGCTCCCCGCTACATTTCCACAAAAAGACAATGAAGACAAGGAACCTGAGGTGCGTAGTTGTTAAGTGCTAAAACGGATATCGTCATTATTGGCGGCGGCATTGCCGGGCTCTTTATCCTTAATCACCTGCGCAAGCAGGGTTATCAAGCGATTTTATTAGAAAAAAATGCGCTAGGATTTGGCCAGACGATAGCCTCGCAAGGCATTATCCATGGTGGCATAAAATATGCGCTCTCGGGTGAAGTCTCTAACAGTAGCTTGCACATCAGCGATATGCCTAGGGTTTGGCAAGCGTGTTTACAAGGACAGGGCGGTCTTGATTTAAGCGCAGTGAAACTACTCTCTCCCCATTACTATTTATGTTCACAACAAAAAATTACCCAACGTGTCACGCAGTTTTTTGCCCAAAAAGCGCTATGCAGTGACAGTGATGCGCTCAATCCTGCAGATTATCCTGAGTTTTTTCAAACTAAACAATTTTCCGGATTACTTACGCGTGTGCATGAATGCGTGCTAGATGTCCCCTCGCTGATAAACGCTTTAGCCCAAAATATGCTGCCGTTTATTTTCAAGGTAAGCGATTGCCTTTTACAAAAAGATAAAGGTGAGTACGCTGTTATCATAACCAATGAATCCAATGAAAGTCTGATGCTAAATGCTAGCCAAATCATTTTGACCGCAGGGGAAGGGAATCATCAATTATTCCCAGCAGCCCCCATGCAAACCAGACCCTTGCACATGGTGATGCTGGCAGCCGATAATCTGCCTGCTATTTTTGTACACTGCGTCACACTGAGCACCAATCCGGTATTAACGATCACTAGCCACATGACCCACACAGGCAAACCCATCTGGTATTTAGGTGGCCAAATCGCGGAAGAAGGCATACATCGTGATAAGGCGTCACAAATTAATGCCGCACAAGCCTTAATTACGCAGCAATTCCCGTGGTTTACGCCGCAAAATCCCCGTTGGGAAACCTTATCTATCAACCGCGCAGAAGGTGAAAATGGCGGCAAGCGTCCTGAGAGTATTATGATAGCAAGGCAGGATAATGTGATCATGGCTTGGCCCACTAAATTAACGTTTGCACCCCTTTTAGCTGAAAAAATAATACCCCTATTGCAACAACCCTCTACACCGTATCCTCTTGAATTATTAGCCACCTGGCCAAAACCATCCCTCGCAACATCCCCTTGGGATCATATTGCCTAAATGTTTTGAGAGTAATGCGCTGCCAGAGCCCATAGACTTCTGCACAAAAACCCAGGATAATTGTCTATTTAAGTAGATATTAAGATCATATGTCCACGCAACTCCCCTTACGTCCTTTGGGCCAAACTGGCATAGCTGTCTCACCTCTTGGCCTAGGCACGGTGAAATTTGGCCGCAACCAGGCCGTTAAATACCCCGCACATTTTGAGTTGCCTACGGATGAACAGATTGTAGAATTATTAACCACGGCACGCACACTCGGCATCAATACGCTGGATACTGCGCCTGCCTATGGGACGAGCGAAGCGCGGTTAGGACAATTATTACCTGGCAAACGCTCAGATTGGGTGATTATCGGCAAAGTCGGTGAAACCTTTATCGACGGTGTTTCTGACTATAATTTTAACGCCGATTTTATTGAACGTAGCATCGAGCACAGTCTAAAAAATTTAAATACAGATTATTTAGATGTCATGCTTATTCATTCTAACGGTGATGATGTGAATATTATTCAACACCACAGAGTATTTGAAACGCTAGAAAAATTAAAATCCCAACGGTTAATTCGTGCATTTGGCATGTCGACTAAAACCATAGCTGGAGGATTATTAACCCTCCAGCATGCCGATGTGGCCATGATCACCTATAATCCCATAGCGCCTGAAGAAAAACCCGTTATTGATACCGCAGTTAAACAACATAAAGGGATATTAATCAAAAAGGCCTTAGCAAGTGGCCATTTAAATAAAATTGCCGCGGAAGATCCGCTACGCGCCACTATGAATTTTATTTTCAACACACCCGGTGTCAGTAGCGTGATTGTAGGCACGATTAATCCTGCCCATTTGCAAGAAAATGTACGGGCTGCACGCTGTGTGTTGACCCCTTAATTTTATTTTAGAGAGGAACTTTACATGCCACTGATACTCAGGATCTTACTTGCCGCCTTGCTGGGTGCCGGTATTGGCGTTTTTGCACCGGAAGCGATGGTACGGGGATTTAACACCGTGAGCATGTTGTTTGAAAGTTTCATTAAATTTTTAATCCCCTTTATTATTATTTTTTTTATTGCCCAGGGTCTTGCGCAATTACAAAAAAAATCTAACAACATCGTGGTGAGCATTTTATTGCTGTCATTTTTATCGACTATAGGCGCAGGACTTTTAGCGGTAGGGTTAGGCTTAGAAGTGATCCCACTCTTTACTTTTGAGCCGGTTCAAATCAGCCACAGCGGCCAATTCCCCCCTTATTTTCAACTGCCTTTAGAACCGATGATGGATATTCTAGGCGCACTGATCTTATCCTTTATTATCGGCATCGGCATCCAAACGACTCATGCGGCAACACTCGAGCATGTGGTCCATGAAGGACAACATATTTTACAACTCTTATTAAAAAATATTGTGATCCCTATTTTACCGCTTTACATCCTAAGTATTTTTGTTAATTTTTCTGCAAGTGGCATTATCGTCAATACTTTTACCAGTTATATCGGTGTCTTGGCATTAGTGATCGTGCTGCAAGCCATATGGCTAGTGATCCTCTATGGTATTACGGGTCTAGTCAGCAAAAGAAATCCCTGGACCCTACTGCGCAATATGTTGCCTGCCTATGTCGCTGCATTTGCGACCATGAGCAGCGTCAGTGCCATTCCCGTCAGTATTCGCGCCAATAAAAATAATGGCGTGCATGAATCGGTAGTCAATGTTACCGTGCCTTTGTGCGCTACTATCCATTTATCCGGAAGCATTATTACCATCATCACCTGCAGCCTAGCAGTATTGCATTTAGTACCCGGATTAGAGCAACCCAGCTTAACGCAAATTTTAATGACTTTATTCTTATTAAGCATAGTCATGATTGCAGCGCCAGGCGTACCAGGTGGCGGCGTGATGGCATCATTAGGCATATTGACGCTGATGTTCGGTTTTAATGAAGATGCCATCGGTTTGATGATTGCGCTCTATATGACCCAAGATAGCTTTGGCACCGCAACGAATGTTACCGGAGACGGTGCAATCAGTGTGATGGTGGATAAGTGGTATGGGGATGCGGATGCGAATGCGAATGCGAATGCGAATGCGAATGCGAATGCGAATGCGAATTTGCGCACATCATGATATGTTTCAAGCCCATGCATAAAGTTTGTCAACACTAGTCGACAAATTAATTTTCGTCGATTCTACTCGACAATATTAAAGAATGGATGTGAAAATTTATTCTAACTTATTTAAAATGCTGCCAGCCTAAAGTCTGTGGCCTAATTAATTGACCCTTTTGATGGATGCGTAATCCGCCCTGTTGGGTAATTTCGCCAATCCGGGTCAGAGTATGGGTGGGCGCTAATTCACTGATTATGGGATGATTAGGCGCGAGGGTAAAACAAAGTTGATAATCATCGCCTGCGGTTAATGCTAGATTTTCAGCATCCACACGAGAAAGGGCTTGCGTTAAACTCTCGGATAAGGGCAATTGATCTAAATAAATATCGGCACCCACATTGCTTGCTTGTAAAATATGACCCAGATCTTGCGCAAGACCATCGGAGATATCAATCGCTGCATGCGCCACGCCGCCTAATGCTAAACCCAGCGGAATTTGCGCCTCAGGGCGATTGAGTTTAGGTAATACCAAAAGTGCCACAGATTCAGGTAGAGTGATTTTTTTCTGTAAAACCCTTAATGCCAATCCGGCATCACCCAAGGTGCCTGAGACGTAAATCTCATCGCCTGGCTTCGCTTGATTGCGCAACAGCATTTTATCTTTATCGATAGTGCCCATTAATTGGATGGTGATGCTAAGCGCACCTTGAGTCGTATCGCCACCTATAAGCACCACATCGTATTGCTTAGCCAAAGCAAATAAACTGTGACTGAATTTTTCTAACCAATCGCTGTGGGCAATGGGCAAGGTCAGCGCCAAGGTAAACCAGCGGGGAGTCGCACCCATCGCGGCAAAATCACTTAAATTGACAGCCAAGGCTTTATAAGCAATATCCTCAGGTCTGCATACCGATAAAAAATGTTTGCCCTCAATCAGGGTATCGACCGAAGCCACTAAGGTTGCGTTGCCTTGCTGCCAAACGGCCGCATCATCCCCTATGCCTAGGATGATTTCTGGATGAGTGTTTTTCGTTTGGGTAAAATACTGTTTAATAATGTCAAATTCGTTGAGCATGATTATACTATATCCATAATCGACAAAATGAACGAACTGCGTCCTATAGTATAATCGATAGAAGGATCTGTATGCAAAATTACCGACTTATCATCTCATGCCCCGATCAAAGTGGCATCATCGCCAAAATCAGTGGCTTGATTGCAAAATACCACGGCTGGATTTTAGAAGCGGACCAACATTCCGATCTGGAAAATAATTGGTTTTTTATGCGTTATGAAATTAAAGTGGATTCTATCAAAGACCAATTAGAGGCATTTAAAGCGGATTTAACACAACTGGCTGTCGCATTACAGATAAACTGGCAATTAATCGATCCGAATATTCCCAAAAAAGTAGTGATCCTGGCCTCACGTACCCCTCATTGTTTAGTGGAAATTCTTCACCAGGTTAAAGCGGGTGATTTATTTTGTGACCTACTCGCGGTGATTTCAAATCATGATCACTTGCAGCCTGAAGTAGCACCGTATCACCTGCCCTACCATGCCCTGTCACTTAAACCGGATGAACATGAACTCAGCGCATTATTTCACCACTATCAACCGGACGTCATCGTATTAGCGCGTTACATGCAAATCATTCCTGCTCATTTATGCGAGGAATATCAAGGAAAAATGATTAATATTCATCACAGCTTTCTGCCGTCCTTTGCTGGAGGCGATCCTTACCAGCAAGCGTTTGATCGCGGCGTAAAACTTATCGGCGCTACCTGTCATTATGTGACCCCAACGCTGGATGAAGGCCCTATCATTAGCCAAGATGTCATAGACATTAGTCACCGTGACAGCAAGCAAGATTTAATCCGCGAAGGCAAAGCGATAGAAAAACGGGTGCTCGCTACGGGTTTGCGTTACCACTTAGAAGACAGAGTCAGTATTCATGGCAATAAAACCATAGTATTTAAATAGGAGAACATAATGCGTATATTGATGTGTGCCGCAGCCCTGCGTCAAGAATCAAGCAATAAAAAATTAATTAAAGTCGCAGCAACCCTTGCAAAAAATGCGCAACATGATGTCGATGTGGCCTCGTTTTCTGATTTTATGTTGCCCATTTATGATGGCGACGTGGAAGAAAAGCAAGGGATCCCCGAAGTGGCAAAGCAATTTGCAATCCGCATGCAGCAAGCCCAGGCGCTTATTATTGCGAGCCCCGAATACAATCACTCTATCCCCGGCACCTTGAAAAATTTAATTGATTGGGTGTCACGCATTTCGCCTATGCCTTGGAGAAATCAGTATATCTTGTTACTATCTGCCTCCCCCAGTGTGGTTGGAGGCAATCGCGGCTTATGGGCAACGCGTATCCCGCTAGAGTATTGTGGGAGCTTTGTTTATCCCGATATGTTTTCTCTGGCAAATTCATATCAGGCCTTTGATCAAAATAATCAATTGAGTGATGCAAAAACCCATGCCCGACTAGAGCAATTATTAATGAGTTTTATTGCGCATACAGGCCAATGTGGCTCAAAGAGCTGAACTGAGTTCGGTTAATCCTGAGCATTTTAAAATAGGATAGAAGGCTAGCCGTTAAATAATGGCCGTATTCCATTAAAAGTGGCCGTAAATTTGATTTTTGGCCGTATTTAGGTTATTATTGGCCGTATTAATCTTATTTTGGCCGTAAAATGAATAAAATTGACAAACAAATGGCCGTATTTACAGCTGTTGAGAATATGCAAGATTGGGTATCACTACCCGAATTATTGACTTATTTAGGTGAGGATTTTGCAGAACGCTCAGTGAGACGTTGGCTAAATAATCTAGTAGGTGAAGGCTTTGTTGAGAAAAAGGGCCAAAAAAAAGCAACCCTTTATAAAATGAATCCTACTCCCGTTTTAAAAGCGCTGCAGCGAAGTTTATTTACGCAACAATATACAGAATTGCTAACCTATATAAAACAACCTTTGTATTTGCGAAAACCAATATCCTATCAAAAGGAGTGGCTTGAGGCTTATCTGCCCAATGAAACTTTTTACTTATCTTATGCCCAACGGATAATACTCAAGGAACAGGGGGAACGATCTTATCACCATGCTGTTGCCGGCACATATGCACGTCATATTTACAATCGCTTATTAATTGATCTTTCTTATAATTCTTCTCGTTTAGAAGGAAATACTTATTCGTTATTAGATACCGAGAAATTAATTATTGAAGGCCTGAGTGCAGAAGGAAAACTTGATACTGAAAAGATAATGATTTTAAATCATAAAGAAGCAATTCGATACTTGATTGATAATGCTGAAAAAATAACGATAGATTTTCAGACTATTTGTACATTACATTATTTACTTGCGGATGGTTTATTATTGCCTGGAAGAACAGGCATTATGCGAGATCATAGTGTAAAAATTGGTGGTTCTACTTATTTTCCTTTAGATAATAAATTGCAACTTGAACAAATCTTGGTGAAGATTTGTAGTAAAGCCGCATTAATTAATGATCCTCACGAACAAAGTTTTTTTCTTTTATTCCACATTGCTTATTTACAAGCATTCGAAGATGTCAATAAACGTACAGCTCGACTAAGCGCAAACATTTCTTTAATCAAAAATAATCTTGTTCCATTGTCCTTTAATGATGTTTCAAAAGATGATTATAATACTGCAATGATAATTTCTTATGAACTTAATGATATTCATCCTTTGGCATCATTATATTGCTTTTCATATCAAAGAACCTGTGAACAATATAATGCGCAAGTTGAATCATTAGGTTTTGACAAAATTCGCATTATTTATCGTAATAAGCGTAGAGAGATATTGAAAAATATTATCGTTTTGCAATTAACTGGGGAGGCCATATATCATTATATTGAACAACAAACAATAATTTCAATCCCAAAAATAGATCAAACAAGCTTTATAAAAACAATACAAGAAGATTTAGATACACTCGGGCCGAGTCGCATTGCTGGGCTGGGCATTACTTTAGATCAATTAAATACATGGCAAAAACTCCAGAAATAATATGAATCGAAGAAGCATTCATAAGACTATTGTTTGTCATGTCAATATCTCTTTTAATTTAAATGTAAGGTTTTTCCGACTAAGTAACGCGGTAATCGTAATACTGCTGCTGACATTAATTGCCGTCACCATTGGGTCTGCAATCAAGAAAATAATAATTAACAGTACAAATACGCTATCCAGTGGGATCCCCAGCGGCGCAAGCGGTATCGCAAAGAGGGCGACGACTGCAATAAAAGGCGCGCCTGAGCAAGCGATGGAAAACAATACCGCCGAAAACATGATCACGATGACGAGCTCGACAGACAATGGAATTAAGAACAGATTCGCAAGCAGCAAGGTGATAAAAGTCACCATAAACGTCGTCCCTTGCTGATTTAAAAATAATGCTAAAGGCGTCGCCAATTCCACAAAATCCTTATGGATCTTAAAATCTTTCTCGAGCACGTGGGTCAGCGATGGAAACGCCGCAAGACTACTGCTGGTCATAAACCCAATCAGTACGGGTTGTTTCACGGCATTAAGTATGGAGAAAAAAGAGCGTTTATAGACCCATGCGACTAAACCGATTTGGATACAAAATATCAGTACGCCTACCAGGAATAAAAATATCAGCATTTTGGCCACATTTAAGATCACAGAAAAACCATGTTCGGCAACGAAATTAGCAAATATGGCGACTAATGCAAACGGCAGAAAATACATTAATCCCGCAATAATCGTCACGACTGCATAATAGAGATCATCAAATGATTTGACCGTGGTATCTGTTGAGCGTTTAACAGAGCCTAAGGATAAGCCGAGTAAGCAAGAAAAAAACAGCAACGGTAAATAATTACCCTCAATGATTTTATTGAGAATATTGGGGGCAATAATATGTTCTATAAACGTAACAAAAGGACCACTTACTTCACTCGAATCCGTTGCATGGACGTGACTGGAACCCACGTCATCCATCACTAATAATTCACCGACAAACACTTTAGATTTTTCATCGATTACACCGGATAAATTACTAAAAAGTGCGGTAAGCGCGCCTAAAAAAGCAGTAAAAATAATAGCTAAAAAAGCAATCGTTAAAAAATGAATGAGGAATTTACCTTCTTCACGATTTTTAACTGCTTTAGCAAATGAACTGACCATAGAAAAAAAGATTAACGGCAGAATGCACATGCTTATGGAGGATAAAAACAGATTACCGATGATCTCAATGTGCTTAGCCTCTGATTTAAAAAAAATGCCCAACAAAATCCCGAAGGTGGTGGCGCCCACTAAAGTCCAGGCACTTAATAAGTACTTTTTTTCAAACTTCATTTTTGCACCACTTTGTTACTGTCAAAATAATGAGCACGCATTCTTTTGAGCGAGCCGTCTTGCTCGTGAATTTCTAGAAATAAATTTATCCAGTACAGCAAATACAGATCATCCATATTCATCACGATGGCATCTTCAAGGCCCCAATCTTTTACTTTGGTCGTGGTGACCGATAATGAAAGCTCAGGAAATTTACGCACTAAGGATTTTCCGACCACATTATCGGTAATCGCAGCATTAATTTTTTTAGCTGAAATATCTAAGAGTATTTGTTTATCATCCTTATAGCTTGCAATCGTTGCAAGCGGAAAATACTCTTTTACGACATCACTAAATACGGTGCCTTCTTGCACGCCAATAATATAACCCGACTGATTATATTTATTGATCATATTATTTCGTGTAATGTCTGTGGCAGTTGCATTAGTTCTACTTTCGATGACTGTTAAATAACCCGTATTATACGGCCGGGAAAAGAGCACATATTTTCCACGCTCATAAGTCCGCGTGATATTTGAAATCACCAGCTCCGCTTGCTTATTGGCTACCATTGCAATGGCGGCATTAAAATCGGCTGCATATACGGGTTCAAGCTTAACATCCAAGGCCTGCGCAATTTGATTCGCTAATTCCACGTCAAAACCTTGCAACTGGTGCGCATCATCAAAAGAAACGTAAGGCGAAGGTGGATTGGTAACAAAAGCCACCGTGAGCTTGCCGTCCTTAACAATTTTTTGCAAATCTTTATTTAAGGCCAACGCATAAGCATTGTTTAAGCCCAGCACTAACCAAAATAGAAAAAGTAACGTTTTTTTAATTAACATAAGCTCACCTTATTCGTGCGATGACAGTGCTTTTATCTCTACGCTGCGGACTTGCTGCGCTAATTTATCTAATACGCCATTGACAAATTTATGCCCCTCTTCTGTGCCAAACGTTTTGCTTAGATCTAAGGCTTCGTTGATCACAACTTTATAAGGGACTTCTAAGCAATAGACCAATTCATAGGCAGCTAGACGTAATACAGCACGTTCAATCGGATCAACCGCTTTGATCTCACGGGTCATGAAGGGGATTAACAATTCATCCAGTTCTGCTTGATGCGCAACGACGCCTGTTAATAATTGCTCAAAATAGGCTTTATCAAAGGTAGTATTATTGTTTTTTTCGATTAAAAATTGGGTGTGGATTTCTTTAACAGAAGTCCCACTCATTTGCCATTGATAAATCGCTTGCAGCGAAAATCGTCGCGCTTTATGTCGACCTAAATTACTTTTTTTCATGGGGTAGCTTCTTTAATAAATCAATCATTTCTAGGAGTGCGCAAGCCCCTTCTGCACCTTTGTTGCCACCCTTTGCACCTGCACGCTCTATCGCTTGGTCTACAGTATCGGTCGTCAAGACACCCATAATAATCGGCACGTTATACGCCAAAGAAATTTGATGCAAGCCTTTAATGCTTTCGCTGGCCACATATTCAAAATGCGGCGTTGCACCACGGATCACACAGCCTAAAGCTAAAATACCTGAATATTTATTTTGCGCAGCCATATTTTGCGCAATTAACGGTAATTCCAATGCACCCGGGCAGCGTACGATGGTAAGATCGGCTGCCACCACGCCATGGCGCTTAAAACTATCAATCGCACCTTTAAGTAAATTATCAACAATATAACTATTAAATCGTGAGGCAATGATCCCGATTTGACTGCCATCTGTGTGGGTGTGCCCTTCTATAAATTGCATAATGTTCATGACTGTTCCTCTTCTAATTGTACGTATTCCACCACTTCTAAACCAAATCCTGATAATGCACTCATTTTTCTTGGACTGCTCAATAAGCGCATTTTACTGACTCCAAGATCAACTAAAATTTGACTGCCTATACCAATATGACGCAAGCTGTGATGCCCACCCGGCTGCGGTTGTTGTATGGCTGCAATTTGCTGCGCTAAATCGCCAAAACTGGAAGATTCATTCAGCAATACTACGACGCCATTGCCCCGCTTCGCGATATATTCGAGTGCTTGCGCTAAATACCAGCGCGCATCTTGCGGTTTTGCCAATAAGGCATCCAGGGTATGGGCTGTTTGGACGCGGACTAAACACGGCTCAGAGGCAAGCGTGCCTTTAACGAGTGCACAATGGGTGTGCCCCTGAATTTTGTCGCGGTATAAATAATAGGTAAATTCGCCAAAATAAGTGTTCAATACCCCGGTTTGCATGCGCTCAATTTGTTTTTCATGGGCTAAACGATAATGTATCAAATCTGCAATCGTACCTATTTTTATACCGTGTTGCTTGGCAAATTTTTGTAAATCATTGCGGCGCGCCATCGTGCCATCTGGATTTAAAATTTCAATGATGACTGCGGCAGGCTCAAGACCTGCGAGCCCAGTGAGATCACAGCCCGCTTCGGTATGACCTGCACGCGCAAGCACGCCGCCTTGCTGGGCAATAATGGGAAAGACATGCCCGGGTTGCACTAAATCTTCAGGTTTAGCATGTGGCGCCACAGCGGTTAATATGGTCATGGCCCGATCGGCCGCAGAAATACCAGTAGTCACATTGCTTGCCGCTTCAATCGAGACTGTAAAATTAGTCCCCATATGTGCAGTATTATTGGCGACCATCGTTGGAAGATTAAGTTTTTTTGCCCGCTCTGGCGTAATCGTGAGACAAATTAAACCCCGTGCCTGCTGAATCATAAAATTGATGGCTTCCATACTCACGTGTGTGGCAGCCATGATAAGATCCCCTTCATTTTCTCGGTCTTCATCATCCATCAAGACCACCATTTTACCTGAACGAATATCTTCGATCAGTTCTTGGGTCGTATTTAAATGATGATTTTCTTGCATGCTCATGCGCCTAATCCCTCTTTTATATTGAGTAAGCGCTGCACGTAACGTGCGAGCACATCAATTTCTAAATTCAATTCATCGCCCACATGTTTTGTGTGTAATGTGGTTTGATCCCAAGTGTGAGGAATAATGTTGACGGTAAATTCGCTGTGCGTCACTGTATTCACGGTTAAACTTATGCCTTCCAAGGTCACCGATCCTTTCGCGGCAATGTAAGCAGCTAGTCCTTGCGGAATACTTAAGCGCAATAATCGCGATTGACCTTGCATGCGTATTTCGAGGATCCGACTTAAGCCATCCACATGTCCACTGACCCAGTGTCCGCCTAAGCGATCACTTGCGCGCACACTGCGCTCTAAATTCACTTTATCATTGACGTTTATTTTTTTAAGCGCGCTGCAGCGTAGGGTTTCTTGGGAGACATCCACACTAAATTCATTGTTTTGCCATTGAGTCACGGTTAAACACACGCCGTTAATCGCGATACTCTCGCCTAATTCAACCTCGGCAAAATCGGCACGAATAACCAAGCGTAAATCCTGACCGAGATGTTCTTTTCTGCTGATTTTACCAAAATGGGTAATGATGCCTGTAAACATGATTATTTCCTCACGCGTGCAATGTAACACCAATCTTCGCCCACCTGAAACTGTTGTTTTATCTCTAACGCTACCGCCTGTGTTAATTCAGTGATAGGGAGCGTGCATAAAGGACGCGCAGCATCACCCATGATTTTCGGTGCGACAAACAAATGCCATTCATCCACTAAACCGGCTTGTAAAAAAGCGCCATTCAAGCGGCTGCCCGCTTCAACCATGACTTCATTGACTTGTTGCTGCGCTAAATGAGTCATCACGAAATGGAGATCCACGTGCTTTTCATGACGTGGCATCACATATACTTTTGCACCTAAATCGCAAAGGGCCGCCTTTTTTTCCTCATCATCGCTACACGTGTAAATCCACACTTCACCGGGCAGGCTAAGTAATTTGGCATTAAGCGGCATACGCAATTCAGTGTCTAGGATCACGCGATGAGGTTGTTTGAAATGCGGTAAATTTAAAATTTCTTCATCACGCACTGTTAAACTAGGATCATCCATTAATACCGTATCGATACCCGTTAAAATGACATTGCTTTGCGCGCGTAATTTTTGCACTCGATTGCGCGCTAACGGCCCGGTGATCCACTGACTTTGGCCATTTTGCATCGCCGTGCGTCCATCTAAACTCATCGCTGTTTTTAAGCGCACAAAGGGACGCTCTTCTTGCATGCGCATAAAAAATCCAGGATTTAGCGCAAACGCTTCATCAACACATAAACCTGATTCATAGTGGATCCCTGCTTGACTCAAGCGTTCTTGGCTTTGCTTGCCGACTAAAGGATTGGGATCCTCACACGCGACGACTACGCGCGTAACCCCTGCGGCTATTAATGCATCGACACAGGGCGGCGTTTTACCGTAATGTGCACACGGTGCCAGCGTGACATAACAGGTCGCACCCCGCGCATCGCTGTTGGCCAAGGCATTGACCTCTGCATGAGGGCCACCGGGAAATTCATGCCAACCTGAGGCGATTTCTTGGCCATTTTTAACCAATACGCAGCCCACGCGTGGATTCACGCCCGTGGTATAAAGTCCATTTTTTGCAAGCTGAATCGCATTTTTCATCCATGCAATGTCGGCTACACTATACATTTAATGTTCCTGGAGACTGGCAATTTCACGCTGAAAAGCATGGACATCTTCAAAACTACGGTAGACGGAAGCAAATCGCACGTAAGCGACTTGATCGATACTTTTGAGTTCATTCATCACCCACTCGCCTAGGAGTAAAGATTGTATTTCACGCTCACCGATACCCTGAAGTTGTTTACGGATCCTAGAAATGGCTTTTTCTACTTGTTCGGATGCAATGGGGCGTTTTTCAAGTGCACGCAAAAATCCACGGCGTAATTTTTCTTCATCAAACGGTGCGCGTGAACCATCGCGTTTGATGATACGCGGCAACATCAACTCGGCGGTTTCATAACTGGTAAAACGCTCTAAGCATTTCACGCATTCACGGCGTCTACGCACTTGCTCACCTTGATCCCCGACTAAGCGTGAATCAATAACGCGCGTATCCGGCGCACTACAGTATATACAACGCATATTTTTTCTCCTGCATTGCGACTTAATTAATACATTTCTCCAGTATACACGGGAAATTTTCGACATAAGTCTAAGGCGTGTTGTTTTATTTGTTTAATTAAGGCCTCATTATTGATATCTTCCAAAATATCACACATCCACTCTGTAATGATTTTGGCTTCTGCTTCTTTAAATCCACGCGTCGTAATCGCAGGAGAACCTACACGAAAACCACTGGTAATAAACGGGGATTGCGGATCATTAGGGACAGAATTTTTATTCACCGTCATGTTGGCACGACCCAACGCACTTTCCGCATCTTTACCGGTAATGTTTTTATCGCGTAAATCAACCAATAGTAAATGATTATCTGTACCGCCTGAGACCACTTTAAAGCCACGCGCCATAAAGGTATTAGCCATGACTTGGGCATTTTTGACCACTTGCTGCTGATAGGTTTTAAATTCAGGCTGCGCGGCTTCTTTAAACGCAACGGCTTTAGCGGCAATCACATGCATTAATGGGCCGCCTTGATTGCCGGGAAATACGGCTGAGCTGATTTTTTTCGCAATCTCACCGTTTTCACGTGTGAGAATAATACCGCTACGGGGGCCACGTAATGTTTTATGGGTCGTGGAGGTCGTCACGTCTGCAATCGGCACAGGATTAGGATACACATCAACCGCAGCTAAACCTGCAATATGGGCCATGTCCACCATAAAATAAGCGCCTATACTATCGGCAATCTCACGAAATTTCTGCCAATCAATAAACCGCGAATAGGCAGAAAAGCCACCGACAATTAATTTAGGTTTATGCGCTTTAGCCAATCTTGCCACTTCATCGTAATCAATACGTTCGGTGTCAGGATTCAAGCCATAACTGACAAACTTATACAGCTTGCCGGAAAAGTTAACTGGGGACCCATGGGTTAAATGCCCACCATGGGCAAGACTCATCCCCAATACGGTATCACCGGGCTCTAATAGCGCTAAATAAACGGCCGCATTGGCTTGTGAGCCCGAATGCGGTTGCACATTGGCATACCCTGCCTTAAACAAACTCTTGAGCCGCTCTATGGCGAGATTTTCAGCCACATCCACATATTCACAGCCGCCGTAATAGCGCCGTCCGGGATAACCTTCTGCGTATTTATTGGTGAGTAAGGAGCCTTGAGCTTGCAATACCCGTGGACTGGTGTAATTTTCTGAGGCGATTAACTCAATATGGTCCTCTTGGCGCTGCGCTTCATCGCGCAGGGCTTGCCATAATTCCGGATCAAAATCGGCAATTGTCATATGTGCAGGGTACATGGGTGGACTCCTTGGTGTGTCAGTAAAAGTACCTCATTCTACCTGATTTCACCAAGGATTGGAAAAATGAGCCCTATTGGGTCTTAAGATAAGTGCAACTGACATCCAGTTTACATGGGGTAGTCCCTTGAATTTCCAGATAAAAATAATCCACAAAATCACTGACGATGAGATAAGATTTGGGCGATAAGCGCTCGAGGTGTCTTTGAATAAATTCGCCCCGATCGCTCATGACATGTAGGGTGTTGGCCTGACAAAACGTATTCTTCATTTCGTAGTCACACCTTACCGGTAAACCCTTGACCCCATCGGAATTACGTATTTTAACTTTCTTTTTTTGCGGTGGCCGTAGGGAATCTAATTGTAATTGCAGTCCGGTTGCAGCATTCATTTTATCGGAAGGCGAAGCATCTGGCCGCGGCGGGATAGGGAGGGAAAAAGGCGTCTCATCCACTGCAAAATCATTTGGCGGCACAGGCAGGGTATAAGTCAAAGGCTCGCCCAAGGCTGCCCAGACGGGCACACAAAAGAATAGTGATAGGGCAAGTACATATTTTTGTTGCGTATCCATGATCGCTTCCTCTTAATCCACGTTGTTTGCTTCTCTTTTTAGCCTTTCGAAGTATAGCGTGATAGAGATTGTGTGCAATCAAGGGTGTAGGTAGTCATTGTCCTATAGACTTTGCAATACTTCATCCAAATGTTGCACAGGAGTAACCTGCATGCCCGCAAACTCGGTCTTTTTCATATTGGCTTTAGGGACGATTGCGCGTTTAAAGCCGTGTTTGGCGGCATCGAGCAGACGCTCTTGGCCGCCTTGGACCGGACGGATTTCACCGGCCAAACCCACTTCACCAAATACCACTAAATCGCTAGGCAGAGGCTGATTGCGCAGACTCGATAATACGGATAATAAAACCGCTAAATCGCTGCCCGTTTCTAAGACGCGCACGCCGCCCACCGCATTCACAAACACATCTTGATCGCCGGTCACGATACCGCCATGACGACTTAAGATTGCCAGCAGCATGGTTAAACGATTGGGATCTAAACCCACACTCACGCGTCTGGGATTGCCTAAATGCGAACTATCCACCAGCGCTTGAATTTCAACCAACATCGGACGCGTGCCTTCCCAGGTGACCAGTATACTGCTGCCTGCGACCGGTTTTTCATAACGGGATAAAAATATGGAACACGGGTTAGCCACTTCGCGCAAGCCTTTATCCGACATTGCAAAAATACCTAATTCATTCACCGCACCGAATCGGTTTTTTACTGCGCGCACGATGCGAAAGCGATTATCACGCTCGCCTTCAAAATATAAAACGGTATCCACCATATGTTCTAACACGCGCGGACCGGCCAGTGCGCCTTCTTTGGTGACATGACCGACAAGAAATAATGTGGTGTTGCTTTGCTTGGCATAATGCGTGAGTTTGGCGGCACTCTCACGCACTTGGGACACGGAACCTGGCGCGGAATTAAGCGTATCGGTAAAGACAGTTTGAATGGAATCGATCACCACCACGGTCGGTTGTTCTTTAACAATAATCTCTAAAATGGTTTCAATATGCGTTTGAGCCAACAAGCGAATTTCTTTGCGCGCCAAACCTAAACGGTGCGCACGCGAGGAGACTTGCTGCAAAGATTCTTCTCCGGTGATATAAAGCACCGGCATATGCTGACTTAAATGACTAATGGCTTGTAACAATACGGTGGATTTACCTATGCCCGGATCACCGCCCATGAGCACGACCGAGCCTGGCACTAACCCACCGCCTAATACCCGATCAAGCTCGGTTAAGCCACTCGAGGTGCGCTTTGCTTCAATCACACTCACATCAAGCAGACTTTTGACATCGTGATGAATGCCACCGGCCAAACCTTGATGGCGGACAGATTTGTTTGCTACTACAGTCTCAACATAACTGTTCCAACTGGCGCAATCGGGGCAGCAGCCTATCCATTTGGGGCTAATCGCGCCGCAAGACTCGCAGGTGTATTGAGTTTTTGCCATGAGTTGTCCTTTAGGACTTACGAAAAATACAGCTGTTAGGGTATTTTTTGGGCGATTTTGCGACAGCCATGAGCAAAAAAACACCCTAACAGCTGTATTTTTCGTAAGTCGTATCCTTAATTTCTTAATGCTTCGTTCTAGAAGAGCATTCTATCTGAAATGAAACCATTTTTTTGGGAAAATTTGGCACGGTCATTTCATACATAAATTTACTTTCCAATGTGGAGTGGTTAATAATAAAAGTCATATAGATAAAACATCTTAAGTAAATAAACTTAATATTTGACAATTTCGACTCAGCACTATACGTTGTGCTCGGAGTGTGTTTTTTAAACTTTAATTTATCTAAGGAACTATTATGAAAAAAATAATGTCTTTCGTCTCTGCTTTGTTTTTAATGTTAGCACTATCTACTAATGCTTTTGCGACTGTCGGCCAAGCCACAGAAGATACTGCAATAACCACTGAAGCAAAAACTATGTTGTTTGAAAAGAAATTATTTGATGGTGCAAACTTTAATCCGTTGAATGTGCATGTCGAGACTAAAGAAGGCGTAGTACTGTTAACCGGTCACGTTAAAACCGAAGCAGAAAAAGGCAGAGCCGCTGAAATCGTTCAGTCTGTCAAAGGTGTTAAGAGCGTAGATAATCAGTTAGCCATTACCCCATAGTTTCTTTTGAGTTGCGGATTGGAAACAATCCGCAACCTTCTTCATCAGCCCTCATTCTGTTTAGATATCTTCCCTCTATTGTGTCACACCTTCTATTATGCGATATAATACGCCGCTTATAGGCCCTACCCATTACAGGAGTTTTTATGTCCAGCAAACCAATACACGCCATTTCTCCAACGCGCGAAGAAAATTATCCTGAATGGTATTTGCAAGTGATCGCGGCAGCCGATTTAGCGGAGAATTCACCGGTGCGTGGTTGCATGGTCATCAAACCCTGGGGTTATGCGATTTGGGAGCACATGCAAGCGATACTCGACACTAAGTTTAAAGCAACGGGTCATGAAAATGCTTATTTTCCCTTGCTTATTCCCTTACATTATTTAGAAAAAGAAGCGCAACACGTTGAAGGCTTTGCGAAAGAATGTGCTGTCGTGACACACACTCGCTTAGAATCAGACGGCAAAGGCGGTTTGCGTCCGTGTGGGGAATTAGAAGAGCCGTATATTATTCGTCCCACCAGTGAAACTGTGATCGGCGTACAATTTTCGAAATGGATCCAATCCTACCGTGATTTACCGGTGCTGATTAATCAGTGGGCCAATGTCATGCGCTGGGAAATGCGCACGCGGATGTTTTTACGCACCAGTGAATTTTTATGGCAAGAAGGGCATACAGCACATGCCACGCGCGATGAGGCGGAAGCCGAAACTAAACAAATGTTAAATGTGTATGCAGATTTTGCGGAAAATTATGCGGCCATACCCGTGATCCAAGGTGAGAAAACCCCGGCTGAACGTTTTCCCGGCGCAGTAAATACCTATACCATCGAAGCGATGATGCAAGATAAAAAGGCCTTGCAATCCGGCACTTCACACTTTTTAGGTCAGAATTTTGCGCAGTCTTTTGGTATTCAATATTTAGATAAAGAAGGTAAACAAGAATATGCCTGGACCACGTCCTGGGGCATGACAACCCGCATGATCGGCGCATTAATTATGACGCATAGCGATGATGATGGATTAGTGTTACCGCCTAAGCTTGCGCCGCTTCATATTGTGATACTGCCGATTTATCGCGATGAACAAGATAAAGAAAAAGTATTGAATTATTGTCAGGATCTCAATCAACGCTTAGCAAGCCTTACTTTCAATCATGAAAAAATACGCAGCAAAGTCGATGTAAGAGAGATGAACGGTGGAGAAAAATCTTGGCACTGGATCAAAAAAGGCGTGCCGATTCGTTTAGAAATTGGCCCACGTGATATTGAAAAAAACAGTGTATTTATGGCACGACGTGATTTAGGGATTAAAGAAAAACGTACGCTGACTTGCGATGAGTTTATCAATCAAGCCGCAACCCTCTTGGATGAAATTCAAACTCAGTTATTCAATAAAGCTAAACAATTTCAACAAGATCATTTGCACAGCGTTAAAACGCTAGATGAATTTAATGATCTTTTTTCAGAGCATGGTCGTGGCGGCTTTGCCCTATGTTATTGCGCACCCGATGATGTCGAAGACATAATTAAACCCATGAAAGTCACCGCCCGCTGTGTGCCGTTAGTGCAAGCTAACGACCCAGGCTTATGTATTTTTACCGGGCAAACGACCACCCGACAGGTGGTCTTTGCTAAGGCTTATTGATATGCGTGAAGGCATGTTGCTGTTAAACAGCTCTGTCACCCTGCCCACCTACATTTGATAAGTAGTGGACTCGTTTACAACATTTCCTACGTTATTATTGTTATTTGTGGAACTAGCAGAGCTTATTTCTGCACTAAATTGGGCATAGTTTTCATATGAAAAAGAATCGGACCGCTCGCGAGGCAATATAGGTGCCAAAGCCTTCATGCAGGCGGCAAGATCAGCTATGGCCATAGCCCCACACATTTCTTTGATAAAGCGAAATAGGGGTTTAGCATTTTCTGGAGTTAAAGGAATCGATCGCGTAGTCGCCGTAATACCGACTGGGCTAGGCATTTTATTATTGTTAGCTTCTTTCAGCATTTTATCTAGCCACGTATAGTCACATTCATCATCACTGCTGCGATTGTAAATAATGTTAAGGGTATTATCATTCGCATTATGCTGTAGCGTGTAAAGCGGGGTAGGATCATTTTTTGCTGCAGCCCTAATAAAATAAAGTAAGGGTTCAAAAGTGTTTAATGAAAGTGGCGCGGTTAATACGCCCTCATTTATCGTTACCCCATCAGGCATCTCACCTTTATTATGTTTTTTCAACATGGTTTGCAAAAATGCAAAATCATAAGCGCTCTTTTTGCTAATGATTTTTAAATTTTTGTTATTGTCATTTCTTCCTTGCGTAGAAATATATTTAAACAGCGCTTCAACGTTTACACGTAATAATGGGAGCGTGATCGTGCCTGTTGTGGCGTCGGTGCTTATCCCAGTCAGTGGCTCATTATTATTAAGGGCTGTCAGTTTCTGCAGGTCACGCTCTAGATTATCGCTATTGAGGGTAAGCGTGCACTCTGCAGACACCGCTTTAATCTCGGCTTCTAGTTGATGTGCTGCAGCGATTTTAGCAGGTTGTGCCGCAAGGGTTGCGCTCAGCGTTGCAAATGCAGTGGCATCGATGTATTGCTCTTCATGAAGTTCTCTAATTACACGGATTGCAAAATCAACTTGGGCTTGAGTCAAAAGTCTAATCCGATATGAATTCAAATAATAAGAGATGCGTTGGATGAAGAAAAGTTCAGTGTTGGGATTATGGGCTAAAGTATATATAGGATCGTAAAAATCAGCAGGTTTTGGAAAAATTTTATCTAACGTTGCAGCCACCGTGGCGCCACGTGCTGTAAGCGCACTAAGGGTAGTGGGGCCAGCCTGCTGCTCAGTCAATACTGAGTCTGCAAAATTTATTACTAACACATCATTGTCATTATCGATAGTCGCCACTATTTCATTTGCCATCTTAATACTCGCTTAATAAATTAATCTAGTAATTATGATTACATAATTAAACAAAGATCTCAATAGATTCAGTTTATTGGTTTAGAATAAATAATGCATGACGACTAGTGACAAAACTACTCCGCTCATTTAACATCAGTTCTTTATTCATTAGGAGTCATATCATGCCAGGCACAGGAAACATTATTCATGGGCTCAGTAGTTTTTTCCAAGTCATACGCAGTGGTTTTCTTTGGCAAGCCGTGCCAGGGACTTCACTGCATATTGCAAGCATGAAGGTGACGCCCGGTGCCTACGGAGATGCGGCTCATCATCGCGCAGCCGGATATTTGCTGCAGGACTTTTTTCGCACGCAACATTTTAAAGACTTTGGACTTTATATTGAACGGGATCCAACAGAGGAGCTTAACCTGCACCTGAGCACCTCTACGCATAATTTACTGGATAACGAAGGCGAACGCGCATTGCAACAAAAATTAATTCGGGCGCAAGAAGCATTGACTCAACAACTGATCACTACCCAAGCGTATCACCATGATGATAAAGAAATGATCAGGTTTCCTGAACTGAAAAGTACTGAGGTTGCCGATCCCGTATTAGGTATAGTGAAATATGTACTTTATGATCTGACCCATAACGGTCTGCAGGTTGCATTGCATCCTCATGTACATGGTGCTTACCCACATCAGGAACATCCGCAGCTTATTGACAAATTAGGCAAATTATCGCCAAAACACATTATTCAAGACCCCGGTTATTTTGTGCAGGTTCATCCTCTCGCGCATAAACCTGCGGCAAACGTGGTACAACAATGTGTGCTAAGACCCTCATTGGCTGCTCCCTTTCCCTCATCCTCGGGCTGCTCCCTCGGTCTCGCCAACAGAAACAAAGAAACAGAGAAACAAGGTTCATCTGTCGTATTGCGTAATTAGGCATTGCTCAACTGATTATTGTGACGTCGTAAAACTTAACTTAAAATTAAAAAAACCTATTATTACTATTGGTACCATTATTGTTATGGTTAACTGTGTTATTCACAGTTGCCGAACTCAGCAATAAAGGAATAAATCCTGACGTGTCTACGGCAAGGTGTAAGGTATTCAAGTCATTATACGCCACGTTGCTCCACGTTTGTGCAGAGGACACGCCAGGTTGAATTAAATGATGCACTAAACGCGTGTCATTATTTTCGATAATATGAATATTTATACCTAATCCATTACAAATTTGTTGTGCTGCTGCGCGATACTCTTTTCCAAAGTCTTGATTATTTAAAAGCGATATTTTTAAGGATTGTGGATCAAATTCTTCGCTACGATTTTTATTATTCAGCATTTGCGCTAAGGCAGTCAGAAAACTGGGGGTTTTATTGCCTAGCACATAACCACTTTTTGATGATACTAAATGCTCCTGCAGCGCACTTGCAAAGTAAATGGTACCGACCCAATCAGGCAAAGCAGGTTTTTGGGTGTGAGAGGGAGGATTGCCTAGCGCGGTGTCATAATTTCTCTTTTTTCCTGAAGGGTGTTTAGCTTCAAAATATGCACTTATTAATTCATCATTTAAATGCTTAACGTCAGTTTTTTGTTTTAAGATATTGGACATTAGTTGAAATTTGTCTAAATCACCTGCATAGTGATTAACAATAAATCGTCCTAAGGGTGAAAAATTTGTTTTGCCATGAGAATCTAGTTGCAATAATATTTCAGGATGGAATAAAAGATGCGATCCCTCCTGCAACATCTCATGGGCAGCCCTCACATGCATTTGCGGTATATTCTTTAGAAAGTGAATCGCAAAACTACTATTTCCATCATGAGTTAAAGCTTCTTTGCAATAAGCCAAAAGTGTGCGGACCTCGTCTACATTAAGTTCTTGCTGAGCCAATAAATTTCCAAGTTGTGCCATTTCTCGCTCATAGTTTTTACTATTTTTTTCGTCATCATCATCATTATTATTAGTTTGATGATGAGTGCCCATATAAGCATTTAACTCCTGAATAAATAAAATAGTGGCACTAGAATATACTTTTTGTTGAATGATCACAGCATAGATATTGTCTATTTGCTTAAGGGTGGCTGTTTTAAAAAATGAAAGTCGGGATAATCCTAGAATGGCATCGCTAAATAAATGAGGCAGACCTGCCGATTTAATCAAAAAATCTTCTAATTCTTGTTTATAGTTCGGAACCAATGCAGCAATATCCTTATCGGTATCAGGTATTACAGAGTGCATGAGTACTTGGGCATAAGCCGGATCGCTCTCAATCACATCAATTATTTCGTCATAGGTGCGCCCCAAGCCCGCATTGCGGCGAAAGGTATAATTTTTATTCGGCATGGCCATAGAGGCGACAATAGGGTTTGGGGCGGATCCGACATTAGCATTTGCATTTTGGCCTGCAAGAAAGATCTGCGCGCTAGGCACAGGGTCATCAGTCATGCGCGCCTTTTCTGCAATCACTGCAGTAAGACGGTTTATAAAGGAAGATAAATGATCATCCAGATTTCGCGAGGTATTCTGGGATCGCAGGATCATGATATGTTCTTGTACGCGTTGCGCCACACGCGCACTGGGAATATCAAAGACCGCTATGGTGGGGCCGTTTGTTCCCAGATGAGCCATCATCCGCATTGCAGAAAAGCACAAATCGGCTGTTTTGCTTGCAATGGTAAATAAATACCCATAAATCTGTTTACGCGTTTCTTCAGAGATCACTTTTCTTTGCGCAGCCGCATTTGCCATGAGGAAGCGGATCCTTTCTAGCGCGACAGTCTCTTTGTTATCGTTAAGTAGCAATAGGATATCTTTTAAATCTTCAGGTCTCATGGTCTTGTGCTCTCGGATAAAATAAAGAAAAGTATTTTACCGCATAATTATTAAGGCTAGATTAAAGACATTAGATTGAGCATCCCTATCCTCTAAGTATATACCCGTTGTAACTGATAAATGCTTAGTGGGATGCAGGGGTGAGTGGCATGACACATACGTTATTCTGACAACGCATAGGTGCAGTGCAACCGCTATCGAAAGTGCATGCATGCCCAGGACGCGTGCCTAATGATGACGTTTGAGAAATAAGTTCGCCGCAAATTAATATGTGAACTGTTTTTAAAATCTGTTGACTTCGAGTAAGATCAAAGGTCAGGGGTAACACTTCGATATGATCAATTCGAATGAATTTTTGCGATAATTTAGCGGTTTCCTCAGGGGCTTTTTCAAGCAGCACACCGCTTGATTGTTCACAAACGAATGCATAAACAGGAAAACTACTACACATCACACACAGATAAAGTATATATTTGTTCATCATCTAAACATTCATATTTATTTGATACTGCTGTAAGATTTCTTGAATAATATTTTGCAGGACGTTTTGACTCGCTTCATCTGATAATTCTCCAGCATCACGCATTTCTAATAAGCGACGCTCTACCACTTGCGCAACCGATCCACTCGGGTAAAGATTCGCTAAAATTCTCCGCGCAGGTCCTGGACCAATCCGATCATACAAGGCATTGCGCACATATGCATCTTCTGCAGTGGTACTAAAGGCCCATAATTCTATGGGGCCTAACGTGTTGGTGAGTAATTGCGTGTTCATGCCTTCTTTGGTAGCAAATTGTGCTAAGAAGGTACCGCCCCCTGCGCGTGGGCCATGCACCCGCGTGCGCAGCGCTTGTTTTGCCGTGGCAGATAAACCGAAAGTTTTAGCCGATTTTTCTACCGCTTGAGCCGGGCCTGCATCCATAATAAAAATACTGGTTGCAAAATCAACCATCACTTCATCAAAATCTTCTAGGGCTTGCGAGAGTAATGCCACTTGCACTTTCCACTTACGGCCTTCACGCATATCGACTAACACTTGATCGCGTACGGATTTTGCTTTGGCCGTGCGATGGAATTCATCGAACACGATCCGTTTTTGGTCTTCACGAATTTCTAAAATACGCGCACGGTGATAATCACGATACCGTTTCGGCATGTCTTGGACATTTTCATTGATTAAATAATAATCTCTTGCCAGCACATAACGCCCGATCATATACATGACTGCCGTTTGTCTATCGGCGGCTTCCCCCCCAGTCTTGGCAACCTCATCTAAATCTAGCGATACCACACGCGCTAGTCCTAAATCAAATGCCGTCACCCGCGATAAAATCGGGTATTCACGAATGGCACTGGAAATCATCCGACTAAACGATTCAATCAGGGTTTCACCCGTAGGCGCAATGATCCGCCCAAATAAATCTTCCACCGCAGGCGTGCGGCACACCGAGGCCACATCCGCAAGCAGCGGCACGGCGTGTCGCTGGGCGAGCATGGCTTCGTGGCGGTAATCGCTATCAAAGAGCGCATCCGTCACTTCCCACCAAGACGTATGCTCGTCTATGTTCAGTTTAATTGTATGTAATAATGTATCGACTCTTTTTTCGACATTGGGCGAATAGCGCCGCGGATTTTGCGTATCCATCCCTTGTTTGTACACTTCATCGATGACCATGCCGACCATATCGGTGATCCCATCATAAGCACGCGCGGCACTCAAGGGGGTTGCGAGTAACGTTAAAAAATTCACTAAAAAACTGCGCTCAAGCGGCGTAGGCAGACGCGCACCCAATTGGGTATCAAAAGGATTGATCGCGTATTCAGGCGTCATGCGCAAGCGATGATAGGCGGCAAAATGTTTTTTATTCGGCGGCAAGGCTTCTTTAAGTAACGAAATTAAACCACTGCTTGAAGGCCCGACATCGATAATGGCAATCCGTGGTAATCGCTCTTGTCCAGCATTTAAACATAAGGCTAAATTAATCGCGTTAGAGAGCACCGATTTACCTGAGCCGGGGCGCGCATAAATAAGATCGATCCAGGTCGTTTGCATGGCTGAGCCCGGTTGATACGGCCATAATTTGCCATCAGGGGAGCGAAATAGCAGCGCCCCTTGTCGCCAGGGCGAGGCAGGACGTGCGATAGGTAGCATATAAACCACATCAGACAAAGGTGCAACAGAAGGCGTAGCTAAACTATTAATACTTAAAGCAAGACTACTGGACATGACTGCGCCAAAGGGATCCCCGGAGACTTCAGAGACTTCGCAATACCCCCAGCCTTGCACCGCTTTAGCAAGTTCAGCAGCACGTATTTTTAATAAGGCTTCTTCGGTGGCTCCTGCCCAGGTGGTCAAGGCCACTTTTAAACGCACGACCGCATCATCCGTACTGGTTTCAAAATACTGCAATAAATTTTTTGCATCACTAATCATTGGATTGGTGCTGGCCGCAAAACTTAAAATGGCAGCGATCGTTGATTTAAAGCCCAGAGAAGCCATGCCATTACTTTCTATCATAAAAGAAATGCGCCAAGGAATTTTAGCGGCCACAATACGGTTAAATAAATAAGCAAAAGATTTCACTTCTTTAGGGAATAATTCAATAAATAAGGGCGCATAAATTTTATCGCCGATGCGACAAAAACGTAAATTTAAATTTTCAGCATCCCGTGGGATGACTTGCGATGAAATCGATGGCCACATCACTTCAGAAATATCACGGTGATACGTTTTAAACTCACGAATGGGGATGCGATCCCCCGGTAAATAAGGGCTCCATTGTACGTCAGTAAAATCAGGATCCACGGTAAAACGGGCTTCCCGGACAATGGTATGCGCATCGAGCAATTGAATAGCCAGTCCCAAAGTTTCAAACTCATTCAATGTTGCCCGCACAAACGATTCATGCACTTCACGCAGCTCAGGGGTTGAGGCCACTACGCTTTGAGCGTAACGCATAGGTGGAATTTTATATTTTTTAATGGTATCGAACTTGCGTTGCGTCGACGCTTTAAGTTGCTGATTGGATAAACTGGTTGGGAAAGTCCATAATACGACAAAATTTTTCTCTTGAGCGCAATAACGACTCAAAGTGGTCATCCGCTCAGCAAACAAATCATCCATTTCTAATTGCAAGCGTTTGGCAGTACTGACAGCCGGGCTCAACACTTCTTTAATTTGCTCACTGACAGTTTCATTGTCATAAGCAAATAAAATTTGTGCGCCGTGTCCTGCGCGTAACATTGCCGTTTGTAGCGCATGCGCCACACCGCTATGCAGGCGCTCAAATTCCTCAGCGCCCACTAAAAATTGCGCCCCTTCAATTCTAAATACCGATAACAGTGAACCGTCTCTAGCGACTAAAGTATGCACATTGTCCACGGCTTCTAAATCACAATAGGATGCGGTAGTTTGTTTAAGCGAGGTGGTAAACCACTCAAGAAAAGAGTCGACTGAATCTAGTATAGAATCCAAGATCCGTGCCATAAAAAATCATCCCTGTAAATCGAAGTAAGCCCTAAAAATCATCCCTATCGGTATCACTGCCTTGTAATTTGGGCAGAATTAACGTCGACCAATGCGCTATTTGTTGACTAAAATGCTGCTGATTCGGTAACAGCCGGAGTGTACGCATGACTTTTTTACTGTTCTCGGCCTTTATGCCATGCGTATCCAGTAAAGATTGACCAAATAAATCAGAGATACTGGCATCTTTTCCAAAAATTTCATCTATGGGTTGCGTCAGCAAACGCAAATTCCGGTATAACGATTTAGCCGTTTCTACATAATTCGTAGAAGATATGCTTAAACAAAACAAGACCCGGACAAAATTCATTAAATCCGCTTGTGAGATCTGCGGGAGGTAAATGATTCTATCCTCGCGCCCCGCTACACCTAAAAAATTACATTCCATGCATAAGGCACAACACGTCGCCAAATTGGATAAATCATTATTACGGTAATTACCATCCACATTGGCGACTTCTTGATGCAGCAAATCACGAAACCCACAGTATTGGCACATATACTTATCGCGCACCAGCACCTTTTGAGCAATTTTTAAAAAATCACTGTGCTTGCGGCGCGCGTTATGTATACGCCAACCTTCTAGATTGGCTGATAAAGCTAATGGGTACATTAAACACCCGCGCCGCCGAAGATATCGCCACCGGTTTCAGTACCATGTTCTGCGCCAGTACCAAACATTGTCGCACCCGTAGTCGTAATCAAGGTGGGTAACCAGACCAAGGCTATACCAATAAATAACAGCATAAAGGGGACACCCAAGGTCACTTGTTGTGGATTTTCTTTATGTTGCTTAAATTTAAGTACGCCGGCACCCGCAAAGCCTATCCCTGCGACATAACAAACGGCTACGATTAAATCCACGATCGGCGCAATGGAGGTCACCATTTGTTCGGCTAATGTTCCGATGGTTTGATCACCCTCGGCAAAAGCAACTGTTGGGACAGTTACCAGCAGAAACACACCTAATTTTGATAAGTACGATTTTATTTTCATCACTTCCCTCTTTTATCCAGAAAAACCAAATGTATTCAAAAATACTTGAACGGTTGCACCCATATGATACGCTAAAATGCCGCCCACAATATGCGTGAATCCCTTACCCATCATTCCTTGCTGTCCCTGTTCACCCGATTTGATAAGGTAATACCATCCACGAATAAACGCAATCAACCCTATCAAACGGATCACCTGAAAAGCCACTTCTATGACCGTATCCACTTCATAACCAAAAGACGGTTGATAAGACAGTGGACTCGACGTGCCCCAAAAGGTATATGTCGTGACATCAATTAATGTGGGCCACCAAATAAATGCGGCGCCTACCATCATTCTAATGATGGGGCCACCCAACGACATGGGCTGCGACATCATACTACGGCTATCGCCTAACATTTTTAATTTATATAAGCCATTGGCTAATAAGGCCACACCTACCAAATAAGTGGTTGCCGTAATCAAATAGCTGAGTCCTGAGAGCGACTCAGCAAAATGTAAGATCATCCCCAATAAATCATTTGTCATCGTACACTACATTTTATATCATTTTGCTTACTTAGTAGCTATTTTCTCAATTTCTGTACATGTACTACTACCAATCTTTTAACCCTTAGGGATATTCGACCCAAGGCCAAACTAGGGCCTATTCTTCACGAAATACGGTCTCAGAGCTCATGGTAACGGTGCCTGCCACAGGGTCGATATTGAGTACCCGGCCATAACCGGGCACTTCATCGCCACGCGCGACCGTAATCAATTCGCCAAATTCACTTAATAACCACGCCCGTCCTGGAATGGCCGCCTGAACCACCATGGGCACAGGGATCATAGATTTCGCTTGCATCGCTTGTCGACTCAAATTAGCCGCCCGCTGCGTTTGCTCAGAAACTTTGGTATACAGCTCTACTTCACTCGCTATGACTTTTACTTCTGCATCCAAGGTGCTGATGTGTTGCGCCATCTGCGTCAAGGTATTGACCTGCTGACTCAAGGTCTGCAATTGCGCCAAAGTCGTGGTTAAATTACGCTCTTCTTCAGCAATTGTAGTCACCATTTGTTCCATTTGCTCTAAACGGACATGGGCGCCTTGCATTTGCTGCAATTGTTCACTGATCTGCAGCATGCCTTTTTCCAGCGCAGCTAAACGTTGATCCAGTTGCTGAATTTCAGGCGGGGCATTTTTGGCCACTTGATGTTCAACCAGGGTGGGTTTGACACTCGCTTCGATAGGGGTAATTTCCCCAGTGCTGCCGGCACGTTGCATGAGGCGATAGCCGCCAAAAATAATCAAGATCACCACAAAAATTGCAATAAAGGGATGTCGTTTTAAAATATTCCCTCTATTTCTGGGAGGAGGCGCTGCTGCTGCAGCCGCACCGGCTGCACCCAAGGGTTCTTCGCGCAAAAACTCATCATCAAAATCATTATCGGGGCTGATTTTTTTTGCAAAGGGATCGGTATTATCTTGCTGCGGATTAAAATCATGAGAAAATAAATCGTCATCTTCCTGTTTTTGATCATAAGTGGAAGAAAACATATTGTCATCATTTTTATTGCTATCAAATGAAGCAAACTCATCATGCGCAGGTTCTTCTTTTCTTTCAAAAGGATCGGAGAAAAAATCCTCTATTTCATTATTTTTTTCAAAAGAAGAGGGCGTAAAATCAGCAAAATCATCCGTCTCAGGTTCCGTTTTGTTCAAGGGTTCTGAAGCAAAGTCAGAAAAATCATCCTCGACATAAGGTTTATACGAAGAAGTAAATTCATCAATGGGTTCAATAGGTTCATTTTGAGCACTCGACGGAGTTGAGAAGTCAGAAAAATCATCTTCAACATAAGGTTTATGCGAAGAAGAGAATTCATCAATGGATTCATTTTGCGCGCTAGGCGGAGTAGAAAAATCGGAAAAATCATCGTCGACGTAAGATTTATTCTCAGCTGTTTCTACGGAAAAATCATCTGCTTCTTCATTATGGATGGGAGGCGCGATGAAATCAGAGAAATCATCTTCTACATATTCATTTTTCTCAGGTAGAGTGGGGGATGTGTTTTGATCAATCACTTTATTTCTAGGTGTGAAATCTGCCGAAAGCTCTTCAGGAAAATCATCGGTAAAATCAACCTGATCGAGTGCATCAAGGTGATTTTCCCTCGTGCCGCTCGTTTCATCATCCGTGGTATATTTTTTATCATCATCCATCACACTTACCTCGCCTGTGCTTGAGCACTTTCTTGTTCATTGACTTTGGTCATAGCAGCCATGCCAGCACCTGGGGCAGTTTCGGATCCTGCGCTTGCTTGTGCAGTTTGGGGTGTCCCTGCAGGCGGAGGCGGTGTCCCGCCGCTTTCATTAATGACAAAATCGCTCGTTAATAATAAACCAATGCCGGTACCACTATCCACAGTCACCGTAGGCTTCTTATTAAATATCTCACCTAAATGCTCACCCCATTTTTGTCCCACGGTACCGACACCGACTAATAACGCCTGCGCCGCGGACACGGTCGCAGATTGCACCACCAAAACTTGGCTATCATTACTTTCTACGACGGGTTGGGTGATACCTGCTAATATTGCTTCCCCCACCCCTTCTAGGAATGATGATGCAAATAATGACCCATACCGTAGAAAATAGTGATTATCCACACCGGTTGCAAGCGCGGTACGTGCCGTGTCCCCATCAATAGCGACCGCATCCATAGGCACGCTTCGGGGTAAATCAGGTGAACTCAATAAACTAAAGCGCAACATCAATTTATCTTCTACCAGTTGCAAGTCGCCCATGACTTTTGAGCCTTGTAGCGGGCCTTGGATAATAGTCGCTAATACCGGACCGGGTTCATCACTATTTAATGAGGTATCTAATACCGCAAATATGATGGATCCTGCTTTATAAAGCACCGTACCCGGATTTTCAGTCGCAGCCCCACCCGCACCAGCCCCCCCTGCGCCACCTTCACCTGTCGTCGCGTGCGTGCCTCGAACATACACTTGTGTAGGCGGGGCCCATTTACTTACGAGTGATGTGGATTGGCTTTGTAATAACGCTTCAAACGCTTGTTGCATCGCTTGTTGTTCGGCCATATAACGTTCACGATCTTGCGATTCTTTCTGCGCTTTCATCTGGGCTTCACGTGCTTTTTGCTGTTCTTCCAGTAATTTACGGTAAGCGTCCTCTGCATTTTGTTGCGTATTGGCCGCAGGAATATTGAGAGCATTACAAGGTTGGCCATTACGATCTAATCCTTGGCGATTACAGCCATCACGATTAAAACCGTCTTTATCGTAGCCGTCTTTATCAAACCCATCGCGATCAAAACCGTTTTTATCAAAACCGTGCTTGTCAAAACCGTCTTTGTCATAACCTAAGACATTAAAACCGTTTTTGTTATAACAAGGTTTTCCTGCTCTATCTAAGCCTTGACGGTTACAGCCGTCTTTATTAAACCCATCGCGATCATAGCCGTCTTTATCAAAACCGTCTTTGTTAAAACCATCTTTATCATAACCCAGTTTATTGTAACCTTCCGCGCTATAACCCAATGCATCGTAACAAGGTTGGCCGTTTCTATCTAAACCTTCACGATTACAGCCATTACGATCAAATCCATCGCGATCATAACCGTCTTTATCAAAGCCATCTTTATCATATCCATTACGGTCAAAGCCGTTTTTATCAAAACCATTGGCATCATAACCTTCTTTGTCAAAACCATCTTTATCAAAGCCATTGGCATCATAACCGTTCGCATCAAAGCCACTGCGATCAAAACCTTTGGCATCATAGCCGTATTGATCATAACCTTGCTCGTTATAGACACATTCTGCGCAAAATTCTTGACCAAAGCTAAGCCGGGCTTGCTCTTCTGTTTGTGGGTTAATCAAGCGGGGGATAGCGGCTTCACCGGTTTTTTGTGCTTGTTGGGCCGCACGCTCATTTTCAGCCAATTGTAATTTGGCGTATTCTTCATTGTATTCGCCCGTGCCTGGAAGTGAGGCAATCTCACCTATCCGTGCGGTTTTCACTTCAGCAGCCACTTCAGGCGGTTTAGCTTCGCGTGATGACGTGATTATGACACCCACCACCACAATAATAATGATCCCGACTAAAATCAGTAGGGTGCGCGTTTTAATATCACTGAATCGACTTAACATGCGGCGCAATTGTTGTGGCATTTTATAGGCCCTCTACTTTTAGCGTAATCGATTGTCCGTGGTGCGAGGCTAAAATCATGGGGGTCACGGGTAATTGATAGACATGGGTGCCATCTGCACTCGAGAGCGTAGCCACCCATCCTGGAGACAATAAGGTTAAGGGCGTCCGTACATACAATTGATTATTCCATAACCACGCCTGTGCACTACCACCCGTCACTTTAAGTAATTCACTTTCTTGAGGCGCAATGCCTTCTAATAAATTCATTAATACCACATTGGAATTCTGAGGTAAGGCTCCGGCAATAATGGCGCCGCGGGCATTCGGGCCACGTCCTTGCACCCTTAAATCAATTCGATAATCAACAATGCCTTGATCACTGACGATGGTTAACATCACCGGCGTAGGCATGTCTTGTAGGGTGACGGCAATATTTCCTGTGGCATAAGGCGCATGCCCTTGGATCAGCAGTAAATTACTGTGTTGATCCCATTGGATATTAAAACTATTCGGCGCACCTATGCTGTAAGCACTGACAGGCCAGGGCGCACCGGTTTCATCCACAAACACCACAGAAGACACATACCCTGTAGATAAACGGATCACTGGGGGTACCGATCCGGGCGATAAATTGACACTTTGTGACGTAAGTGTCGGTTCAGGAACAGGCTGTGCGGGGGCTGCAATGGCACGTTGTGTGGTTTCATGCGCTTGACGTAACGCTTCGATTTGTTGTGGCGACATGGGGTACATTTTTTTTAGCATGTTTTCGAAAGCCGGATCTTTCACGGTCCCATAGGTGGATTCCTGAAAATACTGCTCTTCTACTATGGGATCTTTATATGCTTCTGCAGGTGTTGCGGGTTTAGCGTTCGCATTCGCGGCATTGTTGGCACCGGTATTAATATCGGCGTTAGCGATCGCATGGGCCACATTGGGCACAGTAGGGTGTAGCCCTTGGACGCCCAATCCCGCATGGTGTGCAGGGGGTTGCGGCGGCGGATTATCGGCCGCACCTGGAAAAACTACCGGCACGTTAGGATGAGCTGCAGGATTGGCTGCTTGGGCATTAGACACTCCAGGTAGAGGAGGTAATAAGACTTGTTCAGCCTGTGCAGGCGTTTGTGCATAGGCCAACGCTTGGAGTGTCACCACCGCAAATACTGACATCCCTATCAATAATTTGATCATCCCTTTCTATCCTCGACCACGAATTGCGCAATCGCAATCCCTTGTGGTTTATCCTGTGTCGAAACACGTGTGACTAACATGGTGACTAAAATCGGTTGCTCTAAATTCTCATTCGCACTCACATAACTAATCAGCATGGGAATTTCAATCTTCCATGCGTAACGGCCTTTAATTAAGCCATGTTGCACTATGACCGGTACTTGGGTCACCGCAGCTTTCACCACCAAGCGCTTCGATAATACCGTTTCGAGGTTACCGGATTGCTGCAAAGCCTCTAAATAATTATCAAACCCGCCGGGGGTAAAATATTGCCGCATTTGCTGCAAATCATCTTGGTAATCCAAAAAGTTATAAGAAAACGCGCCTATTGCTGCACGCGACGCCCAAGTTAGCAACATGTCTTCATCGACCAGCGGCTCATACAGCGGCTGAATCTCAATCAGCTTACCGTCGGTTTGCGTCGCAAAATAAACCGGCGCCGGCTTGGTATAATACTGAAAAGCGATGATGGCGATTAATAATAAATTAATCAGCAGCGAGCCCAAAAGGGCAGTCATCGAGTTACGGTAACCGTCTCGGTAAAAATAATTGCGTAACCGCACCAGCTCTAATCCCCTCAAGGTATCAAACCCGTCGGAGGATGATTTAGCTTGAGGCCGCTGTTCTTTGGGATCAGTCGCCATATTACCTCTTTAAAAACAATATTATTTCAATAATAGCCGAATATCCCACTGCTGTGAGTAACTTGCAAAAAGTATTCCAATAAACTTACTCTCTTTGTAAAACTCCGGCAGCAACTGTCTTAAATTACCCTTTAAGCAAAGATCGCAAAATCCCCCCGGCCGAAACGGCCGCCCCCCTTTACAAAGGGGGCAATGCTTCGCTTTATTCCCGATGGACTGCCCTCTTTATAAAGGGGCGCGCACCTAGCTCGGGGGGAAAGGACTTGCTTGCCCCCTTTGTAAAGGGGCTCGGCCGCTTCGGCCGGGGGGATTTAAGTGAACTTAAACAACAACTGGATCTTAGCTTTACATCAAGAAATGAAAAAACTAATACCTAGGCCGCGTCAACCACCAGGGCTTGGCCACTTTTCTAGGACCTGAAAATACGCCGCGTAAAAATCTGCCGAAAACGCGCACGCTGAAACCATAATGTTCTAATAATGCAAAAAAAATAATGGCGAGGATGGCAAGACCAAACGTCCAGAGTTTAGGGATAAATAAGCATAATAATAAAGGAAACATCGCGCGGTAATCGACCACGAAAAAACGTACGGTTCGGGCGCTGTCACGCCAATGGGCGGTGTCGGGGATGGGTTTCATGGCTGTCCTTATGCCTTAAAGTTAATGTTATCTCTGTCCTGGCGTGGGCACTTCCTGCTCTTGTTTCACGGCGGGGGCCACACCACTATTCGTTTCTTTCGTGACTTGACGTGCGGTTTCCAATCCTGTGACTAAAGCTGCGCCTGTTGCACTTTTTTGAGCAGGAACCGGGGCCTGGGCATTTTGTGTTGAAATACTGGTTTTAACGCAGGTTAACCATTCCTGTACGGATCCACGATCTCCAAAAACAGCCACGGCCTGATCTGACAAAATCTGCATATTTACCCTAAGTTTTTGAATCACAGCAGGATCACTCACCGCGATAGGCGCAGTAACACCTGCTTGCTTTAGGATCGCTTCACGCGTCGCTGGGCTGTCAGCAAGCTTTTCTATTGGAACGGTTTCTCGCTGTACCCTATCAAATACACTCATATCCTTACTCCTTACTACTTAAGCTCTGTCTTTAATAATTCTTCACGTACTTGGTCATCAAATACTAACCATTCCCGTTGGGGGATACGTCTACCGTCTTTAGTGGGCAACAATTGCTGCCAAACGATAGCACGAATTAATTCAATTAAATCGACACCGCGGCCGTGGCGCTCATCCGCAGGGAAAGCCGCAATCATCCGGCGCAAGGTATCAGCGACACCATTACTGTGCACGGTGGTATAGACCACATGTCCTGTGAGTGCAGCATCAATTACCGCTGCAATCGTTTCTTTATCCCGTGCTTCACCCACTAAAATATAATTCGGTTTGCGACGTAACGCATTACGCACTGCCGCAGGGAAATTTGGTAAATTAGCGGGAATTTCATGCTGTGCAATCAAGGTGCGGGGTTGCGGCACGTTGTCATACACAAATTCAATGGGGGCTTCATAACTGAGTACTTTGCCATTTTCATTTTCTAAAATCTCCCGCATGATACCGGCTAAAAGCGTACTTTTACCTGAACCGGTCGCACCGGCTACAATCACAATGCCTTGCGCAGGAATTAATCCTTCCACTAAATCTTCCGGCAAATTCATGTCTTTTAAATAAGGCGGATCGATAGGAATGGTCCGCATGGTAATTTGGATCCCTTCATGCCCTTCGACATGACAGCCCGTGCCATTGACACGAAACCGGTAACGCTCCCCGCGGCTAGGTTTAATTTCATAATGAGTATCTAAATCTTTACCACTTAAAATTTGTGCTGTGCCGTTGGCACCATAAATTGCATTGAGTAAACCTGCGACTTCGCTATTGGTGAGTTTATGTTCAGTGACACGACGCAAGCGACCGTGGATATCTACAACCACTTGATCGCCCGTTTGGAGGGTAATATCGGAGGCTTCATTACGCACGCAAAATAATAACAAACTGTCAAGATCCGCTTCGGTGATCCGGGTCGGCTCGTTAGGATATTTTATTACGTCGTTACTCATGTCTACTCTCTTTTTTCCCTCAAGCTTTTTCTCTTAAGGGTTAAGAGAAAAAGTCATTCATGTGCGGGTTGATCGGTAATTACCGGTTCCCAAGTTTTACTGTCAGCCCGTAATGCGGGGAGTGCTTCTATGGTGAGGAGGCGATCATTTACCGCTAACTCTTCACCCCCACCGGTCACCCCTAACTCGCGGTGTGCGACTTGTGGCGCACTCACCATGTTTTGGGCTAATAACATCCGGTACCGTATCATCCCCTGGTAATCGCGCTTGAGTCTGGCCAAATTTTCCGTATAAATATGGTCTGCTTGCGCGATGCCCTCAAACCAACCCAATCGTACATATTCTGCCCATATTTCTCGCTCTTCTTCCGTCTTAGGCCATAAGGTCTTATCGGGCAAGGGCGGACGGGTGTCATCCATAATTAAATAATCCCGCCAAGTCGGCGCTAATGTCACAAACCGCGCCTGTTTAATAATCTTATAGTTTCTATCGGCCACTCGCAGTGTGTTTGGAGACGATTGGGTTAAGGAATCTCGACTCTCTATTAACACCGGTGGCAGTATATTGTCCTCTAGAAGTAACGCATGAAAATGAAACACTCGGTCTAATTGAGGCGCTTCTTCAAACAAGGACTCATTAATCTCTTCTGCCCTAAAAGCCAGGCCACTGCGTGCACCTAAACTTCTTGCCGTATCACGTATCGCTTCTAGGCGTATGGTGTTACTGGGCTTATCCTCATCACTCTCGGTTACATCTGACCGTAAAACCTCTAAATTACCTAATTCATCCTCGGGATTAGGTAGGCCATCTATCATTACAGAGGCGCAACCGGCCAAAAGCCCTGTTAGCAGTATAAGTGTCAGTATCTTGTTCATTATTTACTTAGTGATATGTGTTGCTAACAATTGTAGTGTATGCAATAGGCCCAACGACCTACTAGCATGACCTATAGCCTAAAACGCCAAAATGCTATAAATATTTAGAGCTTATACCTTGTTATACGTCTAAATAGTGTAATTCTATCACCCCGGACTCAGGGAAAATCAATATATCTGCCCGCAGATAAACCTGGGCCTGAGCATGACGAATGAGCTCATGGGCGGTAATATGATCATCCGTCAAATTAACCAATACAGGGATGGCAGGCGCATGACCTATCACCTTCACCCGGTATTGAGTGTACATGGCAATTTCTGCTAATAAAGGTTCTACCGGACCACTCCAATCCACATTGAGTTTACGTGACAGTGAAGGGTATACCGGCTCAGGATAAGTATCTGCTTTGATAAATAAATTTTCCGGTTTACGCGCCCGTTCGACTTCATACAAAGAAATGACGGAATGATCTATCGCTGTTGAGGTCGTTGCCAATTGTGCCTTGGCGGTTAATTCCGGTGGAGGCGGTGAGGGAGGCGGTGGCGTAAACATACAGGACACCAGCAATAGGCAGCAGATCACCACACCCAAGGTACATGCCAAACGGGTAGGATAGTGAGTATGATTCTGCTGAAATTTATGAAAAACCCTCATGCGCGAAAATTCCTTTTTTCTTATTAAAGTGAGCAGCAATCCTTGTGCCAAGTGTAATCATAAGCCATAGACCTTGGGTTTGCAAAGAAGAGATAACTTGTCAGCGCTGCAAAACTGTTATAAATTTCCAGTAGCATAGAAATAAGTTAGGACTGAATTCCTATAAGTAAAGGAAATACTATGGTTGCCATGGGTCGGGCCCTCATGTTGGTCGCACAAGAGATGAAAATCGGTTTTGTTCTACATGGCAAAACACTCACGCTGGAAGAAGTCTTTGATGAAAAAGGTTTGTTGTGTGCGCTGTTGCGACGCTCAGACCAACTCTCCTCGTTTTGCTTAGGTTATGGCCTAGGGCTCACCTTTGAAGAATCCAGCTCTGCACGTATGGGCGTCATTCCCGTTTATAATGATGAAGTCCCCAATGCCATGCGCTTAATGTGCGTGACTGAAATTCTCTTTGAACTTGCCGAGTCTGCTCCCGATAGAAGCCGAATTGCCCTAGATGATTTAATGTATGACTAAAAGGAAAGCGATCCTGACATGTTCGATCTAAACACCATTCACGATATTCCTGCGCTGGACCCTGTTCCGGTAACAGAAGCGTGCATTATCCAGACTGCAGAACGCTTCGACCTCCCGATTTTGCTGCTGGAAGCCATACTTGAAGTTGAAGGGGGGACCGTGGGCGAAGTGAGCAAAAATACCAATGACACTTTTGATATCGGCCCGATGCAAATCAATAGTATTTGGCTACAAGAGTTCGCGCCTTATGTAAGTCCCTCACAAATCCTCTACAATGGTTGTGTGAATGTACAAATAGGTGCCTGGATCCTCCGCTCCAATATTAACCGTGCCAAAGGTGATTTTTGGAAAGGGGTGGGAAATTACCATTCCGGGACACCTCATTTACATCGCAAGTACCAAGAAAAAGTGTTTTCAACCTCGACCAAATTATTAACACAGGATTAGATTATGCCCCCACAAGGACAAGGCGGCGGCGATCAGAATCAAGGACTCGATCTCATCTGGGGCGTGGTCTTTGTCATTCTTGTCGCCCTGGCTTTGTGGTATTTTGCCCGTGGCCCCATTTTACAAGTGATTTTTTACATTAAATTATTTGAAATTAAATTAATTAGCTTTTTTACCACGAGTCTTGAACCGACACGTGCAGCCATGAGTGTCCACCTGTATGATCCCACGAGCGTCACCGTAGGCCAACTGAAGATATGGTTTACGCAAATTGGCCGCCCCATGCGCCTAGTCCTCTCACTGCCGTTAATTTTTCTCGCCGCATGGATATACTTTACCCACCCTACGCTTAAATTTAATACTGTTTTCGACATGAAACGTCTGCGGGAATCAGAAAAAAACAACTGGCCACAAATTACGCCGGTCATTAAAGAAGATTTAATCAATGATGATATTGATACCGGCAAGTGGGCAATGAGCCCCTCCCCCATGCAATTTGCAAAAAAATATGATTTATTGGAGATAATCCAACACGTCGACCCGAAAAAATCCTATATCCAAAAAAAACCTGAAGTGAAAGTAATTAAAGACCGCGCGGAGCAAGTTTTTTCTAAACAATTAGGCCCCGTTTGGCGCGGCATAGAAAAATCACCTCCCCATGCGCGTGCGCTGATGGCTGTTTTTGCCGCCCATAGTAATCAAGATAAAAGCAACGTCCAAATGCTTATCGCCCAACTCGCGCGCTCTGCCGCTGAGGGCAAGCTTGATTTGAGCAATGTCGATAAAGTGATGAAAAAGCACTTTAATTCTAAGCCTGTCCAACAAGCGCTGCAAAGCCATGCCTACCTCTACGGGGTTTTAGCCAGTTTACTCGAAGTGGCCCGGACCGCAGGGGTACTCAGTAGCTCCGATTTTATCTGGTTAAAGCCTCACGATAGACCCATGTGGTATATCATCAATACTGTCGGGCGGCGCACCTGCATGAGTGAAATTGCTGGCGCCATCAGCCATTGGCTGGCAGAAAAAGCACTGGGGCGTAAACTCACACAACCCATGGTCAAAGCTGCCGTTAAAGGGCTAGAGCTTGCGATTAAAGATATTATCTATACGCCAGATGAACCTCAACCTACGAAGGGTAAATAAATGAGTCGTCATGTACGCGGTTTAGAAACCAAACACGAACAACGCCCCCAACAACTGTTAAGGGATACGCGTCCACTCACCAAACGATTTTTTGATTTTATTCGTGATCCCAATAATACCACTTTATTGCTAGTCGGCCTTGCGCTTTCGGCCTATTTCTTTCCTATGGCCAATGACATGATTTTCATCCTTGGTATTATTTTATTTTTAATGAGTGTTTTAAAACACTCCGCACTGCCATTTCGTCTGCCGCAGCGTTCAGGTTTGCCCGATTATAACGACATGAAGCCCAATTCCAAGAAACCCAATATTGCCCGGGGGATCTGTTTTTACGGCAATGAAATTAGCTCGGGTGAAGAATTATGGTTTAGTAACGAAGACATGCGTACTCATGCGCTGATTTTCGGCTCCACCGGTAGCGGTAAAACAGAAACGCTGGTATCACTGGCATATAACGCCTTGGTTCAAGGCAGTGGTTTTATTTATGTCGACGGTAAAGGTGATAACGCTTTATTTGCGAAAGTGTTTTCCATGGCCAGAATGATGGGCCGCGAAGATGATGTACTGCTGGTTAATTTCATGACCGGGGCGCGCGATATTGTCGGACCACAAGCGAAACGTATTTCCAATACGATGAATCCCTTCTCTTTAGGATCATCCAGCATGTGCGCGCAATTAGTTATTAGCATGATGGACTCCTCCGGCGCCTCGCCCGATGGCGACATGTGGAAAGGCCGCGCGATTTCTTTCGTAGAAGCGTTAATGCGGATTTTATGTTATGTGCGAGACAGAGGCGATATTTTATTAGATGCCCATAGCATACGTCAATATTTCCATTTGCCGAAACTAGAATCCATCGTGCTGGATAAGAAATTCCCGCTGGATAATGAGCGCAGTGTCAGCATCGAGGAAGCCCCCGATGTGGTATTAGATCCGATCACCAACTATTTATATACCTTGCCAGGGTTTGATAAAAATAATAAGGGCAAGCAGCGCGGTGAGGTCTTTGACCAACACGGTTTTATTGTCATGCAATTGACGCGGGTGTTCACCTCTCTTGCCGATACTTATGGTCATATTTTACGTGTGGATTTACCTGAAGTAGATTTTCGTGACGTGGTGTTAAATCGTCGCATTTTAGTTGCCCTCCTCCCCGCGCTGGAAAAAGCGCCTGATGAATTGGCCAACTTAGGTAAAATCATTGTGGCTTCTTTAAAAGCGATGATGGCCTCAGGTTTAGGTGAAGCGGTTGAAGGCACCTATGCTGAATTGATTGAGCGTAAAGTCACTAACGCGCCCACGCCGTTTTTATGCATCTTAGATGAGTACGGTTACTATGCGGTAAAAGGATTTGCTGTGGTACCTGCGCAAGCACGTTCCCTAGGTTTCTCGGCCATTTTCGCCGGGCAAGATTTGCCCGCATTCCAAAAGGCATCAAAAGAAGAGGCCTTATCTATCGGTGCGAACACCAACATTAAAATCGCCATGAAACTGGAAGATCCGATAGAAACCTGGGACTTTTTCAATAAAACTGCAGGTGAAGCCCTGGTCACACAAACTGAAAGCTTCCAGACCAATGAACGCAGTCTTACCAATACCTACTCAGATACGCGTAGTGCGCGAATAGAAAAACGCGCCCGGGTGGATTTATTGGACCTAAAAGATCAAGATGTGGGGGAAATGCATATTTTCTTCAAATCAAAAATTGTCCGCGCCCGATCATTTTTCGCCAACCCTATCCCGGCTAAAAAAATGCGTCTTAATCAATTTTTAAAAGTTAAAGCGCCTGCAGATGAGGAAATTATTGAGCTACTGGATCGCCTCACCCATTTTGAAAATGTCTTTAAAACGCCTGAATTATTGAACATCACCCCACATATGGATGAAGATCTCGCATTTATTTTGAATACCATGCAGCAACACGCGGAACTCCCCATAGAAGATCGCACCCTAGTGAGTGTCAAAACACTGTATGACAAACAAAATTATGTCGCGCCTATAGTCGATGAAGAATTAGAAGCAGCGATTGAAGGCATGGATATCCTCACTCAGCCGCTGCCTTCCCTCGAAGAAATGGAAAATATTGACCCGCTAGAATTACTCAATATGCCCACATTTGCCGGAGCATTGTTAGATAAAAATGAAGTCCGTCGTCAAGTCGAAACCATCGAGCGGTTTTATGGTGTGCCACGTGCTAAAACCCTCGAAGCCGCAGTAAAGATATTAAAAGATTTACGTAAAGCCACAAAATACCCACCGGGTGCCGTCCCACCTCCAGATAAGAACCAGGTCATTGCCCTGATGAATGAATTAGCCGAACGCTTTGAGGATAAGAAGCGGGGAATGTAGAGAGAGGCACTAGCCCCTTTATAAAGCTGACTCTACTACACAAATAATTTGTAAAGAAGGTTGGCCATAGGTGCGGGGAGATCGATAGGCTTGCCCCCTTTGTAAAGGGGGTCGGACGCTTCGTCCGGGGGGATTTCAGCGATCTTTATGCGCCCAATGAATTTTATATTAAAGCTTAACACATACAAAATTTAAACAGCAGAGTATTGATGTGATAACAGAGATCCCAAAAATCCCCCCGGCCGAAGCGGCCGGCCCCCTTTACAAAGGGGGCAAGTCCAGTGCGGATTAATGAGCAGGTTGTGGGATCACTTGACCTTGTGCGGGTGCAGGCATAGGTGCAGGCGCTGGAGTTACCGCAGCAGGCGTCGCTTTAGAGGTATGTTCCATCACCCCCATTAATGCCTGCTTTAAATCTTCAAATTTCTTATGAACCTGAGGATTAACCGGCGTTGCCCCACTTGTCCCTTGTGCTTGCGCTTGTTCGCCTTTAGCCATGCGATCGGCCAAATTATCCAATTCGATCTTTAAATCAGGAGCCGCTTCTTTAAAGCCTTCCATCGTGCCGGCATAGTCTTTATCTAAACTTTCATTTAGCTTTTGCAAACTATGAATTAAATGAGCAAATACTTCGCTATTTAAGCTAGCATGCCGCGTCCTGCCATAATCCACCCGCCATACGCCATTTTCTTGCACTAAATAGGTCGAGAAGGAATATTTAAGACCCGTCTTTTTATCTTGGATTTGGGTTTGTACAATGGCGTTGCTGCCCATCATGTCAGTGGTGCCAAGCTTAACCGTCATGCCTGTCCAATCCATGGTATTTTTACTAAAATCGACCAGGGCTTGAGTTTGTGGCGTCACAAATTCACGCGCTTTCGCTTGATCTTGTACTAACACGGCGTCCCAAAACGCTTGTGCAACACCTTTAGGCGAATGAGCACTGCTGCACGCGACAAGAGCCGCTAAAACCGCACACACAGAAAAAAACGAAATCCATTTTAAAAATTGACGCATGATTAATCCTTTTATTGAATAAAAACTATTTTTAAGTATAGTCGCAGTTGCGCACCAAAATCAAAGCATCCATAGGACCTAAAGCCGTTTGATAATAATTTTTACGTAGGCCTAAACGATTAAAGCCGAAAGTCTCATAAAGACGGATGGCGGCTACATTATTGACCGCCACTTCTAAACTGATCTGCTTAAGACCTTGTGGCTGCAAAAAATCTAATAAAAATTTTAATAAGCATTTACCTAAACCCCGATGCTGGAAACTGGGCGCAATCACAAAATTAATAACATGGGCTAACCCCGCAACAAAAGTGATTAGGGTATAGCCCACTATTTCATTCTGATCCAAGATCACAAAACCGGGATAATTTTGGGCAAGGCTAGAATAAAACGCAAACTTAGGCCAAGGTGCGAAATAAGCCTGATTCTCGATATGCGCTACCGCTTCGACATCTTCAGGGTGCATGGGACGAATAGTTATTCCCGATAGAGTTTCAGTTGTTGCCATAAACGTCGTTTTGATTCTTTATTTTCAGCCAAGGTCCGTAAATTATCGCTCTCAATCAGATTCACCGCTTTAGGCACCACTAAGCGTAAGTCTTGTGCCATCCCTCGCCCCATGACCACCACACAACTTAAATGCGGTAAATCAGGAAGCACTAGGTGCGTGCCATAAAAAGCAAAGCTCACGGTCTGTGACGTTTGCCCGATGGCGGCCAAAATAGCCAATAATAGCGGGGAATTTAAGTCTTGTTCCTGTTCTTCTAAAATAAATAACCACTTCGCCTTTGCAGGAGTCTGCAGACGAGAGGTGATTTGTTCTGGCTTTGCAGTACGCAATCGCCAGACTTCTATTCCCAATAGTCCTAAGTAATAGGCTTTTGCGCTTTGCATAGTCAATAAATAGTGCCTAGTGTCAAATTTAAGTCTTGTGGATAACTCTGTACATACATTAACCCGCTTTAAATCCAAGACGTACGTTTATAGCGATCCAGAAAATTAACTTCCTGTAGCGTAAAATAAAAATGACTAAAAATCAAATGCTTATTCAGCTAAAACCATTTATCCGCAGGTTATGCACAGTTTATCTACAAAACCCCAGGCCATTTCCTTCCTGTGCAGAACTCCTTCTAGCGAGAGCGCACATTAATTGTTAGTCAAGCATTTGGCAGAATTACACCCTGTTTAGGGCCATGCGTCCCTAAGCAAAAAATAAAACATCTGTATAAATTTTGACCTGTCTATACAATTACGGTATGATTTCGTTTCGGCATGATTCTGGTGCCAAAAATTCTGAGTGATACACTTAGCTAAAGCAGGAAGCATCTACCCTTGAGGGATCATACCTAAAAGAGCGATAAATATTATAGAGGTATGTGAATGAAAACTAATGCCAAAATGAAGGCTAAAACCTTAGTACAAAGCTGGCTAGAAGTTGAATTAGTATTTAATGGCAAAACCTTAGCGGAAGCCTTAAAAGAATTAAATAAACATCTTAACAGCGCCCACACCCACTCTCGCGTCCGCGAATGGGAAGAAAACCGTAACGGTCGTGGCGCAAGATTGCCCCGTGAAATCCGTCTGTATATGGCCAAAGTGGTACTACGTCATGTGCTAGAATCTAGCGGCGTAAATGCAAGCGCCTTAGCCAGCCGCGCGGTGAGTCGGATTGCTGAACAATTGTGTTAATGCTTTTGATGCGGCGCACACACCTTTTTGTGCGCCGCATCTCTCTTCTATTTCTGCTTAATATACGTACCCATTAATTCTGCTTTTGCAATGACTTTGCCTTGCATCGCGGCTTTTAGCGCATCCAGATGGGGCTGATTTAAATCTGGCAGTTCAGCATTCAGCGCATACAAGGTAAAGAAATAACGGTGCTCACCTATGGGTGGACAAGGGCCGCCGTAACCCACCTTATTCCAACTATTGAGTCCCATTAACGTCCCTTTAGGCAATTGGCTAGAGCTCACTTTTTCGGGTAGTCCCGGGCTATTAACCGGCAAATTGTAAAGTACCCAATGAGTCCAAGTCATTTTCGGCGCTTTCGGATCCGGCGCATCAGGATCAAGGACTATCAATACTAAACTTTTGGCCTCTGGAGGAATATGGCTCCAGGATAATGCTGGGGAAAGATCTAAATCTGGGGAACGCTCGGAGGCTTCACAACTATAGCGCATAGGAATTGCGCCTTTTTCTGAAAACGCACTGGAAGTTAAAGTCATGTTCATGGGTTGCTCCAAAGTTAAAGTCCCGGCCATACCTATTAAACTATAAACCAGTAAAAAAAGTAGGCCATAAAAATTCCGTCTTTTTTTCATGTTAACCCTCCTCTGTTATGATACCTACATGCTCATAAAAAAACCGCCATCGCAGAATACGATGGCGGTTTTTGCGCTAGAGCAACAATTTATTCGGCAGGATTTGCCCATACAATTTCGGTTTCGCAACTCAGCGCAGTTGCCATTTCATTATTTTCATAACGAATTTCTAAAAGCGGATAGCCTTTACCCTCTACACTAGAATAAACCCGAGTGTTAGGATCCACTATGCAATTTTTAAAAGGTGCGTTGAATTTAATCTCGCGGGTACCCGTGGGCGTGTTCATTTCAATTTTTTTCAGGTAGACATTAGCTTCCCCTCCAAAAGGCACAAACACTGGGATATCAGTAAAGAAGGGTTGTGCAACGCAAGTAGCGGCTGCATTCACTGGACACAATTCGACTGTAACACTCCGTGGCCAAATAGAGACCGTATCATCATCCACTTCAATTTCAATATAAAAACCAGAAACATATTCTTCTGCAAAAACGGAGAAAGAACACATCGCTACCCATGCTAATAAACTTACTTTAAATTTATTTACCATTTAAACTGCTCCTTTGTAAATATAGATTAAACCATATGGAGCCAATCTACCTCAAATACTGTACAGATTCAATGGACAACCGCTTATATTGTTACTGAAAACGTGGAGCTTCTCTCTTCTGCATTTCTATTTTCATTTGTTTTATTTTGTTTTTTTATTTTCCAAACAGTCAACACCCCGTCATGATCAGAAGACCCTTTTTTGGCCACAAGATCAGAGGATTGCGTTTTGACCAGGGAACATCCTTGATCATGGTATTTTTTAGTCAGCATGTGATAACTCCATAAACACCTACCCGGTCTTGATTGATAAACAAAAACACTGTTTTGATCAAAAGCCACACCTTTTTGAGTGGGCTGGCAGACACTGCCGTTCTTTTTACGTACGATAGGTCCTTCTTTAAGCCAGGTATCAGGCGTATTAGGATTAGGAAATACTCCCTGAAAGACCACACTTTGACCCGCGCGCTGATCAATCCAATCTTTTGTTTCTGCATTAAAAACAAAATCAGGTCGAGAGCGTTCATAATTTCGCTCCCCTGTTTCCTGCACATCACTCACGTTCAAATCGCCCGCTAAATAAATATGACAGATTGATATACCGATTAAGGCTAATTCCTCAATATAATTAAACATGGCTTGGATCATCAGCGCATATCCCAGGCTTCTTATTTGTTCTACGTATTTAGAACCGGCATTGGACTTACCATGGATATCCACAATCATGTCGTATTGCCCCGCTTTGTCAGGGTCCCCATTTTCAACGACCACAAATATTACACCTTTATTGGTCAGCCCTTCCACCGAAAATGAAAATCCTGGAAATTGATCCGAGCCTGTCATGACGGGCAACGGTAGGCGAAAATACCTGGCTACTTTAATAGGATAATTCGTTGCAACGACCAAGCCACTGTAAAATTCCAAAATGGGTTCAGGCGCAATGTCATATAAAAAATACTTAAAATGACTGCGCAAACCCATCACCACTGCTTCAGCATGCTCCCTACTGAATACTTCTTGTAAACACAAAATATCGATGCGATGCGGACTGGCTTTAATCGAATTAATCAACTCAGGGATCCGCTCTTTAGCCGGTCTTAATTTTGAATGGTTACACACGGCATCTAGCGACAGCAATGCACAGTTTCGCGTTAATACATTAAAGGGTCTCCATGTTTGGGGACATTTTTTAGTGTGCGATGATTCATAATATTTAATAGGTGTGGCTTCAATGGTTTGTGCGGCATGTGCAAGTCCTACTCCCACCATCCAAGGTAAGAATCCAAGCGCAACACCCGCAGTGCCTACCGTAGTATCTAGCATGTGCTGAGGACTTAAAAAAGTGTGATCAGGATCTAAGCGTAAATATCGACTAATTAAAGCCATGGAATCAACGAATGGCAATTTAAATACCTGAGCCCAATCAAATAACAAAGAAGATAATGTCGCTTCTAAAAAATCAAGTGCGTGGTCTTTTGGAGGAGGGCCTGAAAAATCAATGCAGTGAACTCGAATAGTTTGGCCTGGATAAAGCTGAATGTCCATTTCATGCATCAATGTCACCTGAACAATTCCGTTACTTAGCGTAAACGATAATTTATAAACACTGGACTGTCAAATGACTTCAAGTGTAAACAGGACTTACGAAAAATGCGGCTGTTAGGGTGTTTTTTGGCGATTTTGCGACAGCCATGAGCAAAAAAACATCCTAACAGCCGCATTTTTCGTAAGTCCTATATAAATTGTTTTTATTTAAATGGTCATGAGTTATACACTTTTTTATTCAGTGCGCACTCCGCCTGCTAGATTAAACCAGTGTTGTATGGTTTTGATATCACGCGTAGCGCCCAAGGCAGTAATCAGCAGTATGCGTGCTTTTAAGCCATCGAGATCTTCGCCTGCTATCACGCCCGCTTGTTTTAATTGATTGGAAATCTCAACGCGTCCTTCTCCGGTGCGTGAAGTGACGACTACGATCAAACCCGCTTGCCGCGCAGCAAGCACGGCTTCTGTTACCGCAAGAGGCATATTACCCCGGCCAAAAGCTTCAATCACCAGTCCTGCGGTTTGGGTTTTAATCGCATGATGAATAAATTTACCGTTATCACCTACAGCAAGTTTGATTAAATCTACGTTGGGCTCTATCGCTTGAGTAGGGATAGTCAAACGATTAAGTGGTGCATTATAAAAAATCACCGTGCCATTATCGATAGTGCCGATCATCCCTTTTTTGCCTGACTTGAAAGCCTCAATAGCACTGGTGTGCGTTTTTTTCACAAATCGTGCGGAATGGATGTCTTCATTCAAAACCACCATCACTCCTTTATCCTGCGCTGTTTTAGACCCTACCGTGCGAAAAGCATATTCCAAATTACGCGGACCGTCTGAGTCTGGCGTATCTGGGGTGCGTTGCGCAGCCGTAAACACTATGGGACGGGGATCGTCCATCAATAGATCTAACATAAACGCCGTTTCTTCCAGCGAATCCGTACCGTGCGTGATGACTATGCCCGCAAGATCTGAACGCGTGGATAACAGCGTATTAATGTGTTGTGCTAATTTAAATTGAATTTCAGGGGTCATCGCAGCGCTGTAGGTTTGAATAAAATCATCTACTTCAATTTGAGCGATATCTTTAAGCGCAGGGATCTGCGCAATTAAATCGGTTGCATTGAGTGTGCCTGATTTTCCCTGCGCAATGGTGCCGCCCGTTGTGATAAGTAGCACACGCAAAAGCGGTGTTGTGTGTTCAAAATTATTTGTTGTCATCGTATTAACTTCCAGCGCAAAGGCATGATAAGGCAGTCCAAATACAAATAAATTCAAAAAAATAATAAAAAATAGTTTATATTTTCTCATTGATCCTCAATACCTTGTATAATGATTGAATTCAATAGCCTATGGAGAAATTCATGTTAGATCATATCACGATTAGTGTGCAGGATTATGAGAAAAGTAAAGCCTTTTATACCCTAGCATTACAACCCTTAGGCTATCGCTTATTAATAGAAGTAGAAGGTTATGCCGGGTTTGGTGAGACTACTGATTTTAAAGGTTTTGGCAGCGCAGAGAATGAAGGTCCGATTGCGACATTTTGGCTATACCAAGGCAAAAATCCCACCTCGCACACACATATTGCTTTTAGAGCAAAAAAACGCAATAACGTCGATGATTTCCACACACAAGCACTGAGTGCAGGCGGTATCGATAATGGCGCCCCCGGCCTGCGCGCCCATTATCATCCTAATTATTACGGTGCGTTTGTATTGGACCCTGATGGTAATAATATCGAAACCGTCTGTCATGAAAGATAAGGCACAAGACACCCACATTCACCTCAAGTCAATTTTATGGATGTCTTTTTTTTCTGATATGTATGCTAACTTGTCACAGCTAACATGTCCGCATGCCTATGGATCAACTTCCACTCGTTGTCTTCGCGTCGGAATATTTCTGTAATTCGTAAATTCATCGGATGGATTTCTTTACTTCCCTGCATTTGCACCAATGCGCCTTCGGGTTCTTTAGGGATTTTAAATCCTGCCTTTTTAAATGCTTCAGAGGCAACAGCCAAATTTTTCTTGTACTCGTTTTATTCCCATGGATGTACAAGAGCGTACACTAAAAAAAGAAAAATTCCTGGCTTATCTTGCAACCGAAATGAAAGAGCTACTCAAAACAGTGAGCGCCCAGATCTAGTTTTTATTTCCTTTACTGTAAATACTGCCACGCAGGAAGCGCCTGGCCTTCAAATAGCTTTTCTGCTAATGCCACTACGGCATCAGACTGGTACGCCTTGACCAAAGCCTGCACTTTGGGATCATTTTCATGACCTTTTTTTACCGCGATGATATTCGCGTACTGTGGGTTCACTTGCTCCACAAAAATAGCATCACGACTAGGCAATAATCCTGCCGGCAAAGCAAAATTAGTATTGATCACTGCAGCATCGACATCGCCTAACATCCGTGGTAATTGTGCCGCATCTATTGCCACAAATTGTAGCTGCAAAGGATTGTCTTTAATATCAGTTGTCGCAAAATCTGTGCCGACGGGCGTATCGTTCAAGGTGATTAATCCCGCTTGGGCTAAGACTAATAAACTTCGGGGTTCATTGCTGGCATCATTAGGGATAGCAATGCGCGCACCTTGCGGCAATGCTTGTATCGATTGATATTGAGCAGAATAAATACCGACCGGATAAATAAAAGTGTAGCCTGCGCGCACTAAGGGATAACCGGTTGCAATTAACATGGCGTCAAAATAATGCTCAGTTTGCATGGCATTGGCATCGATTAAGCCATCGGCTAATGCCGTATTAGGTAAGACATAATCTTCAAAGGTCACGATCTCAATGTTAACGCCTGATTCTTGCAATGCGACATCGCGTGCCATTTCCATCAGTTGTGTTTCAGGTCCTGCAATGGTTCCCACTTTTAATACCTGTTTTTCTTGTTCAGACTGCCCGCAAGCATATAACCCTAAACTCAGAGCAATCCATGCACAACTTTTAATCAATTTCATTACTGTTCCTCTTTACTTATGACCGAATACTTTCACCGCTAAAAAATCGCCCATCCATTGGATGAGTTGGACTAAAACAATTAACTCTACCACGGTGATCACCATCACCTGAGTATCAAAACGTTGATACCCATATTGATAAGCAAGACTGCCCAATCCGCCACCCCCGATAACGCCGGCCATGGCCGAATAACCGACTAAAACGATCAAGGTAATCGTCATGCCGCGCACTAAACCGGGCATGGCTTCAGGCAATAAGACACGAAAAATGATTTGCATCCGCGTTGCGCCCATGGCGATGGCAGCTTCCATTAGGCCGCGCGGGACTTCATTTAAGGCGCTTTCATGCACCCGTGCTAAGAACGCTCCTGCGGCCAAGGCTAAAGGAACAATCGTTGCCGTAGTCCCTATGGGTGTGCCCACTATCAAGCGTGTTAATGGAATTAAAGCGATCATGAAAATAATAAAAGGAATAGATCGCACCGCGTTAATAAATAAACCGAATGCATGATTAAACACACCCTGTTGCGCAAAATGGCCACGCGCAGTCATATAGAGTAATACAGCACAAGGTAATCCTAAGAGTAAGCCGATTAATCCTGAGGCAAAAACCATATACAGGGTTTCTACTGTGGCATTAATGAACTGGGTTAACATAACCTAATACCTCCACACGCACACCGAGTGAGCGTAAAAATTCAATCGCATTTTGTTCTGCCTCTGGATTTTGTAACATCAAAATAGTGACCCCTACAATTTCTTGTTGTATTGCTTGCATATTGGCTAATAATATATTGACGCCCGTGCCACAATGCGCCATTAATTCAGCAATGAGCGGCCGTAATGCGCTCTCACCGCGAAAAGCTAATTTTAATAAAGGCAAAGTCTTTTCACTGCGGGTTTGCAATATGCGTTGTTTTAAATCTTCCGGGAGTTGCAGCCCCATATAATTTTCCACAAATCGCTGCGTGACATGATGTTGCGGGTGGATAAATAATTCCACCACACTGCCTTGCTCCACAATATGCCCATGATCTAATACCGCAACCCGATGACATATCGTTTTAATCACATCCATTTCATGGGTAATTAATAATATGGTTAAATTTAATTTTTGATTAATTTCTTGCAATAATTGTAAAATATTATGCGTAGTGTGCGGGTCTAGCGCACTCGTTGCTTCATCACATAATAAAATTTTAGGGTGTAAGGCCAGCGCGCGCGCAATAGCGACCCGTTGTTTTTGGCCACCACTTAATTGGCTCGGATACGCATTGCGTTTTTCAGTTAAACCAATTAATGCCAATAATTCTTCGACACGGGTCTTAATACGGGAAGCTGACCAACCCGCGAATTTTAAAGGTAGCGCAATATTATCAAACACCGTTTGCGAATGAAGTAAATTAAAATGTTGAAATATCATGCCTATCTGCTGACGGACGCCTCGCAATAGCCCACCTTGGTCTGCGTGCAACAGTTGGCCATCAATCGTGACCTTGCCCGCACTGGGGTGCTCTAGCAAATTCACCATACGCAGCAAGGTACTCTTGCCCGCACCACTTAAACCAATAATGCCGAAAATTTCCCCGGCTTGCACGCTTAGGTCTATGCCCTGCAGCGCATGGAACGCTTTTTTATGCTGCAAGTAAGTTTTACTAATGCCTTGCAAGCTAATCATCAAAGCACCATTACTCAAATCACACACTCCTTTTAGGATAGGAATCTAAATAGGACTATTATACCTTATCCTCTATACAGGCAGCCAACCTAAAGTCGCTCCCAATTGAACAATAATCACGAGTATCGAAAATGCCAAGATCACCCCCAGGATCACTTTCCCGCCAAATACCCTAATCGGACCAGTGATTTTTTCCACATAACGCGCCTTCCAAACGATTAATACCGGTAAAATACCGTATAAAATCGCCACAAATACCCCAGCATAACCCAATGCGATTAAAAAGCCCTTAGGAAAAAATAGAGCGAACAATAACGGGGGTAACATGGCAATGAGCGCTAAATAAACTCGGCCAGCCACCGTTTTTTTAACTTTCAGTCCATCGGCAAGAAAATCGACTAAACTCACACTCACCGCTAAAAATGAGGTCACCAGCGCACAAAATGAAAACACCGCCACGGCTACCGTGATCCCTTGCACACTTAAATAGGTGGCTAAGGTTTGTGTGAGCGCATTGACCGGATGCGGGCTGTGTTCTATCGTAATTAGCCCCTGCTCACCCTGCATAGGCAGCACGCCCATAATCAGTATTTCCCATAAGATATAAAAAATAAGCGGAATAAGATTACCTATCCATAATACTCTCGAGATGACTTTAACATCATTATGCAAATAGGTTTTTAAACTGGGAATAATAATAGTGGAAGTAAATGACAAGATAACCACTGGAATAACCGCCCAGATATAACCAAATTCCCCTACCACAAAATGCTGAACGTTTATTTGTGGGGTGATAGTGACAATAAGATAAATAAACGCACAGCCTAAGCCCAATAATAAAGTCCTATTGAGTCTATCCACAGCGTGCAAACCAAACGCCACAATAAAACCAAAACCGACCATAAAGACCCACATTCCGACCCAAAGCGGTAAATCGGCAACAAGATAGTGCTGTAACACTTCCCCCATTAGCGCGCCCCCTGCGGAAATATATGCCGCAGCCACCGCGTAGAGTAATAATAAAAAGAACACCCAAGCGCAGCCTTGGCCGATAACACCTAAACGTTCACGTGCCATGCTGATGATATGGGCATCTTTGATTGCACTGTAAAAATTGGCTTCTAAAAAGAGATAGGAGCAGAGCAACATCACGAGATACCCGGCAATAAAGAGGGCAATCGCATAATAAAAGCCAATTTCACTCGTCACCATAGGCAAGGCTAACATGCCCGCACCGATGGCGGTCCCCACAACCATGAAAATGCCGCCCCACATTTTTTGCTTAGGCATCGCACGACCTCAATAATTTATACGCATAGAAGTAAAGTCTAGGCTGGCGTTGCGAGTCAGCAAGAAAATAATTGAAATCCACCAAAAAGAAAGCTTTATAACTATCTCAATTGACGATCATTTCAATCTCGGTTAGTATGTAGAATCAATAAAATCTGGAGAATAATATGTTACTTAACTTTAAGTCTATATTTGCACTAGTGGCGTTATCATTAAGTGGCGCAGCCTATGCCCAATCTATAGCCATTACCCATTGCTTCAATATTAATAATCAAGACACACACAGTCTAGAAAGCATCACAAAAAATATGAAGGGAATTTATCATTTAGCCCATGATATCCATTGTAATGCTTCTCAAGGTAGCGTATTCGTCCCTATCGGTAATAAATCCACTAGTTTTTCAGGCACACTTAATGGCAATGGGTATACCGTTGCTGATTTACATATTGAGTACCCCGCTAAGCAGCGAGACAATCCAGCAGGATTATTCAGCGACTTACAAGGGGCGACTATCACAAATATTCGTTTTGAGAACGTAGAGGTTTACTCTCGTCCAGATTATGACGTCGGCTTAATTGCGGGTGTAGCGAATAATGCCAAAATTTCCAATATCACTGCGCAGTGGCTTAGGCTTGCACCGATTGAAGGCGCAGGAAAATATGCAACAAACTCTTCAGGCGGACTGTTAGGCTACTCCTACGGCAATACCACGCTCTACAATGTCCAAATACAGGATATGAGTATTATGCGCAATAAAATTGCAGGCGGTCTTATCGGTAGAGCGGCTGATACAACTATCGCTTATGCGAATGTATCTAATCTCGTATCAGAACGTATCGGTTGTGGCATAGCGGCGGATCAGATGTGTGCCATCGGTGGACTGATAGGCCGCGTCAATGGACCGGTGCATATCAGCACGTCATCAGTTAATGGCGGCAAAATTCATGCGGTGAGAAATGCCGGAGGATTAATTGGCTACATTAATCCTGAAGCCCCTATCACTATTGAAAATAGTTATAGCAATACCGTGATAGAGATTAATGACTACTTTGGGGGCGGGCTTATCGGGCAAGGTTATATTGAGAAAAACGCTGCGAATATCACGCTTAATAATGTTTTTGTGATCGGTAAAGTGATAGGACCGAATAAATTTACTGGCACGATTATCGGACGCTCTGGATATGATCCTATCAACACACGTGTAAAAGGTCGGAACAGTTATTTTGATACCTCGGTATACGCGCTGCATGAAATATCAGGTGATAATGGCCTATCTAAAGGACTGACCACTGCACAAATGCAAGGGCCTAATGATCCCAATTATTTTGGCCAAGTCGATGCAAATGGTCATTACCTTTGGGATAGAGGAATTTGGACGATGGAAAATGGGCAATATCCTACTTTAAATCCAGCGCCCTTGAGTCATTAACCGATCATTTTGCCCCCTAACGGGGGCAATCGATTGCAACAGGTGAGACTATGCCCCCTAAAAAAAAATCTGTATTTGATTTTGAGCAATCCCTAGCCCAATTAGAATCCATAGTTAAACGTATGGAAGCAGGTGAATTAACTCTGGAGCAATCCTTGCAACAATTTGAGGAGGGCATGAAACTCTCTACCCTCTGCCAAGCCGCGTTAACAGATGCCGAACAAAAAGTAGAACTACTGATTGAGAATGCGAAAGGGCAGCTGGAATCCGCGCCTTTTTATGAAGAAGATGATGATGACTAAATCGTTATCACCGCAGTTGCACAACTTTCAGCAGCGTATCAATCAGCAACTCCAAGATTTATTTTTACATCTGTCCGCACCCAGCCTTCGCTTGCGCGATGCCATGCAATACAGCAGTCTTGCCGGTGGCAAACGTATCCGCGCGCTCTTAATTTATGCCACAGGCCATGCCTTTAATATCCCAGTCCATCATCTGGATCCTGGTGCTATCGCTGTTGAACTCATCCACACCTATTCACTGATTCATGATGATTTACCTGCGATGGATAATGATGATTTGCGCCGTGGCAAACCCACCTGCCATAAAGCATTTGATACAGCGACGGCTATTTTAGCGGGCGATGCGCTGCAAACCTTAGCCTTTGAGCTACTC
>Ga0206843_10011_pt1 | contig 76999 bp, 71 predicted proteins | sample Alteio_BWOrgCont_21_FD_152869 | JGI IMG/M metagenome (GOLD analysis project Ga0206843, IMG submission 152869) | Enriched cells from forest soil in Barre Woods Harvard Forest LTER site, Petersham, Massachusetts, United States -... | ecosystem: Environmental > Terrestrial > Soil > Temperate forest >...
AATGCGCTGCTTGTGGTACTGTGCTGCGCCGCAAACCATTACCTTTAGGTTTCAAAGTGTTTATCGGCATTCTGGTGGGCGTGATTTTTGTCTTTTGGGTGGCAGCACTTTCTTCAACTATCAATAACCCTGAAAAAACTTTGACCAGCACAGCTAGTACTTTAACTGGAAAATCAAATTCGGCTGAGCAGATGATGGGTAATATCAAGCATTTCGATAAAGCTATGTACCAATTCTTGCAAAAATATGGCTCTTTAAATAACAACGAATTAGCCAGTAAATTGTCGACCGCCTTGCCAAAATCTTTATACGAAAACCACATTTTTGAAATCTTACCTAATCTAAAATTGGTAGAAATCGATACCGCGTTAAATGCCTCAAATTATCTGGTTTTACTTAGTAACGGACAAACCGAAGTTTTACCAATTGTTGGACTAGATGTTTATGACAGCAATTCTTTCCTGCCACAAAATGATAAGTCTGAAAGCGGTAAAAAGGGAAAGGAAGGTCAACTGCTAGTTTTATCAGGTCATACGAGCGTACATGGACATCAACCCAGAGTAAAAGTATTACTTTTAAGTTCCACCTTGCAATCAGACAATGTCATCGACTTGACCGATACTGCAGTGCCAAATTTATACGGAGAAGGGACAGCCAAGTTTTCTCCCAATCAAAAAGACATTGAACTTTCTATTTCTCTATTTAGTCGCGGTCAGGCATTAAATGTATTTTCAGCTGAGCAATTGAAATCAACATTACCTGTCGAAAATGAATCATTATACGAACAATTAATTTGGCAAAACAATTCTTACTCCTTACACAGTCAGCCCGGTACAAGCAGACTATATGCTCTGTATGCCACTGCAAGCTCTTTAAAAAATCACAATAAGCTTGGACGTTTTTGCAGATATTTCAGTGCCGGTGCTAGGCATACTATAGAGCAAACGCCAATTGTTAAAAGTGAGCAGGGATTTACTATCAGTGCTTATAGGCCCCTTAAGAAATCTGGAAATTCCAACAATACATACGTCTTAAAAAACGATTTTACAAAAGCGATTGTTGAGTTAAGACCACTGTCCATTGCGAAAAAGGGATTGAACACCAATGGTTGGTACGTTAACAGCCTGTCTATTTCAAAACTCACACCTCTAGCCTCTGCAAATATCCCTGCAGCAACAATTACTGAAACAAAGCCTGATCAGAAAAAAGCAGCAAATCCTGATCTGAAAGAAACAATAAAGCCCGACCTCAAAGATATAACAGTGGCTAAGCCTTCGATACCGCAAATAGAGGGAAACCCACAGCAAACAACCTTGCCTACTAACAACAATAAGAGCTTAGATTCGACACAGAAGCCACTGGAGCAGGGTTTTGATGCCAGTTTCGCTCGAGATCTAAAAGCTAACATCAAATTACGCAGTGGTCCCGGTATAGATTATCAATCCATTTATGAAGTCAAACCAAATAAACATATCTCCATTATTGGCAAAGAAAACGGATGGTATCGTGTCAAAGTAGACGACAAAGAAGGTTTCATTTATGCCGGTTTAGTAGCCAACCAAAAGAACAATGCTTATAGAAGTACCCTTATAAAACAAAATTGCACTGTCAGGGATGATGAGCAACATTCAATTACAAGCATTAGTAGAGGAGATCATCTAATCCTTCTTGGCGATCTGCAAAATAATCGCTATAAAGTAATGCTCAGCGATGGCAAAATCGGTTATATAAAGAGAGAGGCCATTGATGGTTCTCCCCGCCCCGTTCGGGAATCGCCACCGCCATTTGTGCCGTAGTAAATGCACCGTTTACGCAATTTTGCTTTATAGAATCAATTGTGCGAGAATAAATAAGCATTTAGTAATCGATATAGGCTCACTTGAAGTCAAATCGCTTACTGTCCAGCAAGCCGGGACGTAGCGCAGCTTGGTAGCGCGGTTGCTTTGGGAGCAATAGGTCGCAGGTTCAAATCCTGTCGTCCCGATAGATTTTCCGGGATCGGGCATTTTCAACTGTAAGCATAGTGTAAGCACTTTGTGGGTAACCACATTTGTGATTTTACTATGAAAGTTGCACATATCATCGACCAGCAATTAAATCCTCAATAAATTCTGGACAAGAGCGAATAGGAATGCTGCATTTGTTTGCCACCAGATCGTTAAAATGTTCACGATTACCCGACAATATAAAATTGGGTTTGGCTAACAACGCAGCAGCCAAAATTTGAATATCTGCCTGATGACGCATTGTGGCTATGTAGAGCTTGTAGGTTTTTTGAATAACGTTATCTTCTGGAGCGTGTAAAACGGTCAATCTACTTTCTTCCAATATTGCCTGCCAACGATCAATGATTTTATTGAGCCGTGCAGAATCGCTTTTGAGCTTTTTGAGAATGGCATTTTCTACATCAATAATAACTGGTCGACAAGTAATAATATCAAAAGTGCCACCAGCAGCTAACTGAATTATGGCTGACGCGGCCGAATCAGGCAGAAAAACAGCCTCTATAAGTACATTTGAGTCTAAAAACAGACGCAAACATTCCTTGCTTGTCATTTGGCAAGGTTGGGATATTGTTTAGCAAAACGCTTATTCTTCTGTTTTTCAGCTTCAGCTTTCAACTCTTCCACCGTAATGCCAGCTTCAGAAAGTTCTTTCTGTGCGCCCTTCATTAGGTTAGTAAGCCGACTATTTTTTGAAATCAAAATAACACAATTACCCACTACAATTTCTGCAAGCTCAGTTCCTTTATTTAATCCCAGATGTTGACGGGCTTTATTAGACAGTGTAATTTGTCCGTGCTTATCAGGAATAATAGGCTTGGCTTTTGAAGATGACATATTTACCTCAATCTATTTGCAATATATTAATGAGACGCTTGATTTAATATTGATACTTTGCCATTCTAATTCCTAAAGGAAGCTTATTCTCACCATAATATTATATCTTGATTTTGCTCAGACAAAAGTTAGTAAGCTTATAAGATAGTCAAACATTGAAGGAGGCGAGATGAACGTTGCCCTATCAAAGCCCACTCAGTATGTTGAAAAGTTCATGAAAGATTTGCTGGTCAAGAATCCCGCCGAGCCGGAGTTTCACCAGGCAGTCAAGGAAATTGTCGATTCTTTAATACCGTGCTTTGAGCGTAATCCCAAATATATTGACGCAATGATATTGGAGCGTGTAGTCGAGCCAGACCGCGTGATCATGTTCCGCGTTCCTTGGCAGGATGACCAAAATAAGATCCATGTCAATCGGGCCTTCCGCGTTGAATTCTCAAACGCTATCGGTCCCTATAAGGGAGGCCTTCGCTTCCATCCAACAGTTAATCTCGGCATACTCAAGTTCCTTGGCTTCGAGCAAATTTTCAAAAATAGCCTCACGACACTGCCGATGGGCGGCGGCAAGGGCGGCAGCGACTTCGATCCTAAGGGCAAGTCAGACTCCGAAGTCATGCGCTTTTGCCAGAGCCTCATGAATGAGCTTTACAAATACATCGGTGCCAATATAGATGTACCAGCCGGTGACATTGGAGTGGGTGCACGTGAAATTGGCTATCTCTTCGGACAGTATAAAAAATTGAGCGGCACTTTCGAAGGCGTATTCACAGGCAAGGGCCTTGGCTGGGGTGGCTCTCTCATCCGTCCTGAAGCGACAGGATACGGCACAGTTTACTTTGCTCAAGAAATGCTGGCCACCCGTAGCGAATCTTTTAAAGGCAAGACAGTAACAGTATCTGGCTCAGGTAACGTCGCCCAATATGCTGTTGAAAAGGTCAACCAACTTGGCGGCAAATGTATCACCCTTTCCGACTCGGATGGCACCATATATGATCCCAAAGGCGTCGATGCGGAGAAACTAGCATTTGTAATGGAGCTCAAAAACGTAAAGCGCGGACGCATTTCAGAATATGCACAAAAATACAAGTGCGACTTTTTTGAAGATAAGCGTCCTTGGAACATCCCATGTCAGGTAGCATTGCCCTGCGCAACCCAGAATGAAATCGTTACAGAAGACGCCCAAACATTGGTGAAGAATGGCTGCATCTGCGTTGCTGAGGGCGCCAACATGCCCTCAACAATTGAAGCAGTTAATGTCTTCCTCAAAAACAAGATTCTCTACGGTCCTGGTAAGGCTGCCAACGCTGGCGGTGTTGCTACTTCTGGTCTGGAGATGTCACAGAACAGCCTGCGCCTCTCCTGGACGCGTGAAGAAGTGGATCATCGACTCCACGACATCATGAAAAGTATTCACAAGACTTGTATCGACACGGCCAATGAATATGGCGAACCAGGTAATTATGTCTTGGGCGCCAATATCGGCGGCTTCGTCAAAGTTGCCAACGCCATAATTGACCAGGGTCTTGTCTAATATACTCAAGCTGGTCTCTCAGCAAAGGCCAGAACTTATTTAGTGTCTGGCAGTTCATAATGTAATACATACCGTAGCGATGATACTTCGTGTCTACACCTTTTAACTTATTGATTACGAATGGTATCACCAGGAACCGGAACAGTGCCATCAATTAATTTGGTTAATGCTGCTTGATCGCCAACGTCTGTTATTGCAATCACGCCAACCCGAACAAGATTTTCATCAGATTGCGAAGGTGAATCTCGTTCAACAATAAATTTATCACCTATCTTGTAACCATTCTCTTTTCCCACACTAACGCATATTAAATCATCGTCCACATCGGTAATGGTGCCCTGCACCCGTTTTGCTACCAAAGCGTCAATCTGAGAAGCGAATGCTTCCAATTGCTTGCAAACAGAATCAACTGCCGAAAACGTTGCTTGACCAGCTATACAATTAGCAAAAGTGCTAGATAGAAAATCTGAATTTGGCCCACCTTCTCCCCAAAAATCGCTCGATCTTTTTCGCGATTCGGAAGTTCCAGTCAATGTTGTTATTTCTTTGCCACTACAAACATCCATTAGCTTTACCTCAAAATCCACCTTGGCCCGCCCACGATCAGCTATCACTGCCGGTAAAGGCACAGCACCTATAAGTCCGGCAAAGTTTCCTATCTTAGGAATATATGAAGAACCGGTATATGCAGCTGATTGAGCAACATCTGCAGCAACAGCTGCATTTTCTGATCCTGACTGAAATTCAAACGACTGCACTGACCCGGTTATTACAGCGTCAGCGTTCAGCGCCCTGCCTATTTGAGCAGCACCAAAATCAGCAGTGTCATCTCGTTTCAACAAAGCCAATACGTCATCATAGTCGCACGTGCTCCAGCCAGGAATTTTTGCATTCTTTGCAGATAATACTTTTGCTATCTCTGAACCAACATCAACATCACCCGCATCATCAGTTGCATTGTGAAAGCTAAATGGTAATACAACAATTCTTTTTTGTTGTTCTGAAGCAAAGACCGCCTTCTGCACATTGACCATCAAAAAGACAATGACAAAACAAAGTACAGTAAGTTTGCGAATAGACATTTGGCTGTCAAACTTTTAGATTAAGAAATTCTAGACACAACTACAAAATTTTGCAGCATAAATGACATACCCCATTATTTTCTGATTTTAACGTTATAAACGCACCAGATTCAGGAATATCCAAAATACATATAATGCCAGCCTGGCAAAAAGATGTCTGATAACATATGACGCGCCCCTGCTTAAATGTTAATGGCTAATTTGCGGAGAAATTAAGTGAACAATAAGAATCTGGTTAAGACTCCATTAGTCATATTTGTCATATTTGTCATATTTGTCATGCAGGTCGCCATTACTGCAGGTGCTGTCAGTCATTCCGACAAACAAGGGATTGATGAAGTAGCAGTCATGGAACAAACTTTATCTGACCTCGAGCAACGCGTATTGAATCAGCAATACAATCGCGACATTATTACTAATAGAGTTTGGCGTCTAGAAAACAAGATTTTTGGCAGAATACAGGCTGGCTCTCTGCAGCATCGCATCAATGAACTTATTGTCCATGAGCCAGACAGAGCACCGGCACTGCCTCAAAATACTGGTCCAGAAAAATACAACGTTAGAATAACGCCAACTACACCATCAAAAGCCAAACAAAATCCTGCAAATATTAACAAACAATCGCCACCCCCTCAAATAAGCCAGGAAGTAATAGAACAAACTTCATGGGATGCAAGTGCCTTACTGGACGAATTATTAAAAGCACAGGAAAACAACGACAGTGTATCGCTAGATCAGTCGATGGCCAAACTTTGTCAAATGCCAATTCCAGATGCTGACAAAAGTCCTGAAAAAATCCGTTCAGCTAATGCATCCGATGAACGCGGTCTAATAGCTTTTAGACAAGGAAAAATTAAAGATGCTCTCACCAATTTTAAGAATGCGCAGAGTCTCAACCCCTGGGCTGCAACCATGCTTAACGATTTAGTTAGAGCACAGATTAAGACAAATGATTTAAAGGCAGCAGTTTTATACGGACCGCTTAGCATTGTGGTCGCACCGTCTTCTCCCATTGCCTGGTGTAATATGGCTGAGATTTTTGCCCGCGCAAAACAATACTCACGCGCGCAAGGATGTGTCTATCTTGCCTGCTTGATGACTGATGATTCAAAGCAAGCCCTATCGACTATTCAAGACCTGATTAACAACATCGACGAACCGGACGTGCGCGTACCCTTTGAGCAAGGTCTTTTCATAGCAAAATATACATTGAAAGACTATGGTAACAACCCATCTAGCGCCACTAAACAAGACAAAATGCTTGGCGCAGAAGCTGATGCTGCCCTGTATAAAGCCCATATGCTTTTGACTTTTGCTTCAGGCTTGCAACAAATTAAGCAGAAAACCGGCATTATATCAGCGGTAACAGTCACAGACAAAGGACAAATAGTCAAGGCTGATTTATTGCGTTCTTCCGGTAATGCCAGACTGGACAGTGACGTTATGAAAGCTTTGACCGATGCTAAATTAACGCCTTTACCAAAGTCTATCCAAAGCAATCAACTGCAGTTTATTGTTCCCGTTGACAAAATCACTCAATTGCATGCAAGCGAAAAAAATGGTTAACCTCTGTTCGCACACCTATGCTTCAAAGAATATTTATTGTTATTGATTCAAAAACTCTCGGAGTATATTTATGAAATTTGATCCTAGAAAAATAAGTGCACGTGCATGCGCCTTGGCAGGAGCAATGGCACTTTTAGCACCAGCAAATACTTGCAGCGCACGATCAGTACCCACACACGCATCTTCACATACGGGGCGTCGTGCAGGGGTACACAGTACAGCACATTTAACGCACCTTTCCGGTGAGCATGCTACGGGCAAAAGTCAATATGCTTTGGGCAAAGATGAGCATGCTTCAAGCAAAAGAGACCATTCTTCGACCAAAAATGAACCAAGGTCGCGCCAAGAAGAGCCTGTGCACTTTGATAAGATGCATAATCGCTCGGAAAGTCACCTCGAGCGCGATCGCCACTTTGAGCACGATGGCAGAGGAGAACACTTCAGACACGATGACATAGCCAGACGCGATCAATGGAGAAGACATAGACGTTTTGAAAAGCACGAATATTCAACAACCGATGGCTCAACAGTGATTGTACCCGGATTCATCTACCTTGGTGGTACCCATCATCGTCGCGATACCGAAGAAACTCACGATAAAGAAGCTGACAATAAAGAACCGAATAGTAATGCAAACATTAACAACAGTAAGACCTTAATAAACAAAGACACCAATCAACAACATTCCGGCAGTTACTTTAAAGTTGATAAGCCATAAGGATCTGCCAGCTCACGGGCTCTCGGTTGCCGCTGCCGCTAGCTTTCTAGGCTTAGCAAGTCTTTATTCGCAACATTTGCTTCGTAAAAAATGAAAATCCATTGCCAGGTTAAATAAAAAGTATATACTGTCAACTTGGTACTTTGTGGTAGGCACTAGGAATCCCATGCTCAGACTGGAAAATATTAGCAAAATATACCCTCAAGGAGAAGTTTTACGAGACGTTACTTGGGAGCTCAAGCCAGGTGACCGTATCGGTTTGGTTGGTCCAAACGGCAGCGGCAAAACCACCCAGTTTAAAATTATTACAGGCGAAATCGAGCCCACTTCAGGCATAGTCATGCGAGCATCGGAGTTAAAAATTGGCTATTTGGGTCAAGAATTCGCTGTTACCCCAAGCAATACAATCCGAGAAGAACTGGAAAAATCTTTTGGTGAGCTTGCCAAAATTCAACGCGCACTAAATATGGTGCACCACAAACTAGAGCAAGCTACTGGTGCTGAGCTCGATAGACTTATCCACGAATTAGATCGTTTACAAAAAGAATTTGAACATAACGGTGGCTATTTGCAGGATGGCAAAATAGATAAGGTGTTAGCAGAGATGGAATTCGCTCCTCAAGATGCTAATCGTCTAATTAGCGAATTCAGTGGGGGCTGGCAAATGCGGGTCAATTTAGCCAAAGTTCTACTGCATAACCCAGATATTTTGTTATTAGATGAGCCAACAAATCACATCGACTTAGCCACCATAGAATGGCTGGAATCATATTTGCGTAAGCAAAGCAAGCCCATGGCAATAATTTCTCATGACCGTCACTTTTTAGATCGCATCTGTACCAGCATTGTAGAAATGAAGCGCGGAATAGCTAATATTTATTTAGGGAATTATTCTGCTTATATCGAAGCTAAAGAGATTAACGTTTTAGCTCAAACAGCCGCCTATGAAAGGCAACAAAAAGAATTAGGGAAACAACAAGTTTTTATAGATAGATTTAGAGCCAGCGCCACTCGCAGTACCCAAGCTAAAAGCAGAGAAAAACAACTTGAAAAAATTGAACGAGTGGAGGCACCAGCAGGCGACGAGAAAACGCTTATCTTTAGGTTTCCAGACGTTCCTCACAGTGGGGTCGAAGTAGCTAAATTAAAGAATCTTACTCATGCTTACGAGGACAAGATAATATTTATTGACGCGAACCTCCATATCGAGAGAGGTGATCGTATTGCCATACTTGGTCCTAATGGTGCCGGCAAATCTACGCTTTTGCGCTTAATTGCTGGACACGAAAAACCCAATGACGGAACAATAACGCTTGGAACACACAACGTTCGTCTAGCTTATTTTGAACAAAACCAAGCTGAAGCACTGGACTTAGACAAAAGCGTTTTGGCCACTATAGCTGAAGAAGTGCCAAAATGGAAAACAGAAGATGTGCGAGCACTACTTGGACGTTTCTTGTTTAGTGGCGACTCTGCTTTCAAAAAAGTAGCAAGCTTAAGTGGGGGCGAAAAAGCCCGCTTAGCTTTAGCTAAAATGATGTTGGGAGCGAATAATTTTCTTATCCTTGACGAGCCAACTAATCACTTAGATATTCCAGCTAAAGAAACTTTAGAAGCTGCTTTGAAAAAATTTGCTGGCACAATAATAGTTGTTTCTCACGATCGTTATTTTATTTCGCAAATAGCTACTAAAATTGTAGAAATTCGCGACGGACAACTTCGTCTTTACCATGGCAACTATCAATATTATTTAGATCGCATAGCCGAAGAGAAACAAAAATCTATTGATGCCAAAGAGGCAGCTGAAGCGGCTGCTAAAGCGGCTGCAAAACGAGAACGCAATCGATTGAAAGAAAAGACAAAGGACTGAACGGATAAAAGAATGACAAGTATTTACGATTTCAAAGCCAAAACTCTGGAGGGCAAAGAAATCAGCCTTAATAAATACAAAGGTGATGTAGTCTTAATAGTAAACACAGCCAGCAAATGTGGTTTCACGCCTCAATATACTGAATTGGAAGATTTATATAAAAAATATTCTGGCAAAGGTTTAGAAATATTAGGCTTTCCTTGTAATCAATTTGGCGACCAAGAGCCTGGCAATAGTAAGAATATTGCTTCCTTTTGTCAAAAAAATTATGGTGTAGATTTTCAGATGTTTGAAAAAATAGACGTAAATGGAAAAAATGCACATCCACTCTATAAATATCTAACCAAAACAGCACCGGGTGTCTTGGGAACAGAATCCATAAAGTGGAACTTTACTAAATTTCTCGTGGATCGCAAAGGAAAAATATTGAAGCGATACGCGCCTAACATAAGTCCAAAAGAAATCACGCCAGACATAGAAAAACAACTCTCAGGCAACGCCAGTTTTTAAAGCGTCTAAGAACGATCGAATTGCCTTAATTTGGTATCAGTCTGAACAATTTCTTCCGTTCCCTTGGACTGTAGCATGTCTTGCCATGATTTTAGAATAACCTCTACTGCTAAAGGGAGATCGGCCAAAGATTTTTGAATTGCAGCTGAACGCTTGATGTGCAACTGGATAACATTATTGAAACGACCTAAGAGACCATTAGCAGCAAGTTTGCTCCTGTCATATTCACTAGATTGCATAGCAGACATTAACGCGACTATTTCTTCTTCTCGTTTGCTTAGCTCATTGGACATTGTTAGCAATCGACGGCTAACAACATTAAAAGCGGTAGAAAGTTCTCCAAATTCATCGTCTGAATTGGTGGGCACCGACAAATCGAAACGATTATATTTTATATTATCTACAGCCCGAATAAGTTGGGCCAAATTATTCAACATGTATCTGCCAAATAAATAACTGAACAGAGTAAGCAAAGTTAGTCCTAAACAAGATCCAGCAATGATGGTTAATTGGGTAGAAGAGGCACTACGTTTTAGTTCTTTTTCTCTTTTCTGCAATAATTCAGTCTCAGACGATTTTATCTCATCAATTGCTCTATGCAAAGCTATACGAAATTTAAGACTATTTCCCGTACGCACTCTATAGAATGCCGGCTCTACACCTTTTTGTTGATAAAGTTGGGTTGTTGCTTCCAAGCTAGCTAATCTTTCTTTCACCAATACACCTAATTTATCGACTTTAAAAACTTGGGCCGGATTGTCCGAAATAAGCTGTCTGATCTGTTGCAGACTTTCATTAGTTGAAGCAACTAAAGCTCGATAAGCATCTAAATAGATCTCTTGTCCAGTAATCATATAAGCACGCTGAGTACCAACGGTATCGCTTAAATTGTATAAAAGCATATTTAGTTCTTGCAAAACTTCTCTCGAATGAGAAAATAATTGATTATCCGCTATCAAATTTGAGACGCTAATATAGGAGGTTAAGCCAATAATCAATACAATGCAAGCAGCCCCTACAAACATTAAGCTCAATCTAGTTGCTATTCTCATTTATTGATTCTCCCTTAGCACTTCCGTTAATTAGCCGCCTGTAAGCTCATGCTTTCAGCGCTTTTTGGCCAATAAATGCCAGCTGTTAGCAAAACTAAGCCAATTAAAAAGATAAGTACCCAGGGCAATATGTGTTCCAAAGAAAATTCAATTATGTCTGATGGTTGAACACCGAGCATAGCAAAAGCCATGACCATAGCTCCTGAGTATGTAAGGATCTTAGTCCACATTCGCTTTTCTCGCCAGCAAGTAATGCGCTTAATTCCCTGTACATGCCCATGCACCTCCACCGCTCCTGCTGTGTTGCGTGCCAAAAGTTGTACTGTAACTGAATCCCCTGGATTGAGTAAAATTGGTGTCAAGAAAATGCGTTCCTGCACAATTTTTTCGATCAGGAGTGCTTCTGGTGTTTTCGACTTAATCCTATCTTCTAAATCAGCAGGAATAGTTTCAATTACGCTAGCTGCTAATATCTCTGCCCCGGGGTTTAGCCCAACAAACATAGCCGTCTGATAATCACTAACATTAACTGGTAAATGTCCACGATTGAAAATACGCACCACAATCAAATAAGAGTCTAAAATACTATGCCCGTCAAAACGAATATCGAGTTGATTGCGTGCAGCTCCCTTTAGATTGAGTACCGGATGGCGTTCCAAAACCATGTAAGATAATTCTTTTCGGTGTTGGTTCAAGAACCATAAAATAATGCTAATTACTATACCAATGCAGGTAGCAATCGGGGCCAACAAACGTGTATCAATAAACATTGACAGTGTTTTAACTGAATTTCTTCGTAACAACCAAATCTTCTATTCCCGTCCTCACTAACTTATAAGCAACGGTAGGGTTAAATATCAGATTTTGTTGAAAAAAGACACAGACTTGAGTTTTCCACCTGGAGCCACATGGCTACCGAAAACCATTACTGGGAGAGGATTCGGAGGATCAGGCTTTGTAAGGTAATTGGTCAGCGACCTCCTGTAAACGAAACAAATCCCAGAGTTTCTGCTGGACTTTGCTACGTTTAGTTATTTCGGTATGAATATCTTTAAGCCCGTAAACCATTGTCACTGCCTTGATGTCAGCGAGTTCTTCCACAATTAATTCTGGACTCATTTTCATTCCCGCTTCGGTACACAGTAGCTCCATAGCCCTAATTAGCATGAGAGCAATAATGCAGCAAAATGAAAAGGCAGCTATTTTCGTATCAGTAAAATGACGAATCGGGCGGAATCTCACTAGATCAGTACTCTTGATTAACTTAAAGCTCTCCTCGATTTTGTACTTGCTTTGATAATTACTAATAACCCATGAAGCATCAGCGTCTTTGTCACCTGTAAAAAGTAAATTCCTGCCAAATTTTTTTTGCGCTATTGCTCTTTCCAGCTCAACTATTTCATAAGTCAGGTAGCTATTATCATGTACATGCAGCCGTATAAACTTACCGTAGCGACTTGCCTTTATCATGCTGTTTATTCCAGCCGGCACCGTTGCCTGTGGCTTCTTGTATGTACCCCACTTGCTTTGAATTTCACTGGTTAGCTTGGCTATACCTGCATGAAGTGTAAATAATTGCTTGCGCGCTAAACTTGGACGATAAGTACTAACCACTAAGCAATCCATTTCCATTATTTTCTTTTTGACAGCATAAAAACAAATGTCCTGATACTGCCCATCGTATTCTGATAAATCTTTCTCGAAAAATTCAGGATATTTTGATTGATCTAAGCTGCCTACCCAGCGTATTTTCCCTTCTAATTGCTTGAAATTTTGTTTTGAATTATTGCCCTTATCCAGTATCAGAACTAGATTGTCAACACCTTCAAATTGTCCTTTTATTTTCTGTACCAGCTCATCGATAACGCCGGCAAATACTTTGCTGTCATGGCTATTGCCTCGATATATACGATAGTAGAATGGCACACCATAAGCTTTGTCTACCGCCAAAGCTAACCCTACCTGGCGTAAACTGTGCTTGCCATCTTTATTGTGTCCTACCCTGGCAAGCTTCGATGTTGATGGCTCATCAATGTAGGTGAAAAAATTTGTGGTGTCGTAAAGAACTGCCGGCTCTGGAATACCAAATCGGGCTTTGATGCGAGCAAATAATTCCTCTGCAATCTCATGAAACATAGCATCATCCACCCCTGCAAATAAATCGTTAAATAACGCAGGATTAGCCTCCTTCAGTGGCGCTAATTTTTCTTCCGTAAGGACTTCTTGCGCTATCCTGGCCGTTCTCAGTTCAGCTTCACTGATTACAGCGTCAGTTGCGTACCAAAAATTTTTGCTGGTTAATAATTTGGGATTAAATTCCCAAAGATACGGCAAAATCGTTTTGCCTGCCCAATTCGCCATTTGATTCTTGCTTGTAGCATCATGCAATCGATTAATAATAGTCAGAAAAAAATAAAGCCAATGTGGCAGTCCATTACGCTCGCCATCAAAACGTTCCTGTAGCATCTGAGATAATCCCAGATCTTTCGATATAACCAACAGTGCCGCAATCAGTCCAAACTCTTTTTGCTCAACCTCTACAGGTCGCTTGGTTTGATTAAGACGTTCAAGTATATTTTCGGCTGTACCTAAATAAACGGAGCTGGTTTTTACCTTGCCACGACCTGCAGTATGACTCTTTGCTCGATGAGAATGTTGTAGGTAATAGTAGCGCCGCCCTTCAATATTCTTCTCAGCAATATGCACTGTTTCACCAATTATAGTGGCTTATCCATCCACTAATAAGTTAATGGCAATGCAGTCTATCTGTCAATTACCCCATAACCTTACCTGGCAAAAGTTCGAAAAAAAAGAACTAAAAAGGATCTCTGGCGCTTAGAAACCTCGGACTGGAAAACTCAAGACAGACCAAAAAATTGAAAGAACTTGAGGCAACTAAATAAGCACTGTCCTGCTAAATCACCCATAAGAGTGATGTCTCACCAAGACTTGAAAGTTTCTTCAAGCTTTTTCACCACCAGTCGATTGCCAAATAGTTTTTTCTTTTCTGCGCTGATTTTTTGGGCAATAAAATATCTCTCTTCCTTGTTCTGCGCCAATTTAATGGCTATTCTTATATAATCCTGCTCATTGAGAGCAATAGTTTCTTTCAAATTCATTACACCAAGTAACCCCGCACTTTGCCTGCCACGCATTAAAGCACCATCAACGGTAACGATAGGCAGATTTTGTTCAATAGCATCAAGTGCCGTTAAACAACCTGAATAACCAATGCTATCTAAAAATATGTCTGCTTGCCGACACAAATTAATGTACTGAGAATAATTCAAGGGCGGCAACATAGTAACAAACTTCGAAACATCAAGCCCAGCATTGGTAAAAGTATTGCTTAGGCGTTCAAAGAATTTAGCAGCCAAAGCCTCAGGTCTGCCAACGAATATAAATTGGGCGTTGGGTACATTTTTTGCTATCTCGGTAAAAACATGATCGTGCTGAGGCATATATTTAAACAATGATTGTACACAAAGAAATTTGATACTATCTGCCTTTAAAGACAATTTTTCTACCGATTCATCAGACACGCCTTGTGGCTCATAATAAAAACCTGTGTCGGGAATCAATACTAACTTTTCCTGATAATGAGAATGCGCATCGTCAGGTTCCATTATTTGGGGACTCAAGAAATAGTCTATTGTAGACAATCCTGAGGTGTCTGGTCTTCCCCAAGCACAACATTGAATGGCAGCTGTTCGCAAAGAAGCAATTTTCATGCTAACAGGATCAATTCCTAATTCAGGAAAGAATAAAATATCTATATTGTCTCTCTCTATCTGTTCACATATACGCGCTACGTCCGAACTGCGATAGAAGTTGCTAACCTTTTTGCTCACTATTTTTGTAATATCATCAACAAGTCCGCCAGTGGAATAAGCAAAAAGCTCAAAACTTTCACGATCAATATGACTGACTATGCCATCCATTATAATTTTCCAGTCAACGTGATTACTAAAATGCCGAGAAACTATACCTAAACGAATTTTTTCGCCAGACTTTAAAACCCGCTTTCTCTTAGGCTTGGACCATTGGGGATATTTTCTAGCCATGACAGTCTCAAGTAGTTTTCCGTAACGTTCATGCACCGCCAAGTCATCCAAACCCTGATAGCTCAAATAAGTAGGTTGTGCCAGAAGAAGCACATCATCCATGTCTGGTACATTGTAAGAATCTTTTTCGATGCGCTTTTCCAGTTCATCGAGTCCATTCAGATATTCAGCGCGATAATTGTTAATCTCAGCACCGGAACGATAGAAAGAAGGCAAGCTTGCTCCCATACATCCACACAACAACATCAAGGATTGAGGATCGAGCTTAGCAGCTTGTTCAAAAGAAGATTTTGCTAAGGCTGCTTCGCCACTATTTTTATAAGCTACAGCTAGGTCTAAATGCGCCTCATAGAATTCTTCTCGTAATTGCAAGGACTTTTTATAAAAGTCAATGGCAGCCGTATAATGGTGCTGGGCAGCTAGAACATTGCCGTAATTACGCAAGGCCTCAGGATAATCTGGCCGTAGTTTTAGGGCTGCTTTTAAACAAATAATTGCATCATCAAATTCACCTAAGAGAAAATCGACAGAAGCTAAATTATTCTGTGCATCAGCTAGACTAGGCAGCAAGCCAATTGCTTTAAGCAAAGCCTCTTTAGCCAGAACATAATTACCCAAAGCAGTTTGACATACACCAATACCATTAAAAGCAATGGCACTGGCAGGATTAAGCTGACTAGCTCTGCTAAAATTTGTCAGTGATTCAACAATATTATTGATTTCAAAATAGAGATTAGCTAAATGTATTCTAAATTCAAAAGAATCTGGTTTGATTTCCAAGGCCTGCCGACAACTTTCTATAGCATTTTGTCTATCACCTTTAGCTCTATATATAATAGATAAGTTGAAATAAAGTTCACACGCTGTTTTATCTATAGCTATCGCGCTTTCATATACAGAAATTGCCTCTGCGAAAGCTCCCTGCTCTGCTAACAAGAGTGCTAAATTATTGAAAGCCACTACACCTTTAGGATTTGCAGCAATTGCTTCTTCATAATACCTGCGAGCTTCAATTATATTTCCACTAGCCTTTGTTAAGTTGCCAAGATTAGTCAAGAATTCAAAATCATTTGGCCGACACTGGCATGCTTTCCGAAGTAATTTAATAGAATCATCTAATTTGTTCCGCCTAACAGCAATAAGAGCCATTAGATGGAACGCATCTGCATTACTTGAATCATTGCTAATAAGATGACGACAAACAAAATCCGCTTTTTCTAGATCACCATCATTAAAGTATTTAGCGGCACTAATCAGCGACTCATTGGTATGGCTTTGGATTTGAGTCATTTATACTCCTACAAAAAACATGTTTTATGATTATACGCTCTAAATTTAATTCCTTTAGCTATTATTCAGTTGTACACTAGGAGTAAGACGTTACTAATCATCGGTAATAAAAGTACCGAAAGGGAGCAGAAATGAAGAAGATATTACTTACCGTTGCAGCTTTAATGATAGCTGCTCTTGCTTGCTCCACTGCGAATGCCGGCATTGTAAAAAAAGGGGTAGATGGCACAAAAAAAGGCGTGACGAGCGCTGTAGACGGTACCAAGAAAGGAGTTAATTGGACAGTTAATGGAACTAAAAAAGGAGTCAAATCCAGTGTCAACGGTACTAAAAAAGTGCTGAAGAAGATGCATCTATAAAATGCCCATCAGATATTTTTTGGGCGCAATAGTATTAAATCTCGCTTTAAGATAGTCAAACAAGCACATCTAGTTGCCTGCTGTTAAAAAGCGGGCTGAGTTATGAGTAAAATGATGCTCTGATAAGTTCTATGAGCGATCCTGAATACAATAATATTCTTATCGGAAAGCAAGCTATAAAAATGTCTGACCATCTCGATCAGGTACAACAATTATTGAAAGAATGCGAAAAGCATGTTCACGACAATAGCGCAAGTAGAAAATATTGCCATTGACAGGAAATAAATCAATGCCAGGTAGTTTATATATTGTCGCTACACCAATTGGCAATTTGAATGATTTAAGCTCAAGGGTCAAGGCCACTTTTGAAAAAGTTGATCTCATTTTAGCTGAAGATACAAGGGTAACTATCAAACTGCTAAATCATTTGGGTGTCAAGAAACGCATGATTAGCTGCCATGAGTTTAACGAAAAGTCCCGGCTAAGGATAATTACTGAATTTGGCCAGTTGAATCAAAGCGTGGCTCTCGTATCTGATGCAGGCACACCATTAATCAGCGATCCAGGAAATGATATAGTGCATCAAGCAATTAATTGCTCTATGAATATAGTACCTATACCCGGACCAAATGCCGGATTGCTTGCCCTAATAGCAAGTGGATTACCTTGTAATCGGTTTGTATTTGAAGGATTCTTGCCGAGCAAAACAAACTTACTCAAAGCAAGATTGGCACAACTAGAATCCGAGGAGAGAACCATAATTTTATACGAAGCGCCTCATAGGTTACTAAAAACACTCAAAGCGCTTAGTGAGGTTTTTGGAGACAGAGATATCTGCTTAGCCAGAGAATTAACAAAAATCCATGAAGAATTTGTCCGCGGTAAAGTTTCTAAAATCATTAGCGAATTGAGTAACGCAAAACTTTTGGGCGAATACGTAATAGTGATTGGTGGCAATAACGAAGATAGGTCCTCATTGTCACCGAATAAATCAGAAGTTGAAAATGCAATCAAAGAAATGTTAGAAGACGGAGCCACTATCAAAACGATTGTGCAAACAATCACTGAAAAATATAAAGTCAAACGCTCTGAAATTTATCAACTAGCCTTAGCGCATAAAAAAACCCATAAATTCACGTAGGAGCGGATTGCATCCGCCCATTATTTAACGACCGTTGGCATGAAATTAGCTAGTATAATTGGAACTTAGTATCAAAAAGACCACTGTAAAAACTATTTACCGGGAAGAACAAAATGAAAACTCTAGAAGCAATTGTCTTAGGAATTGTGCAAGGACTCTCCGAATTTCTCCCGATCAGCAGCAGTGCACATCTAAGAATCGTACCATCACTTCTAGGATGGTCAGATCCAGGAACTGCTTTTTCAGCAGTCATTCAACTAGGCTCGACTTTAGCTGTAATTACTTTTTTTGCTCAAGACCTGTTAGCAATACTTAAGGGCTCATTTACAGCCTTAAAAAGCCATGATTATATGAATCACGATTTGCGTTTATTAATCGGCATAATGATTGGCACCATACCCATTTGTTTATTAGGCTTATTATTTAGACACTTACTAGAACAGGATCAAAGTCCAATCCGAAGTTTAAATGTTATCGGCTGTGCCTCCATCGTAATGGGCTTACTTTTATTCTTTGCTGAGCAGCGAGACAAACAAAGTCGCGACCTCTCACAAACTGGAATACTGGATGGTTTGTTGGTGGGGTTAGGACAAGCGTTGGCTTTAATACCTGGCTGTTCTCGCAGCGGCTCAACGCTCACTGCAGCATTATTGCTTGGTATAAAGCGTTCTGACGCTGCAAAATTTAGCTTTCTATTAGGCATACCAGCTATAAGTCTTAGCGGATTGCTTGAACTAAAAAAACTCATCGATGATGGGTTGAATAACGAAGGCGCAAGCGCACTTATAATCGGCTTTCTAGTCTCGACGATCGTTAGCTATCTTGTAATTGCTTGGTTTATCAAATTCTTGCAATTCCATTCTCTCAAAGTATTTGTGATTTACCGTTTGATTTTCGGGGCACTGGTGCTCATTCTTAGCCGTTTATCTATAATCAAATAAAACAGCGTGTGAATACAATCCGCCCCTGCTGGGGTCGATTTAAATGGCCGGAACACGCTCCTACGATTTCAATGTACTTATGAGGCCACTTACTTTTGCTTAATTGATAAATTATTTGCCTTCAAAGCATCAGGATCAGTGATAACCTCTTCGTTACTAGCTAGCGTTGCAATTTCAAAGGGAACATGCCATAAAGCAGACTCTTTCTTTGCATTAACTCCAACACTTTGATTTTTAGATAATAAAGTCATTGCTTCTTCATGAAAATGTCCATCTTTGTTTGTAAAAGCAAAGAAAACAAAAGCAGCACACGCAACTGAGACCAAAGCTAAGACCCCAGCAACAAGAACGTAGCTAGGAAATGAACTTGTCTTCGCTTTGCTGGGCACTTCAGTTAACGCCTGACGCATTTCAATCGCAGTTTGATAGCGCAACCAGATATCTTGGGCTGTAGCACGTTGGATAATTTTGTCTAGTTGATCTGATATTGGTATTTTAGAGCGTCGAGTCGAACATGTTTGTAAAGCCAATGGTTCTTTACCTGTAAGTAAATAATACATAGTTGCTCCCAAAGCATAAATATCAGAACGCAAGTCAGCACCACCCCAATATTGCTCCGGTGGTGAATATCCTCCAGAAACAACATGGGTATTTTCAGAATGCTCAGCATATGGCCTAGCAATGCCAAAGTCAACCAGCTTGATACCATCTACGGCACTAAGCATTATATTGCTTGGCTTGATATCCCTATAAATTACAGGAGGTTTATTACCGTGCAAATAATTCAAAACGTCCAGGATAGCAAGCCCCCAGTCTACAACTTGCTTCTCATTAAAAGGCTCGCCTCGCTTTTTTAAAAGTTGCTGCAAATTATCGCCTTTAACATATTCCATAACCAGGAAGTAATTACCATACTCTTGAAAATAATCCTGGATGGAAACAACGTTTGGATGCTTCAGACCGCTCAAAATCATTGCTTCGCGTTCAAAGAAGGTCGTAGCTCTATGCTTATCTTCTTTATCAAAACCATCAAGACGTAATTTTTTTACGACACAAAAACGATTAGATAATCGTTTATCTTGAGCCAAAAAGACAGTACCCATACCCCCTTGACCCAAGGGCTTAACAATGGCATAACGACCTTGCAGTACGAGAGATTTTTCCGGTATTGCAAAATTTGTTTGTTCGCCTAACTCGGATACTCCTTTAGCAGAGTGTCCGGAACCTTCGGAATCAAAAAAACTAGGCATGGACGACACCGCTCATGCAAACAGGATAAGGAATATTAAGATGATATCGAACTAATTAATAAGTATAACAATAACTTGCTATTAAGCAAGCACTTTTTTATCTTCAAACATGCCATTTTGTCTGCAAAGCAACTCATATTTATCGATTGCCTGCTGATGTTTTGTGCTCCAAGAAAAATCAAGATCCTTTTTATAATATTGCTCCAGCCTGTCTTTGCTTAGCCCAGTTCTCGAAGCCGCTTCGTATAATACAGAAGCAAAATAATCATTCAATCCTAAATCGGCGGCGTTTGCCAGTCCCGCACCTAATTTTTCAATCGAAGAAGGCTCACCCAGCCCGCTATCATTTGCCAAAAGATAGTCATTTCTCACGGCAAATACACCAAAAACCATAGGCAAATTAAAGCTCTCACACCACCATTGCCCAAGATCATAGCGATAATATTCTTTGGACCACTCTTCATCAACAACTAGGGCCCTGTCTCCAATTACTAAGGCAGCATCAGAATTATTATCTTTCAAAACCGGTTCTTCAGCCGTCGTTAATACCGGTTTGTTCTTGTTGAACTGCAACAGCATTAAGAGCATCACATTAATTGAAGTCGCAGAACCTACTGGAACACATATTCTTCCAGGAGGATACTTAGCAATAGACTCTTTGCAAAAAAGCAAAACACTGCTTACCGCTTTTTGGCTGGAAATAGAGAGAGTAGGTATTAATTCCAGGTGATTACTTTGCTCTAAAAAGGCAAACGCACTCATAGCCCCATATTCTAATTCACAAGCAGCGAATAAAGAATTGAGTCTGCTGGGTTGACCTAAAATCACCTGCGCATCTAAGTCTACTAATCCATTTACTATGGGTAATAGCACAGGTAAGCAATTAATATAATTGATTAGCCCCAACCGGGGTTTTCCCCGCCATTGTACTTTTTGATTCATCTGCTAATCATATAATCTTTGCCACAAATTGCCATTATATTTGCTGTATCATTAATGCTCATTAAAAGAATGGCAACAGGATATCGATACGTTGAGCATGGTCGACTCAATTGTCAGCAAATGATCACTACCATCACTATTTGCCTTAAAAGCATGACATCTAACAAATGTCATGATCCCCTCTCTACAAACATTAGATCTAAGTAACAAAGCAGCGTTAAGGCCACCAGCAATCTTTTTTCATTGACAGTTCTAAATTCGAGTTAAAAATTGACTATCTCCAAAAGACCTTCCTATAGACTGATAACCTGCGCAAGTAATAACGCCGCTACCAACATGGCTACTGATGAAGCGATATTAGAAGCACATCTAAATTCTTTAGTGCCGCCAACTTTAAGATTGTATCAATTTTCACCACCAGCGGTATCACTGGGTTATGCTCAGATTATTGAAGATAATATTCGCAGCAGAATTTTGGCAGCCGGCTTTGATGTTGTACGCAGACCAACCGGTGGACGAGCCGTCTTACATTTTGGTGACCTCACTTATGCTTTTATTTGCTCAAGCAAAGGCGCACAAATCAGTGAATATATTTTGGTCAGTGAATCAATAGCAACTGCCTATAAACAAATCTGCCAGGCATTAATAATATTTCTTGAATCTTACGGTGTGGAAATTACTGTTGGAAATACCAGAAACAATTACAAAGACAAGAACGACTGTTTTTTAGCCACAACAATCGCTGACTTGCAGTATAGGGGCAATAAACTCATTGGCAGTGCTCAGCTGCGTCGAAAACATGCTGTATTACAGCACGGATCAATAATTCTAAATCAACCGCAAACATTAATGCATGAATTAATCAATGACGATATTTTTGATGCCAATAACCATCATGCTAATTTATATGAGATAACTAAGTTCGAACCCTCCATAACATCTTTAGAAAAAGAAATCATTAAAGGTTTTCAAAAAACATTCAATTGCAGATTTATACCCGAAGAATTGACCACTTATGAGAGGGGATTAGTAAACAGGTTGAAACACAAATACCAAAATTTGGTAAATCAACCTTGTTAATTAGCTATTCTTTCCACACTGCGTTTTAGTTCGCCTAGTATAATTGGCATATTGTCATGCAATTCCTTTTTTACGATGAATTGCGGGAATAAAAATCCGCCGTCTACATATTTACTATAAGTGACCAGTGTAAATTTTCCCTTATCAATTGGTTCAAATTTCCAATAACCTTCATTAGATTTGAATGCTCCACTTACGCGATGCCATTCCACCAAATTAGGCGCGTGTTCAGTAAATTCAAGAACGTATTGAAACTTAAGTAAGCCACCAGCTATTTCGGCTTCGCATGATATGGTCTTTTTCGATCCATTAACTGATAATATTTTTGCCTTCTTCAAATAAGAGAAAATCTCCGGCGATCGATCGTAATCTGTGAATGTCTTAAAGACAGTTTCGGGACTGGCATCTATAACAATCGTTGCTACCTGAAATGTTTTGTGATCTCGCTGCTCTTCAGACTGATTTATCTTATTCATTAATCCCTCTTCACCCTCAATAGCGCGGCCTTTTGTTGGATCTTGCAACTCTTTAGCAAACAATTTATCAGCAGCAAAACCACTTGTAGTCATCAAAAACAGACAAGCTATCAAAATACTTAATTTTAAGTGACCAACTTCTAAGCCCATGTTCTCAGGAATTCCATTAACAATCGGTGAAAAATTAGCTATATACAACTTTAGCACGATCGAAAATCTAGGACTGCAATCGAACAGAAGATTAAAATATATCCTGTTTATCCGTCGCTCATGCAGAATTTGACTGCTAGTGGCAAAAGCAAAATTCAGCACTCCCCTCTAAGATTAAAATGTATGCTGCTTGCCTTGCAAAATGAAAGAAAAAGAGTAACTTTAAGTGAATGAATCCGTCTAGTAATAGTCTCATTGAACAAGCATATATTCACTATTTGGCTGCAGATTTTCAAGAAGCAGAATCGGGCTACAAGAATGCCTTAACTATCTGCGAAAAAGATTCTATTAAAGAACCTTGTAAACTAGCTCATATTAGACATCAGTTGGGTATAGTTTATACTGCTTTGGCACAATATACTAAAGCAGAAGAGAATTTTATTGCTGCCCGAATTATTCTTGAAAATGACCTGGGAATTGACCATCCTCTGGTAGCTGTTGTTTTGCGTCATTTAGCCAAAATATATAAGACTAAGAATAATCCAGAAGCCGATAAATTTACCTCCCGGGCCATGGAAATTTGGCAAGAATATTTGTCTCCCGATCCCGTCTTAAATACAGACACCGATGACTTCGATGCCCTTTACGGACAAGCATCAGAAGAGCAGAGAATTGAGCTTTTATGTGCTGGAGCAAAGCAAAATGGGGATAAGCAATCCTTATTTGGCCAGCCATTTACTATTACTGCCTTATACGAATTGGCACAACTAGAAAAAGCACGGGGCAATTATCGTATTAATAAAAAATATTTGTTAAAAGCCTTAGCTGAAGCAGAAAAAGATAGTTTATTGGCAGCAATAATTCTAAAAGAATTGGCGCAGGCAAACCATTGTTTAGGAAATACGGATGAAGCAATCGTCTTTTATAGAAACGCTCTAGCAATACTCAAGCAAAGCAAACATAACGAGCATCCCGATATTGGGGAATTGTATTTTGGATTAGCTAAAACTTTGCTAGACAACAAATCATCTAGTGAAGCTGAAGAATTATTCAAAATCGCAAAAGATCTTTTAGTCAAACATAGTGACAGTAACCACCCCGGCAATGCTTATATTCTCGTTGAATTAGCTCATTTAAGCAAAGTTAAAGGCAATTATTTAGAAGCAGAATTGCAATACCAACAAGCACTCGATATTCTGAAAATGAATTTTGGCAATAAGCATTCCGATGTAGCCAATGTATACAACCATCTTGCATTCGTAAAACTAGAACAAAAAAAATATCGAGAAGCCGAAAATTTATGGTTTGTCGCCATTCAAACAGTAGGCTCTGAGCAGGGTCCTCAACCCTCAATAATTGCCAAATTCCAAGATTGTCTAGCAATCCTCTACCAAGAACAGGGCAAATACTCTCAAGCAGAGTCCGCCTATCGGCGTGCACTACAGATCAGAAAACAAATTATCATCGGCTCTCAGACAAGTATTGCAGATACCTATTTGAAAATGGCTCAATTTTATCTTGCTTGGTACAAATTAGTTGATGCAGGAAATTACTTTAAAAGTGCTCTTGAAGCAGGAAAAGTATCCTATGGAAGCAAAAGTTTATACGCGTTGACCTGCCAAGAAGGCTTGGCCAATGTATATTTCAAACAAGGCAAACTAAAAGAAGTAGAACTTCTGCTGGAAGGACTACTTGCTTTAATAGAGGAGTATCATAAAGATAATTACTCGAAAAAAGCTTCCTGCCTGGCTTCACTAGGTCAAGTATATGTGAGCCTAAATAAACTCCCAAAGGCACAAAATAAGTATTCTCAAGCCATTAGTCTTATCGAAAGAACTTTGGGACAAGATAGCGCTGCACTCGCTCCACTGCTGCGACTCAGAGCCGAGCTTGAATCATCCGATAACAATTTAGACTCAGCGATGGAGACACTAAACAGAGCAGCCAATATTCTAAACAAACCCGAGAATACTAACTATGCAGTGTTAGCCACTTTATTATGCGATCTGAGTTTTATATACAAAAAGAAAGGTGACACCGATCTTGCAGAAAGATCTCTGCAGGAAGGACTTTTATTGGCAAATGAAAAGCTTGATAAAAACGCCGAAGATCTAATTGCGATATTGAATACAGCAGCAGAATATTTTCAACAGGCAGGCCGCCTACCAGAAGCATTCAACTGTCATAAACAGGCTTTAAAATTAGCGGAAAGCACTTATGGCCCAGCACACTTTCTGACAGCCGATACTTTATGCAAGCTGGCTCAGCATTACGCAAACTCAAATCAAGCAAACAAAGCCATTGAATTATATATGCGTGCATTACCAATAATCGAATCGACGGTCAGTATGATGCACGCCAGTGGATGGCGCGCTTTAATAAATCTAGCAAACATTTATATTTCACAAACTAATTATCTGGACGCCAAACCATTATTAAAACGGGCTTGCTCTATATTGGAAGAATCGCTTGGACCAGAACACTCAAAAACAAGTAAAACCCGACTTGCATTAGCTAATTTAGGCAATGAGTTAGACTAATAGCTAGGTCTCAAATATCGTTAATAAAGGCTAAACGTACTTAAACATTTGTCATGAGTGCCCTTTCTTCAGTGGGAAACAAGCTCAACAATTGTATAATTTTGATTAATAAGTAAATTTGCAGCACTTAATCAGCCCGTAGAGTGTAGCCCGTGAATGCTTCTACCCAGTCCCGAGAGGACAAGCTTTTTGATATCCTAAAACAACAGGGCAGACCTGCTGAGGACTTAGCTTTAGTACAAGAAGCTTTTCAATTTGCCAGTAAGGCTCACCAAGGACAATTTCGTAAGTCAGAAGAACCATACATCATCCATCCAGTAGAAGTGGCAATTATTTTGGCTGAGCTCAATGCAGATGCTCAAACAGTAATAGCCGCCCTTTGTCACGATGTCCTGGAAGATTGTAATATTGCTGCCGAAGTAATCGAGAGCAAGTTCGGTATTGAAGTAAGAAAAATTGTTGAGGGTGTAACCAAATTAGGCAAATTCAGCTTCAGTTCTAAACAGGAAAGACAAGCAGAAAACTTCCGCAAGCTGATTGTTGCTATTGCCGAAGATATAAGAGTCGTACTTGTCAAGCTAGCAGATCGTCTGCATAATATGCGCACTTTGGATTACATGCCGCCTCATAAACAGGCTGAAATAGCTAAAGAAACCCTTGAAATATACGCACCGTTAGCAAATCGCTTTGGTTTAGGGAAAATGAAGTGGGAATTAGAAGACATGGGTCTCAAATTCCTACATCCCGATGAATACTACGAAGTACAGCAATTAGTCATTGACAGCCGTTCCGCACGCGAACATCTTGTTAATCTTATCGTCGAGAAATTCAAAGTAGAACTTGAAAACCGCTCACTCAGCGCTGAAATAGTTGGACGAGCCAAACATTTCTTCGGTATCTGGAAAAAAATGAAAAATCAACAAAAGACCTTCGAAGAGCTTTATGACGTTTTGGCTATTCGAGTGATCATTGATAGTAATGAAGACAAAAATTATTGTGAATTGCAATCAGACCCAGATACACAAAAATGCTATGAGGTTATGGGCTTAGTACACTCTCTATTCAGACCCATCCCGGGTAGGTTTAAAGATTATATTGCTATGCCTAAATTTAATAGCTATCAGTCTTTGCATACAGCGATAATAGGACCAGAAGGTAAACCGGTCGAAATTCAGATTCGCACCCGCCGCATGCATCATATTGCCGAGTATGGAATTGCTGCTCACTGGAAATACAAAGAATCAGGGACAGCTACAAAAGCAAACACTGCTGTCGATCAGAAACTTGCCTGGTTACGACAACTTGTTGACTGGCAACACGACTTAGAAGACGCTCAAGAATACCTCGACACAGTGAAAATGAATCTATTTGCTGACGAGGTATTTGTTTTTAGTCCGCGCGGAGATGTATTCGATTTGCCAAGCGGTTCGACCTCTATCGACTTTGCTTACCGTGTCCATACCGATATAGGACACCGCTGCATTGGTGCGCGTATTAATGACCGCATCATGCCCTTAAATTCGGTATTAAAAAATGGCGACATTGTGGAAATTATCACTAGCAAAGCTGCCCACCCCACCTTAGATTGGTTGAATTTCGCTAAAACACACTCCGCCAAATCAAGAATCCGTCAGTGGTTTAAAAAGCATCATCGTGATGAGCACATTCAGCAAGGACATAAGATGTTGGAAACCGAACTGGGACGCCCTGTTCTAGAAGAATTTTTAAAGGCAGAAAAAACAAAAGATATTTTCAAAAGATTACACTGTAATGATGCCAATGACTTACTAGCTGCCATAGGTTATGGAGATATTGCTGTCTCTCAAATAGTCAGTCGTATACGCGAACAAGAACAACAAGAAAAATCAGCGCGCAAAGGACAGGTTGCTGCCTCACCTCAAGAACTCAAAGAAATTAAACCCGCATCTGTCAGTAGCCTGGGTGGCTTACTTCACCATTTAGCGAAATGCTGTCAACCGGTACCAGGTGAAGAAATCGAAGGCGTAGTCACCAGAGGCAGTGGCATCGCTGTTCACCGTAAAGACTGCCTAAACTTAGCCAAAGCGGATAAGGAAAGACATATTTCTATTGATTGGGCTGAAGACACACAAAGCACTTATCCTGCTTACTTGCAAATCGATACACTAGATAGAGTAGGCATTGCCGGCGATGTATTAAAGAAAATATCCGACTCCAAAATTGATCTACGTGACCTTAGGGTAGAAACAAATATCGAAAAACATACAGCCACTATAAGCGTCATAATAGAAGTGAGCAACATACAGCAATTAAATAGACTTTCGCAGTCGATAAAGGGCATAAGTGACGTGCTAAGAGTACGCCGCAAGGACCATAGGCCGCAAGCCACCAGCGATAAAAATAGTAATGTTACACCTCTCCCGCCTCACAAGCGTAATGTAGACACTGGCAATACGACCAATCTTAGATCTCGAAGGCGGGATGCTAAATCAGAATGAAGCTTGTTCTAGCTACTCAAAATCCGGGCAAGCTGAGAGAAATAAAAACGCTAGCCACTAATAATTTGGATTGGCTTACTCTAGAACTAGCTCCTAAAGACTTTAATCCAGAAGAAACCGGTTCTACCTTTGCTGAAAATGCGCTTATAAAAGCAAGAGCAGCAGCCAGTCTTACTCATCAGTATGCGCTTGCTGACGATTCTGGTATCTGTGTCGATGCTTTAGAAGGTAGACCAGGTGTTTATTCGTCTCGCTTTTCCGAGGGCAGCGAACATAATGGTTGTCTTAAACTAATGAACGAATTAAAGAATGTATCGCCCGAGAAACGCACAGCAGCTTACCACTGCATAATGACTTTGGTTTCACCTGAAGGCAAATTATTATGCCAAGCTGAAGGTATTTGGCAAGGTCGCATTATTGATCAAATGCGCGGCAATGGCGGATTTGGTTATGATCCAATATTTTATTTAGATAGTCATAACCAAACCGTAGCTGAAATCAGCCTTGCCGAAAAAAATAAATTGTCTCATCGTGCCCAAGCTTGGCAAAAAATCGCCGAATATCTAATTAGTCATTATAGATAAATATTGATCATCATTTGTGCGTAGTCGATTCTGCAGGAGATTCTAAGTTCTTTAGTAATGCTTGTGCGGAAAGCAACCGTCTACGATCTGCTGCATCGCATCCATCAGGATTTGATGACAATCCCTCTATGGAGAATTGCAGTGCTTCCTTCTTGGACTCTAATATTGGTCCCATGATGTGGCACCCTCCACCATCAATAAACATGCGCTGCACACTAGATACATGGCCATTTTCAAAGGTCAAAATAAATTGTGGACCGTAATCACCCTCACGACATAAACGACCGTTAGTAAAATCCTCATTGAAGAAAACCGTATTCTTAAAGCTTTTTTTCAACTCGCCTTTGGTCAATCCAAATAATTCGTATTCATCGACACCCCATGAGACATAGCGGGCATGTAAATCGTGCGCAGTTACGGAAGATATGACCATAAACATGCAAATAAGAATTAATAGTGCTTTACTGATAATCTTCATTTTTCAACTCTTCTGCACTTTATACCCAAAGTAGTTTAACTTCTTAACATAATCAATCAAGATCAAGCAAATGACCAAAATAAGCGGATAAGATTGTGCATTGAGCACTTAAGGAAGATTTATGGCATACACCGATTTGCGTCAATACTTAAAAGCACTTGAAGATGCTGGCGAGCTTATAACCGTCACCACTCCGGTTTCAGCAGAGCTTGAAATTGCTGAAATCACTGACCGCGTCAGTAAAAGTAAAAATGGCAATAATAAGGCTTTATTATTTACTAACGTAAAAGACTATGACATGCCTTTGCTTATAAACACCTTCGGTTCAATGAAGCGTATTTGCCTGGCATTAGAAGTGAACAAGCTCGATGATATTGCTGCACGCATTAAAGTTTTAATCAAGCCGAAAGTACCAGAAACATTTTTTGAGAAGCTGGCTCTATTGCCCACTTTAGTAGAATTGGGTAAATTTCCGCCCAAATTAACTCATACAGAAGCACCCTGTCAGGAAATAGTGATCACAGATCCCAGTCAGGCAATGTTAAACAAATTGCCTATTCTTACCTGCTGGCCAGAAGATGCTGGTCCTTTTATAACGTTGGGCACTGTCATCACTCGCGATCCAAAAACAGGCATTAGAAATCTAGGTATTTATCGCTTACAAAAATATGGTAATGCTCATACCGGCATGCATTGGCATAAGCATCATGATGGAGCTAGACATTTCGAGGAACAACGCAGGCTGGATGAGCAATCAAATATTCCTGGAGCTAAAACTGGCAAATTCAGTGAGCCACCAAATTATGGAACATTTTTTGCCGGTGTACAAAATAACACACAATCACATCTATCAAACCCAGCACCAGCTGTAGGAAGCCTATCCAAACAAGAAAAACAGGGCTCTCATAAATTAGAAGTAGCAGTCGCTTTGGGGTGTGATCCAGCAGTTACCTATGCTGCTTCTGCACCCTTGCCATCGGACATAGACGAGTTTTTATTCGCCGGCTTTCTCAGGCAAAGCCCAGTGCGTTTAACTAAATGTAAAACAATCGATTTAGAAGTCCCGGCTAATGCTGAAATTATTCTTGAAGGATATGTTGACCAAAATGAATTAAAAGAAGAAGGACCGTTTGGTGATCATACTGGCTTCTATAGCTTATCTGGCTTATTTCCAGTCTTCCATATTACCGCTGTTACCCACAGACGTAACCCTATTTATCAAACCATTATCGTCGGTAAACCACCACAAGAAGATTGCTATTTAGGTAAAGCAACAGAAAGAATTTTTCTACCATTAGTACAAATGCTGGTATCAGAAATTGTTGATATGAATTTACCCTGGGAAGGAGTGTTCCACAATTGCGCAGTTGTATCAATAGACAAACGGTTTCCTGGTCATGCCCGCAAAGTAATGAGTGCTATCTGGGGATTAGGACAACTTATGTTCACCAAATTCATTATTGTGGTTGATAAAGATATCAACGTTCATAACCTATCAGAAGTAGCTCTCAATGTTTTCGGTAATACAGACCCAAAGAGAGACACAATGTTTGCTGAAGGTCCATTAGATATTTTGGATCATAGCTGTCCAATTTTCGGTTATGGCTCAAAAATTGGCATTGATGCTACACGTAAATGGAAAGCAGAAGGATTTAACCGCGACTGGCCAAAACCAATACAAATGAATAAGGACATCCAAGACATAGTAAATAGTCGCTGGAAAGAATACGGTTTTAATTGATTGGGCAGCATCCCAACAATCGAAAAACCCAAAAGAGTGATACCGACCAATAGACCGCTTAGCATCGTTGGTATAGACAAATTACCTACCTCTTTAGGGTGATTTCTATTGGAAAGTCAAAAGTCAATTTCGATTTTTTAGTTATCCGCAATAGCTCATCCAGTCAGCGCCTTAAGCAGTAACCCAAGAATAAAAGTGCTGCCCATGGGCAAAGCACTTATTGCTCGACTAAAGTTTAATCTAAAGAATGTATAAAACCTGTAACTGCTGGGGCATAACAGCATTGTGAGATGGCGGTGATTGTCGGTAACGGTGGGTTTGCTGGGCAATTGTCATCTATTCAAAGTAAATTGAGCGGTCATTTATGATGTTCAGAAGAAAATCTGCGTGGGCTCTTGCTGCGCTATTACTAATAATCACATTTTCTTTTCAACCAGCTATTGGGCACCATTATGATGCCCGAGAAATCTACCACCACGCCTGGGAACTGGTGAAAGAGAACTATTACGACGCCAGTTTCAATGGCATAGACTGGCCTGAATACGAACACAAGTATGACGATCAAATCCAAAATACGGATGACGCTTTTAGAGCTATAAAGAAAATGCTCGAATCTCTAAAAGACCCTTATACACGGTTTCTAGATCCGCGAGCCTTTCAAGATGAGAATGACGCCATCGACGCTCATATAGTAGGTATCGGAATAAACCTACAACAATCAAGAGACCAAACTCACTTAATTATTACCCGCACAATCGAAAACAGCCCAGCAGAAAAAGCTGGTCTTTCGCCTGGTGATGAGTTAATCGCCATAGATAACACCTGCGCTATCGGTATAACCCCTGAACAAGCAGCCGAGCATATTCGCGGTAAAGCAGGCACAAGCGTAAAATTAGCAGTTAAACACGCCGGTAATCAAGCGATTGTACAAATTACTAGACAAGATATTGATATTCGAGCTGTTCAAGTAAAAATGTTTGACTCAGGCATTGGTTACATACAGCTTAGTACGTTTATTTCCAGTGATGCAGCTAGGGAATTTCGCCGCGCACTAGCTAGATTAGCCGGTGCTAAAGGCATAATAATTGACTTACGAGACAATCCAGGCGGATTGCTTGCCAATGCTTTAGAAATGGCAGATATGCTCCTTGACGGTGGCACAATTGTGAGCACCATAGGCAGACATGGAAGACACACCGATATTTCTTCTGGACAACCATTGACCAAGCAGCCTATCGTAGTATTGGTAGATGAAGAAAGTGCCAGCGCAAGTGAAATTTTAGCTAGTGCGATAAAAGATAATGGCCGCGGTATTGTTCTTGGCACTCGCACGTATGGGAAAGGGTTAGTACAGGAAATTAACCGCTTACCTGGCGGAGCCGCCTTACATATCACTGTTTCTCGCTATTTAACTCCTAATGGTTCGGACATCAATAAAGTAGGCATTGAGCCAGATATATTAATCGAAAACAAAACAGACCAAGTGAAAGTTGCTTATAACTACCTCAAAGAAAAGATCGCCTACAGCAAGCCAGTAACCAAAAAACAATTATTATCAGCCGTGACCAATAACAAGACTGTCTTAAGCATTGGTCACAATCTAATCAAATAACTACAAGCAGTACCAGCAGACAAGATATTTCTGCCCCCTAGAATAAAAGCAGCACCAACCTATTTACGCTTGCGTCGGATTGACCTGGCGGTCGAGATATCTATATTTGACGTCTCTGCCATAGCACGACGATGGTTTATTTCCGGTTTGCTTTTTTGATTGTGCCTTTGATGAAGCATATTCTTAGCCTTCTCTGCAATTAAAGGATTATCCTCACCGCACAATCTAAGGAGTTCTTTTTGGCTTATATTCTTATTGTCCAATACAGCTATCTTGACACGATCTTCACCATCACGAACTAAAATATGCAAAATATCGCTACCGATACTCTCATTAATAGCCAGAGCTTCACGAACTTCTACATCATAGTGAGCAGCTAACCATTTTAACGTAACGACAGGAGTATTGGGATTTTTAGCCACTTCCTGTAGTGTAGAAGACGAGAAATGAGCAAATCCCTGCACAGTTTCATTTGCTATATTTGCTATATTATTGTTATTCTTAATCTCCTCACGACAAGGATTTTGTTTATCTGCTAATGCCTTATGCGCTTGTTGATTACGTACAACCCAATCAGCAAAGCTTTCCTTCTTGTTATTAGGTTCATCTTTATTATCAGGTTCACCGAGCTCGTTACCCGCTTGCATCAATCTGTTATCTGAACCAAAGTCAGACTCTAAAACTAAATCTTGCTTTGTTTCTCTGAATCTTCTCAATCTGGTACAAGTCATACGCGGACTAGCTGGCTGCTGTAGATTGGGTGTCCTATGTGACAAATCTCCAAAGAGTTTGGACATTTGTTGAACAAACACATTACTATTTTGGTTTTCTAGTTTCATCAGCTACTAATTCCTCAAGTTTAAAGGTTCTCCACTCTTATTCTAGACAAGTAACGGTTCAAGTCCTTCTATCCATATCCATACTTTACTATCGCACACCCCATACTTAGTTATTTGCGCATCAAATAATTAATTACTTCCTCCGGACAATTGTAATTGCTCAGTAATTTTCTTCGCACATCGATTGAATCATCCTTAGCTAAATGCCAAAGAATCTCGGGAGTAGCATTGGGGTTCGCTGCCACCATACAACGAATTAGCTTATCAGGATGCATAGCTAATTCAGCTAATCTGCGCGGGGGAGTCGTTGACCTTTCTGCAATTACTTGCAAAAACTCGTTTGTTATAAATTCTGGTTCAATTTTACTTTTATCACCACTTTTTAGGCTCAGGGGGGATTTACAAATAGCATTTTCCGATGATATTTGTGGAAAATTATTTCTTTTAGCAATAATCTTATTTGTTTCTTGCGTAGGATTTGGACCCACGATGGGATTTTCAGCAGATTTCTGGCTTTGATTCATAATCGCCGATTTGGTTTGCATATAGAGAACATTTTTTGCCTTTTCTGAAACAAGCGGGCTGGAATCATCACACAATATGAGCAATAAATCTCGGACTAGTGCAGTATTTTCCGTCACAATGATTCTTACACACTCTTCAATATCTCCAGCAAGAATGGTCATTATCTCTTCACCAATATTAGGGTTTTCTGCCACTGCTTGTCTAACATCTGCTCTGTAATGAGCCGCCAACCATTTCAATGTAATAGGCGGGGTGTTGGGATTCTTAGCCACTTTTTGTAAGGCTGTAACCGAAAAATTGGCGAATGCATTCGAACTATCACTTGCTGCTTTATCTTCTTTAGTGTCCGAAACCTGCCCGCCTTGCCCACGTAAATCACTTTGGGCAGAACATTGCTGATGCGCTTGTTTATTACGCAAAACCCAGGAAGCAAAACTTTCATTTTTGGTTCTGGCCGAATTCAGTTGCGCAACGGTACCTTCCAAGTCACTCTGATTAACTATGCTCAAGTTCGGATCCGATATCTCCACAAGCTCACAACGTATCTCTCGCAATCTTCGCAGTCTTGTGCAAGTAATACGTGGAGATATAGGTGGCTTTCCTCTTTGTCCAGCAGCTAAATCTTCAAAAAGTTTGGACACCTGTTTCAAAAACGGAGTGCCGTTTTCTTCAGTGGGTTTCATTTATATAGGTTCCCCGATAGTAATATATGAAATCCATCTTATATTCCCTCTCCTTCAGTGATTTATAAACAGGGAGATACTTTCTTATCCCGCACCCTATATTATTGACAACTTTAACCGTGGAGCAGCTAAGAACGTAAAATCTAAGCTATTGTGCTTACCTACCGCTCCATAAACCATAAGTCTACTTTTGTAAGCCAGACAACTCCTTAATATTTACACTGAAGGTTTGCTGCTTACAGATTTATAAGGTAAAGCAACACGATAAACTTCTTCGCCCGATGCTTTCTCGTACCGACTTATAATTTTATCCATAGCACCGCTATTAATTACTTCGTCCAAAACTGTATCGAGCATTGCCTTGAATTCGAATTCGCCTCGCTTAAACATCCAACAATTGGGAAAGACTCTAATTGGCCTTTCTGGACAGATGTTTTCAATACTAATCGGATTATGCCGAATAAATTGATTAGTAAATGCCGGCTCTAATATAGTTACGTCTGCTTTGCCACTTGCTACATTCAACAACATCTGACTACAGTCGGTCATTTGTGGCATAGACAAACGGCTAGCTCTGGGAAAATCCGCATCAGCAATTACTTGAGCAGTTTCACCATCGATCGTAGCAATTTTTATATTTGGAGAGTCAATACGTTCAAGATGACCACTAAAGCGTCTATCTCCACGTTTGACATAAACAAAGACAGGACTAAAAAATAATGGTTTACTAAAAGCGGCTTGCCTGGCTCGAGGCGCATTGGTCCATATTGGACTGGCTATCATGTCATAACGCCCGCTTTGTAATCCTTCAATCATATTTCCCCAGCCTACTTCTTCTGTCCATTCCACTGTTAAACCTAGCTTTTTCGATATCATTTCAAGAGCGTCAACACCAATGCCAGAAAGCTTGCCTGTATTTGGATCTTTTATGCAGCTCGGAAAGAAAACGACATAAGCGCATCGAATTTTGCCGGCTTTAATAATTTTGTCGTATAAAGACTCTGTCCTTGTAGATTGAATATTAGAAGATGGTCCACAAGAACTTAGCACCAACACACAAAGCGCTAATAAAAAGCTCATAGACAGCCATGCACGTCTGCACTGATAGATCACTTACCTCGCTCCTTTTTCATCAGTAAAACCATTTACAGTCAGCTTTTCATTCGATAAGGCAAAGCGACACGATAAATTTCGCCAGGTGTCTGCTCATATTTATTTATAACTTTGTCCATGGCGCCACTATTGATCACTTCATCCAAAACAGTATCGACCATTGCTTTAAATTCAAATTCACCACGCTTAAACATCCAACAATCTGGAAAAACACGCAATGGCCTTTTAATACTTATGTTATCGATAGTGTGGGGATTATTTTTACCATAGAGAAATATAGTAAAAGGATCAGCAAAAGTTATGTCGGCTTTGCTGCTTACCACATTCAACAGATTCTGAGACAAATCGGTCATTTGAGTCATGGATAAAACGTGTGCTTTAGGAAAATCTTCCTCAGCTACAATCTGTCCGATGCCACCATCAATAGTAGCAATCTTAATATTAGACGAATCGACTTTATCCAAGCTACTGTCAAATCTATGATCACCGGTTTTCACGCATGCATAAAGAGGAGTGTAAAATAAAGCTTTGCTAAAAGCAGCTACTTTGGCTCTAGAAACATTCGTCCACACTGCAGTTGCCACCATGTCATAACGATCGGTTTGCAACCCCTCAAGCATAGTCCCCCAACCTACTTCTTCACTCCAGTCGACCGAAAGTCCAAGTTTTTTAGCTATTAAATTAATAGCATCAATGCTAATTCCAGATAATTGTCCCGTGTTAGGATCTTTCATGCAACTTGGTGGATAAATAACATAAGCACATCGAAGCTTACCTGATTGTATTACTCGATCATAAACAGAACTCCTACTTTTTTGCACCACACGATTTTCGAATTTGCTACATGCCGCTAAACTCACAAACATGACTGCCAAGAAGACCACTTTAATTTTAATTCTGTTCTGTTTATCAAACATGTGTGGATAGAGAGATTCAATTTTTATTGTGTTTCTTATCTGCAAGAAATATTAAGCTGAAGCTTATCTCGCTCAAGACGTTGCCTCCGAAAAAAACCGCTGGCAAGCAGGAACTTGCATTACTAAGATTGCTGCATAAATTACTAGGGCTACTCCGCCAAGAGCTTGCAAACCAAAACCCATAGATAAATACTCCAAACAGATTCCTATTAATCCGCCAATCAAATTGAAAGCAAGTCCTATGCTAGCAGATTTTATATTTTTAAACAAAAGAGCGAATATTACCGAAGCAAAAACCAACGGGAAAAGATAAATAATAACCCCCGCTACCTGAGCAAGCAGCGGTCCGAATGCAGCCAAATAACTTACATCTACTAAAGTAGTGGCGGCTAGAGAAACTAAAAGCAAAATCCCCAGTAAGGGTAATTGCTTAATCGATAATTTAACAGCCAACAGATTTGCCATCAAAATAACGACCATCACACCAGAAATTACAGCGCTATTAACTAACCAAGTAGAACCAAATAAGAGAGACAAATCTGCCATAGCACGTACTTCAAGCAACATGAAACCCATACCTAAGCAAAACATTTGCCAATTTGTCACTGATTTGAATCCATCTCTAAAATACCGGCCTACTAAAATAAATGCTACAAACAATATTAGAAAAATAGGCAACATATAAACTTTGGGTATTTCTTTTTTTGGTAAAAATAGAAAAGGCCAATTATCACTTGCTAAAGGAACAGGGCTGTTTAAATTGACTGCTCGTTCTGGAAAACCAATATTGAAATCAGCCGCGGTTTTGTTATTTATAGCTGGGCCAGCTAACAAAACGCCTACATCCACATTACCATTATTGCGGCAGTATCCTAAAGGCTTGGTACCGGTCGCCAAGGTTAAAGCTTTTGCATGCCTATCCCAAAGCCAATCTGCCATGGAAAGAAATCTCACCACTATTAGCCCATTAGGCGCAAGATGCTTAGCTGCCTGCTTAAACGACTCAAGGGTGAATAAATAATTATCCATACGTAAAGAAGACATCGACGAAAATGCAGCATGGCTATCAACATAAGCAAAGAGTATAAGATTATAAGTATCGTTATTGCCTTGCAAAAATGTCCGAGCATCCATTACCCTAAGGTTTACTTTCGGTGAAGCGTAGGGGTGTTCTGGATGTAAATCCTTACCGATCCTAACTATGCCGGGATCAATTTCAATAGCATCGACATGATCAACCCCGCAGCGTAACGCTGCTGCAACATCACTGCCATTACCAGATCCTAAAATTAGTACCCGAGCCTTAGATCTATCAGGTAATAATCGAAATGGAATTTCGAATGAATCGTGCATAACTTTTTGAATTGTTGCAGGAAAACGAGCAAGATTTTCAGCAGAACAATTCAAAATTTCTTGAAAATTATCGTAATTAATATGAAGCGCATATCCCCAAGATAAGTCTTTTAAACCAGTATTTGCTGGAGGATGTGATTTGACTACATCGATACGATAATAAGGCGACCAAACTGTTTTCACATAGTCAGGCTCGTAAGCAATCGTTGCAATCCCAGTCCCGATCCAAAAAAAGTAAAAAATACCAAGTAGTACCAAAGCAAAATGTGCGGGTTTACGCGAAATAGCCAACAAAATTAACCCGGCAACAAAAATCCAAACACCAGGTGATGTCTGCAACCACGACAAAAGTGAGAATAGAATGGTACCGGCAAGTGCTCCAGCTACATTTATTGAATATGCTTCGATCGGCTTGAGTTGATCAAAGAGTTGTCCCATTTTTTGTCCGAATCCGACAAACGCGAAAGTGGTCAACCCAAAAACACAAAGCATAATAAGCAAGGTACGCAAAGATACCCAAATTTCCGGCGATTGTGACCAGTTAACACCATATCCAATACCAAATAACATATATTTGCTCGGATCCACAAAGCTCAAGAAGGTTAAACCAAATGTCAAAGCAAAGATGAGAAGTCCACTCAAAAATAATAAGGCTATCGTAGACCAACGAAAATAATCAGTTTTATGTTTAGTCCATATAAAACCTAATCCTAGTCCTAAAAACGCCGCCATAAGTGGTAAATTTTTAAAATAAGCAAAAACGCGTATCTCGGTACTCAACCAACGTATTATTAGTAATTCACAAAATAGACTAACCAGGCTTATTAGAAAAAGGTTTCTATATATATCTAATTTTTCAGAAGATAAATTTGCTAAGTAATTTTTCACGAGTTACATATTCCTAAAATAAAAAACAAAAACCTGCATTCTTAAAATCAATCTTGTTAGCTTGGTAGATATTTTAATTGTGCTGCCCCGGGGAATTGATACGGTAATGATACACGCAATTCTTCATTCGGTGTTCTTTCACACCTAACAATAATTTTTATCCATAGCCAATCTTATTAGATTGCTGCATTTTCTATCTATAGACCGCTAGTTGATTGATAGGGTAGCGCTACGCGTAATACCTGATGAGGAGCTTTTTCATACTTCGCGATAATTTTATCCATAGCACCACTATTGATTACTTCGTCCAAAACAGTGTCGAGCATTGCCTTAAATTCAAATTCACCACGCTTGAACATCCAACTATTAGCAAAAATACGAATTGGTTTGTCTGTATTAATGTTTTCAACCATGCCAGGATTATTCTGCATATAACGATCTGCAACTAGAGGCTCTGCAAAAGTGACATCTGCTTTGCCAGTACCTACATTTAGCAATAGTTGAGCATTATCACTAAGTTGAGGCATAGATAATTTCTGTGCATGAGGAAAATCATCTTGCGCTACTACCTCAACAGTTCCACCGTCAACAATAGCAATTTTAACTTTAGAAGAATCAATCAATTCCCAATGATTTTTAAATCTTCTGTCTCCTCTGCGAGCATAAACGTAAAGAGGGCTATAATATAAAGGACGGCTAAAACCAATAACTTTTGCTCGATTTGCGTTAGTCCAAATGGGTGACGGAACCAAATCATAACGACCGGTAATCAATCCTTCGGACATTGTTCCCATACTAACTTCTTCAACCCATTCAACAGAAAGACCCAATTTTTTAGCCACAAGCTCAAAGGCATCAATACCAATGCCGGATAATTTTCCAGTGTTAGGATCTTTAATACATCCAGGCGGCCAAATAAGATATCCGCAGCGGATCTTTCCTGATTGCATAATACGATCATATGTAGATTGTCTGGCGTTATTAGCTATACCAATTGCGGCATTACTACAAGCACCCAAAAAAGACACCGTCAAAAGCATTATTAATAGCAGATTCAAATGCCTCATCTTATTTAAGCTCATCTAAATTAAAATCTCCCATGGGTCTGTCTAAAAGCATACGATAAAGCACTATCAGTACAATTATCGTTTGTTTAACTAACAGTTTTAAGCACCGAGAGAAATTGACTTAAGCGCTCATGCTTCGGTGCCAATAATATATTCGAACCACCTTCCTCTACAATCTCCCCCCCAGCCATAAAAATTACTTTGTCAGCAGCCTGATGAGCAAATTGCAAAAGGTGAGTAATAGTCAAGATGCCAATACCTTGGCTACCCAATTTTTTCAACTGAGAGAGGATTATTGCTGTTTGTTCGATATCTAGCGAAGAAGTAATCTCATCTAAAAACAAGTATTCTGGATTCAACAATAACGCTCTTACCAAGGCTGCTCTTTGTCTTTGTCCTATCGATGCCTGATTAGGATAGCGGTAAACAAAATGATTCATATCAAACAATTTAAGTAATTCTTGCAAGCGTGGGGGATTGTCATCAAGACCACGAGCAGATAAAGGCAAAGTTATATTTTGTAAAAGCGTTAGATGAGGCCAAAGAAACAATTGCTGAAAAACGACAGTCACTTTTGGCCAAGGTGCTTCTACTTTCTGTGACTTTTCCAAAGGATATTTATAAGTGATACCGTCTATGGTTACACTACCTGAGTCTGGCTGTTCCAAAAATGCTAATATTTTTAGCAAAGTTGTTTTGCCAGTTCCGCTGGGACCAATTAGTGCACAAATTTTGCCACGCTCAATTGACAAGCTAACATCTTTCAACACTTTGGTGTTTTCGTAAGATTTACTAATGTTCTTTGCTTCTAGCATCGCTTGCTACCTTATTGTTCAGAATAATCACGAGTAAATTGTTTGCGTAACCAAAGCGCCAAGCCATTCATCGGTAAACAAATAGCCAAAAAAAGTATTCCTAAAGCAGTATAAATTTCTACCGGCTTATAAATAACTGAATTGATTTGCTGGGCAACACGGAAAATTTCGTTCACTGATATCAGGCTGGCAAACAGAGTAGCTTGCAACATGCCCACTTGAATCATGAGCAAACTTGGTAATGTTTGCCTAAGTATGATAGGCAACTGAATGTATAGCACGGTGTGATAAGAGGATATACCACAAACTTTGGCTGCCACAATATATTGATTAGGAAAATCTCTTAGCGCAATTCTTACCACTTCTGAAACAGAAAAAATATTGATAATTGAAATAGTTACTACAGCGGTAATAAAAGGATCTACAACTATGCCCAACAAAGATTGCAATGGATAGTGCAACCAAAATAAAAATACCAACATAGGCATGCCAGAAAGAACAAAAGCTATTAGTCTTGTGGGAATGCCAAGAAATTTAGTCCATTTAGCTGCCAGAATGCCCAGTAAAGAGCCGATGATAAGTCCAGCTGACCAAATTATCAGGCACATTTGGAAAGTAACCAATAACCCATCAGCAAATGCTTGCTGATATTTAACTAAAATATCAAATACAGTCATAATAATCTTCTTTATAAACTATGGACTAAAGAATACTACGATTCAATTTAATGTAATAGTATCCGATTGAACTTATGTGTTTTATAACGCCTATATAAATTAAAATCAGCATCAAGACTAATTACGTCCTCAAGATTTAATCGTTCTGCAATAGCTATTAAAGATAGATCTGCAAAGTCTCCCGGTAAATCAGAATATTTTGTATTTAAATCAGCAATGCGAGCAAAATCATCATATTTTAGGGATTCTACATAATATAGACCCTTAGATAAATCAACCAAAAGTTCATTTTGAACTTGATAGTTACTTCTAAGCAACCACATTACTTCTGTAATAATTGGACTTGTAGTAACAAATTGACCCCGATAGCGTTCAAAGGAAGTCAGTACTTTTTTATGCCAAGGGTCACCAGCATTATAATAGGCGACAAGTGGACCAGCATCAATCATTGCCATAGCCATTAGGACTTAGCCCCCTGACGTCGAGAAGCCTTGTCTGTGAAATGATTAGCCAACGCTGCCTTACGATTACCACGTTCAGAACTAATTGAAGAATCATTCAACAAATGTTTCGGATGACCACCTCTTCTTTCAACGAAACTTCTGCCAGCCTGTAAAGCCACCCATTGATCATCAATCATTTTTCGCGTTAACTGACTCTTATCCATTCTGGTTATAGCAAGAATTTGACTAAGCTTCGATTCATACTCATCGTCCAGCCTGACATTTAAACTCATTATTATTTTTTGCACCCCTCGGCACGATACAAGTAATACACGTATTACAGTTTACCAATTATCTGCAGCAAAAGCAAGTAATTAGGCTGACTTTCGGTTATTTATCCTATAATGTGACTCACATTATTTGCAAAATAACAAAAAACTCTCATGTTACGTTTTTCCTGGTTGATCTATTTGCTGTTACTATCCTTTGCTGTAAGTGCTTGTCAAAATACGGCAACCAACATAAATGCCGCCAATACCTCTAGCACCTATAATCGCGTACTAAGCACAGGAAATATACGTTGCGACTACTTGACATATCCTCCTTATTGCATGAAAAATGCCAACACTAAGGAAATGACAGGCATATTTGTCGACGCAATAGAAAGGATAGGAAAAAAACTAGGACTAAAAATTACATGGGCAGAAGAAGTCGGCTATGAGTCAGTATTTGAAGGACTGCGATCTAATCGTTTTGATATTTTCGCTGCTGGACTATGGCCAAATGCCGAAAGAGCGAAAGTAGGCGACTTTTGACTCAACTCAGTCCTTTCTCTCAAAACTTACTCAATATAGTAACCAAAAAAGCAGACGTAACTTTTGCTGAACCAGGAATTGTAGATCTATTTTTGAAAAACAATCCGGGCAGTCTAAAAGAATTGGCTCCTAAACAACCATTGAGAATTTTTGGGAATTGTTTTGTCTTCAAAGTGGGACAGCCGGAGTTTAAGGATATGATAAACACCGTTATCGAAGAAATGCTCAATAGCGGAGAATTTGATAGAATACTAAAAAAATACGAGCCAGCGCCTAATTCAGTTTACCGCGTGGCGGCACCATATAAGATACCAGACAATTACAAACATTAAGCTTCTCTTGATAATCAAATACTTTGAGGGACCTTTTTTAAATACTGTGAAAATCAATCATCTAAAATATTATTTAATGGTTCTAATAGTGATTCCTCTGTTTAGTGGCTGTTCTCTTCCGTCTAATAAATCATCTAATAACGAAACTAATTCGCTTTACCAACGCGTGATTAAGTCAGGCACAATTCGCTGTGGGTACGGTATGTTTCCGCCTTATTGCATGAAAGATCCAAACACCGGTAAACTGTCAGGCATCTTTGTAGAAATTCTCAACGAAGCTGGAAAGAATTTAGGACTAAAAATCGATTGGTCAGAAGAGGTTGGTTGGGCAAACATTATTCAGGGAATCGAAACTAACATTTAAATCAATGTTAGATACTGCACTTACTGAATTGATTAATAACGGTTATGTGGATTCGGTTCTAAATAAATACGAGCCTAGTGCTGGAGTTTATTTACGCCTAGCTCCTCCATACCAAACCCATTAATGCCAAATTATAGACCGCAGCAATCTACTCCATTCATTATCATTCGGAGTAGTGGAACCATATTCAATGCTTAGAAAACCGTCACCAACCTGTTCGTACATATAATATACGTAAGTCGTCAAAATATATCCGCCTTGAGCCATCTTCACACAACCCTCGTGCTTTTCTGGTTCACCAGTGCACAGCAGTTTTTTTCCGTTGACCTCTACAGTTTGAAGCTTATTGTGCACATGCCACAGCCCTGTTAAATTACGATATTCTCGCGGACTTAAGCTATGCAACGGTTCAGAAAAGATTTTTCTCAATGCGTTATTCGTTTTATCCGACTCCGATTTCACATATCTGATATCTAGATAATTATAAATATCGCGGCGATTATTTTTACTATCATAAAATACAGCTCTCTCATAAGGTTTGCTAAGCGAGTTATCTTTTTTCCAACCCTCTTCTATGGCTATGCTTTTGATTCCAGGCAGGTTGATTTGCACAGTTGCAAGAGCCGCTGAATAAACAGCTGATATCATGACGAGAATGACTAATAGTATGAATTTCATATTTACCTATCAACACAGCTTGTTAACACTTCTTCCCGATAAATCCATTCCATAATTAATGAGTAAGCATTGCCTGCTTCAGTTTGCCTAAAAGCGAACACATATCATCATAGCGTCCAAATGACGGAACAAGATAAACACCCTGGCAATAGGGACGGATTTGCTCTAAAAGCTCGAATGCCAATTCAAGACCTACTTCGGCACCTTGTTCTTGGGCCTTCTCCATTTGCTTTCTTATATGTTCCGGTATGGAAATACCTGGTACTTCATTATGCAAATATTCGGCATGTTTAAAACTGTGCAGAGGCATAATACCGACTAAAAGCGGAGCTGGACAATCACCAAATGCTTCCAGAAAGTCTGTCAAATCAGACTTTTCATAAATAGGTTGTGTCATTACGAAGTCCGCGCCTGCATCCAATTTACGCTTGAATCTTTCAATTTCCCCTTTACGATCTTGGGCATTAGCATTTAATGCACAACCAACAGAAAGATTGGTTGGCGAACCAATAGAACCACCAGCGATATCAAGTCCTTTATTTAATTGATTGATAATTTTAATCAGCCCCACCGAATCAACATCATAAACAGCAGTGGCATGTACATAATTGCCTAGAGCCGGCGGGTCACCGGTTAAAGCAAGAATGTTATTGATACCCAAAGCCTGACAACCAAGCAAATCTGCCTGAATACCCATTAGGTTGCGATCGCGTGTAGTGAAGTGAATAATAGTTTCCACACCCACTGCCTTTGTGATTAATTGACAAGTAGCCATTGATGACATACGCACCCTTGCCATTGGACTATCGCCGACATTGATGGCGTTAGCCCCAGCTTTCACAAGTTGTTCGGCAGCATTAATAAGCTTCTTTGCCACTGCACCTTTTGGCGGATCCAATTCAACACTAACAAAAAATCCACTGCTTGTATTGCTTTTAGACTGCTCTTTAATTAGTCTCAGTCGTTCAGCTAGCGTCTTTGTACTAATTTCAACACTTTGAACTTTAGGTGTTGCTGACTTATCAGTTTCTCTATTGCCAATAAAAATAGGCTGGTGGGTCTGCTCTGTTGTCAGCTTTGCCCTTGCTTCATTTTCTGTACGACTGGCTAAATATTGATCAAGCATTTTGCGCATAGCTTTGATGTGCTCCGGAGTTGTACCACAACAACCGCCTACTAAATGTGCTCCAATATGGATATAGGGCTCTACATAAGAAGCGCAATATTCAGGACGACTCGAAAATTGATAGCGCCCACCTGTCAAACTAGGCTGTCCAGCGTTTGGCAAGCAAGAAAATGTTAGTTTTTCAGAGGAGATACCTTGCTTTTTAGCTGCTTCAATCATTCTAATAAGACTATCAAAAAGAGGGCCTGGACCAGCACCACAATTAATACCAATCACATCAGGAGCTTCATTACCCATTTCCACAACTAATTTGATAGCATCCTCTGGAGTAGCACCAAATAATGTATGCCCCTCTACAGAAAAGCTTAATTGAGCTACGACTGGCAATTTTGATACAGCTCTGGCAGCCTGAACCGCAATTTTCAACTCTTCAAGCGAAGACATAGTTTCAATAATAAATAAATCTACTCCACCTGCTAGCAGAGCTGCCATTTGCTCTTTATATGCATCTAATAATTTTTGAGCAGACATTTCACCCAAAGGCATTAGCAATTGCCCACTTGGGCCGACAGCTCCGGCAACAAAAGCTGGTTTGCCCACAATCTCACGTGCGTTACGTGCAATCTTTGCTGCTGCAATATTTAGTTTCGATACTTGATCCTCAAGACCGTAGCTTGCCAGTCTGAAACGATTGCCAGAAAAAGAATTAGTTTCGATTACATCAGCTCCTGCGTTCAAATAATCGATATGTACTTGCAACACAAGGTCGCTTCGTGTTTCGTTCAATTGCTCAAAAACACCTTCTGCCGAAGCACCGCGGGCATAAAGCAAAGTACCTATACCACCATCAGCTAATAATGGTTTATTGTGAATAGCTTGTAAGAAGGGATGAATCATATTTCAATCAATTCAAAATAAATGCGTAAACATTTTGATTAGAGCTTACTGCCTGGTAATATACCAGAATGAAGTCCTTTGCTGATGAAAAATTAGAGCCCAAATATATTCGCAATTTTTCAATAATTGCCCATATCGACCACGGTAAATCTACTTTGGCTGATAGGCTATTGGAAACCACCGCCACTTTGTCTAAACGCGAAATGCAAGAACAGGTGCTGGATACAATGGATCTGGAACGGGAGCGCGGTATTACCATTAAAGCCCAGCCTGCCCGCATGCAATATCGCGCTCAGGATGGTCATGAATATATTTTGAATCTTATCGATACCCCCGGGCATGTTGATTTCGGTTATGAAGTTTCGCGAAGTTTGGCTGCTTGTGAAGGTGCATTGTTAATTATTGATGCCACTCAAGGGGTGGAAGCGCAAACCTTGGCCAATGTGCATCTGGCAGTAGAAAATCATTTAGAAATTGTGCCTGTAATTAACAAAATTGATTTACCGAGCTCCGATCCAGACCGTATTCGTCATGAAATTGAAGATTTAATTGGCATTGACTCTAGTCAGGCAGTATTAGCAAGCGCTAAGAACAGTATTGGCATTACTGAAGTTTTAGAAGCAATCGTAAAACTCATCCCACCACCAGCCAACACAGCTGATAAACCTCTAAGAGCCCTCGTTTTTGACAGTTTTTTTGATAGCTATCGCGGCATTATTGTCTACTTCAGAATAAAAGACGGGCAGCTTAAAGTCGGCGACAAAATTAGATTCATGGCTAATGAAAAAAACTTCGAAGTAACAGAGCTTGGCGTTTTACGCCCCCATCAAGTAAAAGTAGAAAGTTTAGGACCAGGAGAAGTGGGCTATTTAGCAGCGGCAATTAAAGACGTATCAACCCTTGTTGGTGACACTATTACACACAGTGAAATACCTGCCAATGAAGCTTTACCAGGTTATCGACCGGCCAAACCTATGGTCTATGCCGGTATTTATCCTATAGATAGTGATAAATATCCTGAACTCAGAGAAGCTCTAGACAAACTTAAACTTAACGACTCCTCAATATTTTTCGAACCCGAAACTTCCGAAGCTCTTGGGTTTGGTTTCCGTTGCGGCTTTTTGGGCTTATTGCACATGGAAATTATTCAGGAACGTTTAGAGCGAGAATACAACCTTTCGTTAATTACTACTGCACCATCTGTGGTGTACAAAGTAACTAAGACAGATGGCTCAGTCTTAATGGTCGAGAATCCATCAAAATTGCCTGACGCCAATTATCGTGAAATAATTGAAGAACCATATGTTTACGCCAGTATAATGGTACCAAACGATTTTGTGGGACCGCTTATGGAACTTTGCCAGGGAAGAAGAGGTGTTTTTCTTGATATGAAATACCTAGACCAACGGCGCACTATGTTGCATTATGAACTACCTTTAGCTGAAATTATCACCGACTTTTTTGATCAACTAAAATCAAGATCAAAAGGCTATGCTAGCCTTGATTATCACTTTCAAGAATACCGGGCTTCCCGTTTGGCCAAGCTTGATATTTTAATCGGTGGCGAGGCTTGTGACGCCTTATCTGCCATTGTCCATCAAGATAGGGCCCCAAGTTATGGCAGACAATTGGCTGAAAAACTCAAAGGTATTATTCCTCGCCAAATGTTTGAAGTCCCTATTCAAGCAGCTATTGGTGGCAAAATAGTTGCTCGTGAAACTATCTCGGCACAGCGCAAGAATGTATTGTCTAAATGTTATGGTGGGGATATTAGTCGTAAAAGAAAATTGCTAGAAAAGCAAAAGAAAGGCAAAAAAAGAATGAAGTCAATCGGTAAAGTAGAAATTCCACAGGAAGCCTTCATGGCTGTTTTAAAAATCGAGACTTAATTGCAACTAGAAAAGTTAGATGTCATACTATAATGTTATAGAATGCACTGAAAATTAGGCTTTTGAGCTTAGAATAAAATGACAACTGACGACAAAAATAAGCATAAGCTCAAAAAAAATAAGGCAAAAAGGACCAAACGAGCTAAGAGTACTGAACGTCTCTCTTATAACCACGATCTCTTAGTGAAAAGCTGGCAAAGCAGGGATGCTCTTTATCAGCAACTCTTCGGACCACATAAATACGTTTCGCCAGAGAATTACAGTGCTCCGGTGCTGCAATCCAAGCCCAAAGACAATGCTTCAGCTAGGCACGCCGAATTCAATATTGAGTTGCCCAATAAAGAACTAGACCTTAGCAATCAACAACTAGCTATTTTTACTTATGAGCCCGATCCATTAAGACCATATTGGACTTATTTAACAGCCGGTCTTAGCACACCTTGGCTCCAAGATGAGGAACTAGAGGTTTCCGGTTTTGGTTTGGAACTCATGATTAAGTCGCCAAACGAAGCAGATTGGCCGGCACAAATTTTGCGCACAATGGCGTATTATATTTTCAATCATATGGGCACTCTCAGTCCCAGTAAACGTCTGGCTTTAAATTCATCAATTATTGCAGGCGGCGAATCGCTTCTACGCAATGTTTTAATTTGGTACGCCGATGATTCTACAGACTGTTGGTATCAATTACCGTCTGGTGGTTTCGGTATTTTCACTGCCATTGGTATAACAGATGACGAAATGCGCCTGACAGAATCTATGCACGAAGAATACGGCACCTGGTGCATGTTACAAATTCTAAAACGTTTAGGCATAGATCAAATCACTGACCCTTCTCGCCCCAGTATCTTTGAGACGGAAAACATATCATCAATTATTGATTCGGTTAAAGATTATGCTGAACAATTTCACAGAGCATTCCCTGAAGCTAATCAACCGCGCGGCAGACAAACACCAAACGAACAGAATTAAATGCGCTATACTATCCATGCTAGCGCAACCAATATAAAACCGGGTAGTAAAGATATTTTACCTTAGGAGAAACAGATGGATTTGCAAGAACTTAAGCAGCTTTATATCAATGGCGTGTATAAAAGCAAAGCACTATTGGTCCGCGAAGAGCCATTCACTCTGCAATCTGGACGCAAAAGTCATATTTATCTGAACCATCGGAACTTCCTTGCTCAGAGTGAATATTTAATTCTAGTAGCAAAGATTTACTGGAAGTTAATTCAAGAAGTAATTCAAGAATACAAGCTTGGTGTAGTTGACTCTGTTATGAGTCCAATTATTGTGGGCGCTCTGTCCGGACTCGCCAGCAAAAACTTAGTAGTAATCAAATCCGCTAAGCTAGAGCATGGCACCAAGGAAGATATTTACGGAGACTGTAGTGGTGAGATCGTTATTATTGATGATATGACTTCTACTGGTGGCATGATTATCGAGGCAGCACAAAAGATTCGAAAATCTGGTGGCTCTATTAATTATGCCATCGTGAGCGCCTGCCGAGATCAAACCGCCAAAGACAATCTGGCAAAAGAAAATATCAAACTCTTAAGCATAGCCACTTTTGACGAAATTATCGCTGGACTTAGATCTCAATTAACCAATAAAGAAAAAGAATTGATAACAAAGGAACACGGTGCATTAGTGTGATATCGAAATGTTTTAATTGTTATCAGTGCACGTCATTTTGGGCGAAATTGATTTATTTGATCCCTTGTTTGCTCAGCTGCCTTTCTAGCTGCTTCAGCATAGTCTTTTCCCTTGCTAGCATATAGAATTGTTCGACTAGAATTTATAATTAAACCAGTACCAACAGAATTAATGCCACTGCGAACAGTTGCCTCTATGTCACCACCTTGAGCGCCAATGCCTGGCACAAGAAACGGCGTGTCACCAGCAATAGCCCGCATCTCAGCAATTTCTTTTGGATAGGTAGCACCAACAATTGGGAAAGCATTGCCATTTATATTCCAGTCTCCAAGCACCTTTTGAGTAACATATAAATAAAGCGGTTTCCCATTGACCTTAAGATCTTGCAAGTCTCTGGCGCCTGGGTTCGATGTTCTACAAAGTACCATAACGCCCTTGTCTTTATATTCAAAGAAGGGTTGCATACTATCAAACCCCATGTATGGATTTACTGTCACTGCATGGACTTTGTAACGTTCAAAAGCTTCTTTAGCATAGAAAGTGGCAGTATTACCAATATCATTGCGCTTAGCATCAAGAATTATCGGTATTTGAGGGTAATGATCACGAATATGATCAATCGTTGCCATAAGCTCATGTTCTTTTGTAAAAGCAGAATAAAAAGCCACTTGTATTTTGTAAGCACAAACCAAATCATGAGTAGCATCAATTATGCCGCAATTGAAGGCAAAAACTCTGTCGTCCTGCGCTTGCAAATGCTCAGGCATTTTACTTAGATCAGGATCTAAGCCTACGCAAAGTAGACTATTATTTTGCTCGGTAATAGTCTTTAACTTATCTAGAAACCGCATTAGCCTGTTTTACCACTAAGCGCTTGCTTGAGCCCGTCAAGAGCAGATGGCACGCCTTGCTTGCTAAGATTCGGCATAGCCGGTTTGGCATCTACTTGCGGATATTTCATCGGCCAATAATAACTTCCATACTCAGAGTAAAATTCAATTGTTTTAGCTAAACCATCTTCCAAAGAAGTTTTTGGACGCCATCCTATAAACCGATTTATTTTTGTAATGTCTGAATAAAAATCTCCCGGTTCTTGCGCCTTACGTTCAGGCGAAAATTCAGCGAAATCCCACCTGCCATGTCCAGCTATTTTGACTATCGTTTTAGTCAACTCAAGAAAATTCACAGGGATGTCTGAACCAACGTTAAAAATTTCACCATAAGCCTTCGGTTCTAGAGCAAGTAGCAAAATAGCATCTACACAATCATCTACATAACAAAAATCGCGCAAAATACTCCCATCCCCAAAAACTTGAATTTTGTCATCATCCATAGCCAAACGAATAAACCAATTACAAACACCGAATCGTGAATGTCTCATTTGGCTGCGTGGACCGTAAATATTTGTCAATCGAAGTAATACGGATTTTATGCCATGCATATCGTTATAAACTTTGATTATTTTTTCTGCCGTTAAATTAGAAATCTCATATATACCTTTCGGGTTAGTCGGGGCTTCTTCATTCACAGGTAATGATACCGATGGTCCGTATTGCCCGCGAGTGCCGGTGTATACCACCGTGGCAGCATTATTATATTTACGGCAAGCTTCCATAAGCACAGCTGTACCGGTAATATTCATTTCTATGTCCGGAAACGGATTAGACATACTCATCAAATGACAGACCTGTCCAGCTAAATGAAAGATAAAGTCCTTTCCTTTTACTAAATAGCTAACCGCCATTTCATCGCGAATATCGCAATAATTCACTCTAATTTGATCCACTGCTGGAGCAATATTGAACTCGTTACCACCATAATCAGGGATCATGGCGTCCAAAATGGTCACTTTTGCCCCTGCCTTCGCTAAACGGATGGCAAGATTAGAGCCTATAAAACCCATACCGCCTGTGACCAGTACGGACTTTCCTGCAAATTCTTTGTCTGTCATTATATTAATTAGGTTTAAACAGCAACATTAGACACGCAACACTTGTTTGACTCTTCCAGAGGCAGCCGTTAGTTTATAAGATTGTCAGCCCCTTGTGCTAATTTTACTTAGCAAATGTACTTTCTTTAAAGAAATAAAGAGGCATTAATTTGATATCTCTCGATTTCTCTTACTATAAGAGTAGTATTCTCTAGGATAGCTCAAGGAAAACAATGAAAGTACTTTTTGGCGATTTCAAAACACACTATAGAAAATACAAAACAGAAATTGATCAAGCAATTGCGCGCGTTCTAAATAGCGGACATTTTATCCTAGGCTCAGAGCTGGAGTCCTTTGAAAAAGATTTTGCTGCTGCACACGGAGGAGGTTATACCATCGGCTGCGCTTCTGGTACCGAAGCTATTTATTTAGCTCTAGCAGCTTGCCATGTTACCAGCACAGATGAAGTAATTGTTGTTGCCCACACTGCTGTGCCTACTATTTCGGCCATTTCTATGACCGGCGCTACACCAGTATTCGTAGATATTGATCCAACAACCTACCTTATGGATATTAACAAAGTAGAGGCTTTGATCACACCTAAAACAAAAGCTATCGTACCGGTTCATTTATACGGACAAATGGTGGACATGCAGGCTCTTTTGAAAATAGCCGCCAGGCATAAAATACCTATTATTGAAGACGTTGCTCAAGCAACTGGAGCAAGTTACAAAGGTGCCATGGCTGGTACTCTAGGCGAATACAGTGCTTTTAGTTTTTATCCCAGTAAAAATATTGGTGCCTTTGGGGACGCTGGTGCTGTTTTTACAAAAAACAAAGAACAGTTCGAAAGGCTACTGATGCTACGTAATTATGGACAATTAAAGCGCTATCATCATGATATTGTTGGCATTAACAGCCGCTTGGATGAGATTCAAGCAGCCATTCTGCAATGCCGATTGCCATATTTAAAAGAGTGGAATTACAAACGAAATGAAATTGCTGCGCGTTATAACAATGGACTCTCTGTGCTATCAGACTTCGTGAGAACGCCTGCTGTTCATCCAGATAATGAACATGTCTTTCATCTCTATGTTGTACAAGTAGAAGAGCGTGATGCATTACAAAATTATTTTTTAGATAAAGGCGTTCAAACCCTCATACATTATCCCACTCCCGCTCACATGCAAAAGGCATACTCGTATTTGGGTTATAAAAACGGTAGCTTACCAATTACTGAACATATAACCAAACGCATTCTCAGCTTACCTATGTACCCAGAATTAACCAATGAACAAATAGATCTGGTAATTGAAACGACGCACAACTTTTTCAATGAACGAAGAACAAAACTCACTTTAATTACCGCAAACAATACTGCTCAAGCATTCGGTCAAACAAGTAATATAGTAGCTGCTCATTAGATTAGGAGCCAAAACATGTCCATTTCTAGCCCCACTCTAGTGAATTTAGATTCTCAACAGCTAAATATATTGAAACCTCATCCAGCATTAACATCGCTTTCCCTCATTATTCCAGCCTACAATGATGAATCCACTATAGGCAGGCTAATAGCCGATAGTATTGAAGTACTGAACATTGTTTGCCCTGATTACGAAATCATTGTCACCAATGACGGTAGCAAGGATAGTACACTTACTATTTTGCAAGATTGGGCAAGAAAAAACGACAGAATACGCATAATCAATCACGAGGTAAATCAAGGTTTCGGTCTAACCATAAAAGAACTCTATTATGTAGCACAAAAAAATGCTGTCATTTCATTGCCAGGAGATTATCAATACTCCCCTAAAGAACTAGTAAAAATGGCTAATGGTCTAAATAATCATGATTTTGTAATTGGATTGCGTGTCAAACGAAATGATCCGTGGCGGCGTAAATTGCAATCTGCTGTATATAATCTTATGCTACGCATAATTTATGGTCATAAGCACAAGGATGTTAATTCTATTAAACTGTATAAGCGAGATATCCTGAACCATATAGAGCTTCGTTCTGGCACAGCTTTTGTCGACGCCGAGTTTTGTATTAGAACAGAGAAAGCTGGTTATCGCGTGATAGAAATACCCATCGACCACTTACCTCGTCTATCACAAGGTGCCTCAGGCGGAAAGATATCGGTGATTACTCAAACATTTGCCGATCTTCTTAATATGCGATCTAGCCTTTAGAATTTTATTTTCGACTAAGCTTCAATCTCTTTAGACTTCCATTTCAGAAACTCTTCATAATCGCGAATATAATCATCAGCTTCATAGCACTCTGAAGCTAATACTAAACACACAGAACCCTCAGAGAAACCGCGCAAAGTTCTCCACCCACCAGCAGGCAAAAATAATGCTTTGTCTGGACCTTGCATTATAAATGACCAATTGTTCACACCGTCGGTGATGTCAACTACGAAAGATCCTTTAATAGCAATTATTAATTGATCTAATTTTTTATGGGCATGCGCACCGCGCTCTGCGCCAGCTGGTACCTCAACAATATAATAGACCCGTTTTACTAAGAAAGGTAGCTGTTGATCTACTTCGGCAAACCACAGATTACCGCTTTCGCTAGGGACTTCGGTAAAATCAATCAACGTAGGTGCACGACTCTTAAGGAGTTTCATCATGCAATCAGTTTATCATTCAATCTATAATATCCAAAACGCTTACACGTCCTCTTTGTAACAGCAAGCCCCCTTTACGGTAATATATTCATTAACTATGCACATCCTTTTCAGTATGCCCTATGGCTAATGTTATTTTTTCTACGTTCTCAAACCTGCCAGACGGAGTTTTGGACAGCTTCCGACAGGGCTTCGTCGACGCTTTAGTTCGTGAAGGCAATAGCGTCCTTCTCTTTGTCACCAATCAATTTCTCGTTAATCACAACTCTAGTAATGATCTTAGAGCAAGCATAGATAAGCATCGATTAATATTAGCAATAAAGGAATTTAACCCAGATCTATTTATCTCCGTAAATCATTCCGGACTATTTCCTGCACTTTCCGATTCTATTGATTGCCCTATAGCAATATGGCTATTAGATGGTCCCGGTTATTTAATTGATCCTGAGCATTGTCGGGCAAAAGCATCTCGCTATCAATTTTACATAGCCACCCGAACGTTTCGCAACGATCTAAATCAGTCTTTTGCCATACCGAATAGCAATATTCATGACTTGCCTTTAGCATCAGATTTTCAAGCTCAAACCAAGGAAACCATTTATGACATTGCTTTTGTCGGCACTAATTTTACCGGCCAAAAATTTCAAGAAATAGTAAAAAAGCTCGGTAAAAATCGCCACCTGATAGGCAAGCTTCGGGCATTGATAGCATCGTATAAAAGCGATAGCGACATGCAATTTGAAGCGAGAACAAAAAAATATGGATTTGAGAATATATTTACTGGCGGATTTGACGAAGCTTATATTCTCAACACAATATCTATAAACAAACGCATCAAAGTACTTGATGCAATTGAAGATCTCGGACTGATTTTATACGGAACCGCAGATTGGACAGAAACAATAAAATATTCCCTAGGTTTAGCATTGAGCTTTGACCCAAGTCCAGTTTTAACTAGAACCGATCTGGAAAGCATCTACAATACTAGCAAAATCAGCCTTAACATATCCCATAGTCAAGCTAGAGGAGGATTACCCTGGCGAGTTTTTGACGTCATGTCTTGTAATAGCGTCTTAATATCAGACTTTCAAGAAGACTTTACTCGCCTATTTGGCAAAGATATTCCAATACCCATTTACGAAAGTCCTTCAGAGGCTAGAGAAGTATGTAACCACCTATTAAAAGACGAATCGCATAGACGCTTTATTGTTGAATCCTGCAATAAGATTATAGAGTCTGGGCACAAATTTAAGCACCGGTTAAAGACTATATCGCAAATATTCAACCTTAATTTATTGCCGACTGGTACCGGCGAACTCACTCGATTAAACGCGGATAATTATAAGAATAAAGAACAACCATTTTCGCGTCTAAATAAGGTAATACCGAAGATGATTGATGATACGAATAAGAAATTTTCTCTACAACTATTCCAATCGAATCTAATAGATTTTGTAGCAGACAACAGTAAGCTGGTTTCTATCAATATTCCTGAAGATAAGCAATTATGTTGTGAGTTTCGACTTTCAAAATCAATGCCATTCTTACGCTTGGATATTGGTGAATATTTTTCCAAACACAAGAATGTCAGAATTACAGTTTCGCTGGATTCTCAATTATCAAAAAACGGCCCACGCAGCCGGATAATAGATCTTTCCAAAGATATCATTCATTCCAATGAAATGCACTGGAAAAACAGCGAATTATATTGTGGATTTGATTCATTTTGCATATTTGAAAATCCGTTTCCCAGTCAGGATATAAAATTGAATTTTGAAAGTTTTTTGATAACGGGACTTTAACCAGTGAATAACTCCTTCGATCTGCTATTAAATGAACTAAATCATCTTACTGCAAATGATGATTACGAATCGGCTTTATCTTTGATGAAGAGATGGCTTGATACTCTTGCCGTAGATTATCGATTACATGGTAGAGTTTTTGCCTCATATGATTTGGATCAATTATGTTTAAAAATTGGAAAAAACCTTTTAAAAAATCCTGTCACACTTTCAGATAATATTCCTATTTCTTTAGAATGTTCTACAATCTTTGTAACTAGTGAACTGCACCTTGCTGGCGGACACACAAAACTTTTAGAAGACTATATTAGAGCATTAGGACATAAAAGCATAAAGGTCCTTGTTACGGACCCCACCGACAATGTTGATCGCCAGCTGATTACTAAGCACTTTAATAATTTAGAGATTGAATTGAAATTCAGCCCACCATTTGCATCCTTGCTCGACAAACTTAGATGGTTAATGCAAAACTTAGCTGCGCTAAAACCAAAAGAATGCTATTTATTAAATCATGCAAACGACCCAGTAGCTATTGCAGGCATGCAACCGGATTTGGTACCACATCTTAAATTTATTCATCATTGCGATCACACTTTAACTCTCGGAATCCATTTACCACATGCTAAACACTTGGATTTCAGGCTGCAGGGATTTAATAATTGCCGAAACAATTTAGGAATAGTAAATAATGTATTTATTCCATTAGTAGCTCCAGACGTTCGTTGTCTTCCAGCATCTGGACGATTTTTACCTAATGATTATCTACACACCTGCACCAGTGGTGGTTATAAGTTTGAAATACCATATGCGTTCCATCTTGTATCAGAATTACCAAAATGGCTAACCATTACTAACGGTATACACACACATATCGGCAATTTATCTCCCTCAACAATACATTTACTGCGTACCAAACTCAGTAATCTAGACATTGCTCAAGATAGATTTAGAATAATTCCATTTACCAATAGCCTCTGGTCAACATTGATAGAGCAAAAAATAGACCTCTATATCGATTCATTCCCTGTATGCGGTGTACGTTCTGTTGTTGAAGCAATGGGAGCCGGAGTACCCACTACAATACACTACAATTACGCTAACGCAATGTGGTCAAATATCAACTTTGCTTATCCCGAAGCATTTATTTGGCGAGAGCCTAGCGAATTAGAGCAATTTTTCACTACTCTCGACAGAGCCAAGCTTGAGCAACACAGTCAATTTGCGCGTGAATATTACCTAAAACATCATCATCCAGATCAACTAAAAACTATGCTAAAAGAGATGCAGAGAAGCTCAGATTCAAAGGTAAACCATGAGCTGATAGATTTTTATAAAACAGATTCTCTTAGAGCTTTTATGGATCAATTTGCTCCAATAGCCTTCCAACCTCAACAGCAGAAAGAGATATTGTCCCAGTTTTTAGCATTTTCGAGAGCGGCGGATGTCATTGATATTGATTTAAGTTCTTATCTCAAAGATTATTTATCGCCTAGCGATTACAATCTATTTAAAGATCTAGTAACTGAAATTAGAAGCACATCTCATGCAATCAACAATCTCAATAGCATATACCCGATATTAACTAATGAAGGCACAATCAACGTAGAAAGATTCACACAACTTTTATATAAAATTGCGACAGCAAATGGTTCTAAAAAGACATCATTCATCGGACCAAAAGTTAAGGCAAAACTTTTATATCAAAGGCTCAAATCTAAATATAATCATCTATTGCAGCAAAAAAATCCAGTGTAGGTAAAATGAAGTACAAAAGTTCCGCTGAGCATTTTGATGAGGGATGAGCATGACGATCTCTTTATTTGGATCGCAAATCGCGAATAGCTTTAGCTGGCTGACCAAATGCTAATTTGGCTGCAGGAATATCCTTGGTTACTATTGATCCTGCGCCAATAACAGAATCTTCTCCAATCGAAACACCAGGAAGAAGCATTGCACCAAGTCCTATATGAGCACGATTCCCGATGCGTTGTCCTTTAAGCACGATATTGTCTCCGCTAGCAAAAGAATTATCATTTGCTGAACAGACATGAGTACTGATAAAGACATCTTCTCCAATAATCGTTTCGCCTGTTATATGAGCAAAATCAACAATGCGTGAACGAGCACCAATTTTTACATTTGGTCCTATGGTAACATGACGACCTACGATCACACGTGATTCAACAATCACACCTTCTCTGATTGAAGCGGCATCGCCCACTAAACATTCCTCATCCAGATTGCATCCTGCATAAAGAATGGCATGGGGACCAATAACCGTTCCCCTACCTATTTTTGTTAAACTTACACTTTTTTCGCTCAGGTGTTTAATTGTTGGAGAACGTGAAGGTAATCGGCCAATATATGCAAAAGGAAGGATTTCCACGTTATCTTCAATTTCTACCAAACCAGTTAAAACAACGTGCGAATGGATTTTTACATTATTTCCTAATCTGACTTGTCCTTCAATTACAGCATAAGCACCAACAGTAACATTTTCTCCCACACTCTTTGCCTCAAAAACAGCAGTCTGATGAATAGTTTTCATAAATAATCTCCGTAAGTGGATATCTCGCTTTGATCAAGAGAAAGCTTTCTCAAATCCCTTAGCACAAATTTCAATAGTGTAATCGATTTCTTCTTCAGTATGCGCAGCTGAAAGACAAGCTGCATCTACTGATGAAGGCGGCATATAAATACCGTTTTCCAATAAATAATGGAAGAATTTAGCGTATTGTTGACCATTTATAGTCAGAGAATCCTTATAATTTTTTACCGGTTTAGGAGCAAAAATTATGGCAAACATTGAACCGACACGCTGCAATTGCACAGGAGGGCTGATATTATAAATCTCTTTTTCTAGCCCGGTGAACAATCTCATACTTAAGCTTTCTAGTTTAATAAAAATCTCCGGATTAGATAAAAGTTTAATTGTGGCGATGCCACCAGCCATAGTGACAGGATTGCCGGAAAAGGTTCCTGCTTGATAAACTTCGCCATAAGGCAAAAGCTGACTCATTAAGTCCTTTTTGCCACCATAAGCACCCACAGGCATTCCTCCCGCTAGAGCCTTACCAAAACAAGTAAGATCGGGAAGCACATCATAAATACTCTGTGCCCCACCAAAAGCTACTCTGAATCCTGTCAGCACTTCATCAAAAATAAGTATTGCTCCATGAGCGGTACAAAGTTCACGCATACCTTTTAAATAGCCGGGTTCTGGAGGTACAACACCCATAGCACCCGCCACTGGCTCTATCAGCACTGCGGCTATTTCATTCTTATGTGCCTTTAAACATTCATCTAGAGCAGCAAGATTATTGTATTCAACCAAGAGTGTTCCTGCTGCACTACCTGATGTTATACCAGTACTAGCAGGCGGAATTCTTGAAGCCAAGACTGAATCACTATGCCCATGATAACTGCCAGCAAAGATAATAATTTTTTCTCTATTAGTAACACCACGAGCAAGACGAATGGCACTCATAACTGCCTCTGTGCCCGAATTAACAAAACGTATTTGTTCTATACTAGGTATGTTCTTAATAATCAATTCTGCCAATTCAATTTCTAATAGATTAGGCGCACCGAAAACTGGGCCACGCGTTAGGGCTTCTTGGCACTGTTTTATGACTTCGGGATGGCTATAGCCTAAAATTGCCGGTCCCCACGCACCTAAGTAATCAATGTAAGTATTGCCATCTATATCGAATATTTTCGAGCCTGAAGCATGAGAAAAGAAAATAGTATGACCACCAACTTCTATAAAAGAGCGGAAGGAGCTGTTCACTCCACCGGGAGTCAATTCTTCTAGTCGTTTGGCCGACTGAGCTGAACGAAGAGTTGTTTTAGTTTTAAGGTCAAGTTTTAAGGACGCCACAATAATCAGTTCTCCTATTTAAAATTCATGCACTCAAAAACGCTGGAAACAAAATTAAGCAATTTATTTGTTCCTGGCCGGGAATATATCTCCAAACAAAGACATTGTTTCAGCTGGGGTTAGTCCGTAACCCAGATATTTGCCATCCAGCCATATTTCAAAATGCAAATGAGGATAACGCGCACGTCCTGGTAGATTTTCACCTGTACCTGAAACCCCAATATAACCAATCGTTTCACCTTGCTTCACAGGACTGCCCACGTGTAAATCACCATTAGCAGCTAACAAATGTGCGTATTTAGTAATTAGACCATCATCGCTATCTATCCACACCTGACAGCCACGCAGTAAGTCTGCATTTTTCGGAGAAGTTTGATGAGCTTGAAAACATTCTCTAATCACCTTGCTATAAGTAGCATAATTCATATCTTTATAATTCAGGTCGATCCTAGTTATTTGCCCGCTACAAACTGCTCGAACAGGCGTTCCAGTTAATATGTGTATTCGGGCTCCTGGTTGATTGAACATATCCAATCCGTTATGCACGCCATACCTATATAAACGACGAGCACCAGGATACACTCCTGGATGCCCAGGTAGTGATTGCCCCGCCACTGGCAAAATTAAACCAGATAGGCGCTTATCTAAAGAAAGAGTATTTACTTTCGTTGGGGGTGATGCTTCGCTATTTTTGTCTCTATATAAAAAATGGTCAGCACTTATAATCCAAAAACCATCCCCAGATCTAACAAGCCCTCTTAAATCACATTCACCAGGAAAGACAAATACACTTAACCCACCCGACTGAGGAGATGTTTTCAGTACACGATTATTTTCTCTTTCTACAACATAAATGCCGCCTGCACTGGCATAGAGACGTGAAGGTCTAAAATGATTCGGACGGTTCAAATAAACCTGTCCCTGAGGTTGGCAAGAAATATTGGCCGGGGATCCTGATCGATGTCCAGCACCGTATTTAACACCGTACTTACTCAAAGCACCAGATTTTTTCAACACATAAATCTGTCCCTTATAGTAAGCAATGGAAATAGCATCCGTAATATTGATGTCACCAGGCTTTAGCTTCCAAGAAAGTACACCTGGTAATAATGCTTCCAAATTAGGAAATTTGTCGGACTGAAACCAAATTTGATTGCGTTCTGGATCAAGCAGCAAAATACCATCATTCATTTCACAAGCTGCAACATAGTCTGGATCGGGAGGACCTAGTTTGCTGCTATTAGCTCTGCGCACTTGCCAATGCTTATTTGATGCATCAGATAATAGATATTCAAATATGTCCCCAGATTTATCTATAACTGCAATAGATTCTCTCTGGGGCAAATAAACAAAGTCATTAGCCTCTTGCCAAGAAACTTTGACTTCTCCAGCACGTGGCGCCTCTATTTCTCTTAAAATGAGAATGTCTTCACCGTTAATTTGTGTCTTCGCACCTAAGCACCACCATAAACATTCTGGGCCAAGAAAATAAAGATCATTTTTTATCCTGATCACCGAACTTGGAAAAACGGCATGACCGTTTTCATCTTGCAGTTTATAGATTGAATGATTGTTGGTTGTTTGTTGACTGTTATCAACACTCTTCACTGTGCCTGCTTCTACAGCAAACGCTGACCAATTATTCGCTAAGCACATTTGCTGCATGTGCAAAAATAAGGTCAAAAAGTATACAGCGTTAATAAAAAGAGTGATCAAAATGGGCATTTTCTTTTTATTACACGATGACATTCTCAATGTGGAGTTTTTGTAGTTGGTTGAGCAGATTTCTCAGAAGCAGGCTTCTTTGTGTTGCTTTTTTGCGAGCCGGACTTATCTGCAGTCTTTTCTGCAATACCTTTGATTAGTGCAGAATCGGTAATCAGCCACTTTTGTCCAATTTTTTCTATGGTGTAATTCACTTTGTAAGTATCATCAGTTTCTTTACCGCCGTGTCCAGAAGATTCGTCTACAAGTTTGGTTTTTTCTTTTACTTCAGCATAGACGGCATATTTTGTATTCGCTACAAGCGTACTCACTTTTTCAACCTTAGCACCACCGGGCGTCATCTCATAATATTTATGATTGCTTACCAACCATTTGACGCCTTCAGTCTGTCTGATTAGCGCTTTTCCAGATAGAGCCTGACTCAATAACTTTGTGTCACGTTCTTTCACAACTATCTTCTTTAAACCTTGCCAATTTTGAATCACATCACGAAAATCATTTTTTAGTTGTTCTTCTTTGCTCATGTTCTTTGGAGCAGTTATAACCTTTTCGGGTTCGGAACCTCTACCAGGACTCTGTTCGGCATTCATCACGTTATCGGTTTTGTTTTCATTAGCAGTCACATCTTGATTAGTCTCTTCTGGAGTTTTACGTAAAGCTTGAGAACCTTTAATCACTTCAACGTTGTTCTCATCAATCTGTTCACCAGCATTTTCTGTTTTTCCGGGAGACTTGGTCTTCGAGGTTGAAGAAGATTTAATCGCTTTATCTGTTGTCTGAACTGGATTTGCCATAGAAGGAGTATTGGAACTGGGCACTGAAGCTACTTCGATTGTCTTATCTTCTTCGACTTTATCACTACCGTTTTTATTCTCTTCGCTTTTGTTTATTTCTAGATTACCAGAGGTAAAATTTTGATTTGCCACTACAACTCTATAAACAGAATTATCAGTACCCTCAGTAATACCTAAATTCTGAAGCGACACTATAAATGGTGCAACAGTTGTATGAATAGGGTTGTAGTTATTTCCCATCAAAAGCTTGCTGCTTTTATTCACCTCCACATTGACTGTATGGATTTGTCCTGGTTTGAGTCCCAAACTTTCTAGTAAGAAGTCAATACTCATTTGCAAATTGAGCATACATTGACCTTCACTAGATCCACCACGCATTTCTAATTGACATGAGCTTATTTGTTTACCCACCGTAGAATAAGTCAGTTGATTACCTGATGGGTCAACCAAGTGATTGTTTGAATTGTTCTGAAAAGGGCCCACTCCGGGCCAGACACTAGTGCGAACAAAGTCGCTATTTAAGAAAGCATTTAAACTGCCTGGCTCATCCGCTGCTACGCTATTGTCAGCATTGCCGACTTGTAAAGCCATGGCACCGGGAAAGAATAAAACAGTAGATAAGAAAAAAACAAAAATTATATTTCGATACATAGCGACTTATTTTCCACAAAAATTCTCAAATTATATTTGATGCATAGCAACTTATTCTCTACCAATGTTCTCATCAATATCTAAGCATAGCAATGAGATTAGCGTATAACTCCTAAAAAGACGATAAACATTACAATCACTATTGGCCAAGAACCCGTACTCCTACTTCTCTAAGCATTTTTACTAATTTAGGCACTGGTAAACCGATAACATTCGTATAACAACCATCGATTTTCGATACTAAACAACAACCGATGCCTTGCAAAGCATAAGCACCAGCCTTATCAAAAGGCTCCCCAGTATTTATATAAGCGTCAATTTCAGCATCATTATATTTGCGAAAGCTCACCAAAGAAATCTCACTCTCAGTTAAACATTGCATTGTGCCCTGTGCCAAATTGTAGACTAATAGAGCAATGCCGGTACATACCTGATGTGTTTTACCGCACAGAGATTGCAGAATGGACCTCGCTTCAGCTGGCGAGCTTGGCTTGCCAAATAACTTATCATCCAAAACAACAATAGTATCAGCAGCAATAATAATTAGTTCATCAGTTTTATTATTGCCATTTTGACGTAATTTTTCCCCCACAGTAAAAGCTTTTCGGCGAGCTAACTCTGTCGCCGTTTGGGCAGCACTCGTTCTTTCTCCCATTACATTTGATATTTCCTCATCTATAAGACTGGGCAATATTTCATATTGAAGACCAAGCTCATCTAAAAACTGCTTTCGGCGCGGTGAATGAGAGGCAAGAATAATTCGTTTTTGCATTTAATCAACAACAAAGATAAGTTCAGTTTTGCCAAAGGTGAGTCTATCTCCTGCATTTAACGGCATACGAATTGTTATAGCCTTACCATTCAACAAAGTGCCATTAGTAGAACCCAGGTCTTCCACCCAAAATTTGCCTTTATTATGAAAAATCCAAGCGTGATAACGAGATGTATGGTGATCGGCAGCAAGAGAGATGTTATTAGATTGATCCCGTCCAACTTTGCTTACTATCCGCGATAGCTCGTAGCGCTCTTTAGTGGTTTTGTTAAATAAAAATGCCCGGCTGGCTACCTGGGTGTTTCGGGCATCCTTCGTAGATTGAAAATCTATTTTGGGATCCGTCTTTGCGCCCTTTTTACTTTCGTCTTTTACGCCTGCATATCTTTTGCGGGCTGAATCAGGTATAGTAGCACGATTACTAATCTTGGCAGCATCACAAGTGGGACATAGACCACCACTCGTCAATATTAAGCCACAAACCGGGCAGCGCTCGATATTATGTTTTGAACCTGCCATCGACAATCAATCCTGCAATGCAATCTATTTAGATCCATTATCTGATTCTAAATAATGAATGGCTACTACTGTAACATTATCAGGTGCGCCCCCATCTAAAGTTTGTTTGACTAACTCGTCACAAACAAGATCTGGCTCATTTTTCTTACTCACTACATCAGATATCTGATCGTCCAATAAAACAGTTGATAATCCATCAGAGCATAGAACTATCCAATCTTTCGCTTCCAAATCGACCGGTACTTGGTCAATCTCCACCTTTTCCTCGTGACCCAAGCATCTAGTAATTAAGTTTTTGTAAGGATTAGTTCTAGCTTGAGCCTCAGTTAAACGCCCAGCACGCACCATTTCGTGGACAACCGAATGATCGTTAGTAAGAAGTATAGTTTTTCCCCCTCGCAATAAATAAGCTCGCGAATCTCCAACGTGAGCTATTTGAATCATACTATCTCCTGCTTGGACAGCAACGACAATAGTAGTTCCCATTCCTTTTAAGGTCACATTCGATTCTCTCTCTTCGAAAATAGCCTTATTAGCTTGAGAAACTGCATTTATTAGCCACTCACGTATCCTATCTGCACCGTCTTTTGGGGCTGGATTCTCTTTCCATTCCTTTTCTATTGTTTCTACAGCCAATTTGCTGGCTTTAGCGCCACCAGCTGCTCCGCCCATGCCATCAGCCACGACAAATAATCGATTATCCGGACTAACGTAATAAGTATCTTCATTACGTTGCCGCTGACAACCCGCGTCAGTCTTGGCAGCTACGCGCCACTTTAGCATCGTCCTATCTCCGTTGCGCATATTTCCATCAATAAGTTTGCTAATTCGATTTGCCACCACAAGAATGTTTGGGGGAGATTGAGAATCAAGATGTCACTCTGCTCCAATCGCCATACCTATTATTGCCCTAATTAGACCATTTCCAATCAAAAATGTCTGGGCTCAGACGAGATTTTTGCAGTCTTTTATCAGATCTTCAATTTTCATTTGAAAATCACTAACATTTAATTATATCTTAGCTGCCCCCTAATCTTTTTAAAATAGGGTGCCGCCACTCTAAGAAAGTTCAAATTCGGGTTTAACATGCGGACAATCGCCTCTAAAGCCACAATCATCCTGATCAAATATGCTAAATTTGGCGGCAGCGTAAAATATCTATTTAGTAAAAAAATGTCTACTTCTCTCTCTACTTCAGATAAGTCTATTTCGTATCCAGCCGGAGAATGATATCGGACCCACATAGGTGCTATTAATTCTTGCAGATAATTTTTATCAGCTGTTGAGTTCGCGCTAATAAAACCCAAATCTGCCAGTGAATCAACAAAAACAGATATTTTGTTCTCTGCAATACTAGATATAAGTTTAACAAGTCCGATCCTTTGCTTACCAGTTATATAGCCCATCATGCCAAAATCATAAATTATCAACTGACCGCTTGTAGATATAGCCAAATTACCAGCATGAGGATCAGCATGAAAATAGCCGTACTCTAAGATCTGCACTAAATAAGCTTCTACCAGGCATTTGGCAAGACGCTTCAAATCTATACCACTCAACAATGTCAATTTATCTATTTTTATTCCCGGACAGAACTCCTCAGTAATTACAAATTTGGTTGTATAGTGCCACAAAATGCGAGGAATCACTATCATCGGAAAAGGTCTTAAAACATTGCGCAGACGGGAAGCATTGCGACCCTCCTGCAAATAATCCATTTCGACAAACAAAGTCCTACCAAATTCGTCAATAAGATTCGACCAACTTTTCCAATCAGATTTTGGCTTGACTACTTTTATCAAGCAGAGAACAAAGTGCATCAAAGCCAAATCCTGCTTGACAGTCTTAACAAGATTGGACCTTTGCACTTTGACTGCCACTACTCGACCATCCTTAAGCCCAGCCCTATGAACTTGACCTATACTTGCCGAGGCTATAGACTCCTGGTCAAAAAATGCAAAACACTGATCGAGCTGACAGTCCAACTCGCTTTCAACAATTGCCTTCGCTTCGGCAAACGCAAATGGTGGCACCTGATCCTGTAATAAAGCCAGCTCGGATACTAATTCCAGTGGAATGACATCTCTGCGCACAGCAAGAAATTGTCCCAGCTTAATAAAAGTCACTCCCAACTGAATGAAAGCCAGTCGTAGTCGAACAGCCATTTCTTGCCGTCCTAACTCACTTTTAGCCTTTGCCTGCCAAAAGTCAAAACAGATTAGTTTCAAAAAGACAAAAGAAATGTAGAAAAAACGCTTGATATAGATCTTTTAAATTCTCAGTCTGTGCAAGCCTAAACAACTACTTTCAATGAAGACCTTAATTCGGCAATTTCGGCTCGTAAAGTGGCGATTTCTGCCCGCAACTCATTGATCTCAGTCGTGTCACCTAAAGCCCCAAGTGAGAAATCCGCTACTTGACGGCGAATCTTTTCTTTCATTTCGTTTTCTAACGATTCAGAGCGCTGCCAAACCTTTTGTGACAAGTCCACAGCCATACTTTTCACATATTCTTTTGCTTCTTCTACGCGATCGCCACCGCTGCTTTTACATTCGTCAGCACGTGCGGTTAGGGTATCAATATAGTCGTCTATCCTCTCTCTACCAATTTCTAAAGCGGCTTTGCCAAGGAAGAAAGACTTGATTAAGGGCTTAAACATTATCGCCTCCATACCGCGTTGATACTAAAAGATAATAATAACTTATCCGCTTTACATCGATATTGGCCGCACTGTGGCTCAATGTTACTTAATCACTAGACAAGAACTGAATTCGATACTATACTTACGTATGTATTTAGTTTGCAGTTTTAGATTAATTATGACAATATCATTCGACGAGTTACCACTTAGGCAAAGAGATGTTTTGAGGTTAATTGTTGAATTAACCGAGGAAAATAGTTATCCGCCAACTTTAGCTGAGCTAGCTAAGGCTTTGGGGCTAAAAAATAGGATGACAGTCCACCAACATGTGGTGGCTTTGAAAAAGAAAGGTCTTGTTCAATGGGAATCAGGATTAAATCGTTCTTTACGTGTTTTAAATCATTTACAAGTCGATTCTGAAATAACCAATGCCAAAAGCAAGAACACAAAAGTATTAAAATATAAGAACAATCAAGCGAACACGCATGGTATTCCTTTAGCAGGAAAAATTGCTGCTGGTCGTCCAATTGAAGCAATTGGCAACCAGGACTATTTGGCAATCGATAAACAATATGCTGATTCCGGCTGCTATGCTTTAAAAGTCAAGGGCGATTCAATGCTAGAAGAGGGCATTTTTGACGGAGACTATGTCATTATCAAACCTGAACCTTCACCTCGTAATGGTGAACTGGTTGTTGCGTTATTAAGTGATGGCGGTGCCACACTTAAGCGTTTTTACAAAGAAAATAGTAAATTTCGGCTTCAACCTGCTAACAAAGATTACGAGCCTATATATATATCTGGTAAAGAAGACTTACAAATCCAAGGTGTTGTAGTCGGTCTTTACCGAAGCTTTTAATGACAGTGAAATACAGATTAACTTGTATTTTGATTAGCTAAAATAGTCTAAAATTCGTATTTTATAAATTACATCTTTAAGTATCGGCAGAAATCTCTTGACCAGGCAAAATAGGCTCGGCAACTTATTTGTAGTAAGCGGACCATCTGGAGTCGGCAAGGGTACTGTCATTGGCAGAATTTTATTGTCAGTGCCAGACATAGAAAAATCAATTTCTGTCACCACCCGCAAGCCAAGGGCAAGCGAAGAAAATGGTCAAGATTATTTTTTTGTTTCAAAAGAAGAATTCGACCGCATGGTCGACGAAAACCTTTTCATGGAATGGGCTGAATTTACTGGCAATTTTTATGGAACGCCTATTCAAGGGGTTAAAGATAAACTTAAGCAAGGGAAAGATGTCATCCTTGAAATTGAAATACAAGGTGCCAAGCAGATTCACAGCAGATATCCTCATGCTTGCCTTATCTTTTTATCACCTCCGTCTATATCAGTATTAGAAGAAAGGCTTAAAGGACGCAACACCGAATCGCCCGAAAAGCTTGCTCTGCGGCTTAGCAAGGCTGGAGAAGAAATGGCAGAAAGACACATTTTTCAATATGAAGTTATTAACGACAATCTGGATAATGCAGTAAAAACTTTAGAGGATATCGTGTATGCTAGAAGAGTAAATGACAACTAGCGCTGTGAGGCTATTTCACCCGATATGAATACCACTAGAATTCTTGATCAATTACTAGACAAAGACACTAATCGTTATGAATTAGTGCTTAAAGTCGCCCAAAAAGCTAAACAAATTAAGAATGAAACCTCTGAAGCTCATAAAACCACCAACGCTGTCATTCAAGCATTGCAAATGGTAGCGGCTGAAGATGACGGTACCATCTTAATTTCGCCTTCTACTTATTACAACTATTAACAAGCTCCGATTCGTTTTTTTTACTTAAATTGTTCTGACATGCAGCAGACATAAATTGCTCGTGTCCTTCCTTGCCAGCCACTTTATAGGCTAATTCAGCCAAAATAGTAACCAATTCGTACTGATTATTGATTTGTGTCAAACGAGCTCTATACGGTGCGCTACCCGTTATACCTTTAGTGTAGTGAACAAGATGACGTCTTGATTCATTAGCCCCCACACGTAATCCTTTATAAGCCATTAGCCCCAAAGCATGTTGATATGCACAAATAAGTCGTTCCACATCTGTTGGCGGCTCGACAAAGCATCCACTCTCTAAATATTGATTAATGCGGCTAATGAGCCATGGATTGCCTAAAGTACCTCGCGCTACAGCCACCCCATCACAGCCAGTTTCTTCCAACAAACGGGCAGCGTCCTCCGGCTCAAAAACATCTCCATTTCCCAGCACAGGTATTGAAAGCGCTCGTTTCACCTTAGCAATGAAACTCCAATCTGCTTTGCCCGAATACAATTGCTGCCTGGTTCTACCATGAACGGTAACAGCTGCTGCCCCTGCTTCTTCAAGCATCAAACCAAATTCCACAGCATTACGTGAATTATCGTCCCAGCCTAAACGAAATTTCACTGTCACCGGTATCGACACGGCATCTTTCACGGTTCGCACTATTTCGCGCGCCAAATCTGGCTCGCGCATTAAAGCGCAACCGTCCATACCCTTTGTAATTTTAGGCACCGGACAACCCATATTAATATCAACCCAATTAGCCCCTTTAGCCTCAGCCATCATGGCTGCCTTCGCCATTACATCTGGCTCGTGACCAAAAATTTGTATAGCGATTGGGTCTTCGCCTGGCGTCAAATCCATGATTCTTGTTTCAGGCTTATGCATTAGCGCACGTGACGAGACCATTTCTGTGGCTAAAAGACAATGAGGGTCTACACCGCGTATGATGCGACGAAAGACAAGATCAGTCACTCCAGCCATAGGTGGAACATAAACGCGACTTTTTATTGTTAAATTACCAATCTTTATTGACACATTTATCTCATCAATTGAATGCTAAACTTTTTCGAAACTGCTAAACACAGTGGGGCTATCGCCAAATGACAGGTAATCGATGAAAATAGCATATTTTGACTGTCCTTTTGGTGCTGGCGGCGATATGTTGCTGGCAGCACTTTTAGATACTGGCATAAATATAGACCAGTGGCTTACCGCATTAAGCAAAGTTGCCTTACCTAATGATAGTTATAAAATCATTATAGAGCAAGCTCAACGCTGCTCGTTAAGAGCAAAGAAATTAAAAGTCGTTCTAGGGGACCAAAGCCTTCCTGAACCTACACACCCATTTAAAAGAGTAAATCCTGAGCCACATTCTAATCAGGAAGATGACGAAAAACATAAGCATGATCGTAAGCATGATCACAAACAAGAACATAAGCATGATCATGAACGCAAACATGAATACCATCATCCTCACAGTCACAAACAACCGGACGAGCAAAAGCACAAAAAAGCCGACCAACACAATGTCCTTCATACCCATGATAATCAACGTAATTTTAAAGACATCACCGCTCTTATTGCCGCATCAAAAATTTCTGAAAAAGCCAAAGACTTGAGCTATAGAATTTTTGAAAAACTCGCTCAAGCAGAAGGCCTTGTCCATGGTATTAATCCGCAAGAAGTACACTTTCATGAAGTAGGCGCGGTTGACTCAATAATTGACATTGTAGGTTTTGCCATCGCCTACGACATGCTGGCAATCGAAAAGTCTATCGTTTCGCCTTTGCCTTTAGGCTCCGGTATGGTGCAAACGCAACATGGTTTATTCCCGGTACCTGGACCAGCAACATTACAGCTTTTACAAGAAGCCAAAGCACCTATTAGCAACCATCTTATTGACTATGAATGTCTAACTCCCACTGCAGCAGCTATTTTAACCACGATAGCCAATAACTGGGGACAAGCACCGGCAATGAAATTAATTAATGCCATCGGAAGTGGTGCCGGTGATAAAAATCCAGAAAACTATCCTAATGTCTGCCGAGTTATTATTGGCCAAACATCTCTTTTTGATCAGTCAGTGACTTTAAGTCATAGCGATCGTTTTAATCGAGAATCTCTAACTGTTATTGAAACAATGCTAGATGATTTTTCTCCACAAAATCTCTCTTTTATAGCAGAAAAATTATTAGAGATGGGTGCTTTAGACACCTACGTAACCGCGGTAACAGCCAAGAAAGGTCGCAGTGGACACTTACTAACAGTCCTTTGCCAGCCAATAAATCTTGCAATTATAGAAGAGTATATTTTTGAACAAACATCAACTTTAGGATTAAGGACCTATTTGACCGATCGAATTTATCTAAACAGAGAATGGGTAAATATAGAGCTAAACGACAAGCACAAGGGCGAATCACACAAAATAAGAATCAAAGTAGCTAAAGATCTTACTGGTAAAAGAATCAACGCCCAACCTGAATACGAGGATTGCGCTCGTTTCGCAGAAGTGAACTCGTTGCCACTAAAAACAGTATTACAAGGCGCAATGAAAAAATTTTTCGATGTAGATCGTTAAGAATACAGGAAATATAGAATGAAAAAGTCGCGCAAATTACTCTCAATATCATTTTTCGTTCTCCTGTTCTACTCATTCCTCCCGCAGACCTGTTTTGCAAAGGTACAAAATAAAACCTCTGCGGGTTTCACAGTACCGACTATCTGCAAACCAGCCGAGGAGTCAGATCATCACCTTCTAATAGCCAAAGTCAAAGCCTTATTCCAGGCAGATAAATTCGACGAGCTTGAAAAGATGGCTCAAAAACTTCGCTCTAGTAAAGAACATGGCCCAAGTGGCGTTTGGATTTTAACTCGATATTACGATTGTCTCGCTGCTGATTACGATGGCCAAGATTCTTCATTTAATTGGGCTGAGTTATTTGCAAAATTAAAATTATGGACCGTTCAGAAACCTGCATCAGTAACTCCCCGCATAGCCTATGCCAAAGCACTGAGAAATTATGCTTGGAAAGCGCGAGGTAATGGTTGGGCCGATACAGTAAGTCCAGCAAGTTGGAAAGAATTCGAAAAGCGACTAAACATGGCTCATAAAGTGATTACCGAGGCTTGGGCTACTAGATCCAATGACCCCGAACTGGCTGCTACTTTATTAGGTATATACCTTGGAGAAGAAGAGAACAAATTAGCCTACAATAAGCTGTTCAATCAAGCAATCGCGGCTGAGCCAACTTTCTACAGCTATTACTTTCTAAAAGCAAAGTATCTGCAACCGCGATGGCATGGAACGGAAGGCGAATGGCAAGGCTTTACCAAGGAAGCTGCCGATAAACTTGGCGGTGAATCGGGTGACATTTTATATGCCCGCACTGTGTGGAATCTGTACAATGTTTTAAATACAAATATGTTCAAGCAGCCATACGTAGATAAGGACCGAGTGGTTAGGGGCTTTAAAGCATTAGAGAAAGAGTACCCAGACTCAGTTTGGGTATTAAGCGTCGAATGTTTCGCTGATTTTGAAGTGGGTGCAACGGCAGCGGCATTTAATTCTATGCAAAAACTAAAAAACCGCGTAGATCTTGGTATATGGAAAAACTTAGATTGTTTCAAACAAGCTAAAGACAAACTTGAACAATTGAAAAAATCGAATCAGCTCCTTTGAGGTATAAGTATCGATAGACACCTGCCAATTTTAGAGTATGGAGAAATTTAATGCTAATCAGTAAGCAAAATAAATTTGCAAAAATCTGGTCTAACACGTACAAAAATCCCTTCGAACTATCTTTATCGTTATTGACAGTTCTTTTACTGTCCGGTTGTGCAGCACAAACTGATTTTGAGCGAGGCACAGCAATTAAAGATGAAAATCCCGATAAGGCAAAACAACTAATGCTCAAAGGCATTGAACATATAAAACCCAGCTATGATCAAAAAGCTGTGGCTGATATGTATGATAAATATGCTAACCTTTGCGCTGATCAAGATGATTGGAAAACGGCAAAAGAATATTTCGACAAAGCAATTTCCACCTCAGAAAATTCCAAGTCATATTATGAAATGGCCTTGCATTGTCACAATGCAGCTTGGGCCGAACACGAAAGGTTTCGTCAGGATCACAGCTACAAACCCGGTCTGATTTATGCAAAAAGAGCAGTACAAGCAGCAGACAAAAGTTATGGAGTAGATAAGACCGATTTTTTTCTATGGACTCTTGGCCAAATTTATATTGATAGAGGTGAAATTCCGCAAGCCAAAGAATGCTTAGACAGAGCACTAGCAATATTGCAGAAAACAAACTCAAAGCCAACAGATTACGCCTTAACAACCTTAGCTCGCCTTTATGCCTATGAACATCAATGGGATAAATCCCTAGAAACAATTTTACAAGCCAACGCCTTATCAAAAGGAGATAGTACAAATTCTACTACTAACGACTATTTCGTTGCACTAAGCGATGCTAACCCAGAAAAAAATAAAACAGATTTTTCACAGGCACAACTTGCCTTAGCAGCATGCAATTTCGACAAGCTTGATGCTCTAGCAAATCAAATCAGAACACACAAAGAAAATTTGGCAGATGGCGAATGGCGAATCGATAAATTGTATGATGCTCTTGCATTACCAAGCGACAGCTCAGAAGACAAATGGCAGCCATATCTAAATAAATTGCGCGCTTGGACTGAACACAATCCTAAATCAATAACAGCCAAAATCGCATTAGCAAAAGCTTATGTCCGCTATGCCTGGAAAGCACGTGGCAGCAGCTGGGCAAATAAAGTTAAAGACAGCGCCTGGAAAAAGATGAACGACAGATTGGCTCTGGCTGATGCACAATTACAATTAGCGTCTAAATTATCTACTGATTGTCCCTGCCTGTACACAACATGGACAAATGTTGCTCTTGGACAAGACTGGGAAATGAAAAAATACAATTCATTATTAGATAAATGTGCAAAAGAATTTCCCACTTATATTACGGTTAAAATGTCTAAAGCTTATTATCTACAACCTCGTTGGAATGGGCAACCCGGTGAATGGGAAGCTTATGCAAAAGATGTTGCAGCCAAAGAACCAAGTGCCATCAGTGATACAACATATGCTCAAATAGTTTGGAGTATTGATAGACGTAGAATGTACGACAACATATTTTCCGATAATCCCAAACTAGAATGGCCTCAAGTAAAACGCGGCATGCAAAAAATAATTGATGATCATCCCGGTGACACAGCAGTGCGAGCTGAGTATATAAAACTAGCTCTGCAAGCAAAAGACGACCAAGCGCTAAAAGATACTTTCAAAACGCCAGTTAAATAAACAATTCGGGTATTTGTCCGCAGAATGAGCTAATTGATTAATTTTCTTGACTTTCTTGAAGGCGTTATTGACAATATCATACCACAACTATATAATTGTGGTATGATACCATTATTTGACAGTAAAGGAAATTTACCAGCTGGTATTTATTTGTGTACATTTGCCGAAGTTAAAAAACAGTTTGCTTATAATCAGGTACGCAAGCGTCTTTTTCTACAGCTCCTTGGAGCTATAGATATTCTTAGACAAGCAAGATGTTCAGAAATTTATTTAGACGGTAGCTTCATTACTATAGAGCAATTTCCTAATGACTATGATTTATGCTGGGAGCCAATAGGCATTAAGCCAACCATTGAGTTGAAGAAACTGCTTAGTTTGGATATAGATCCAAGACGAGAAAAATTTGGCGGTGATATATTTGTGCGTATGCCAGAACCACCATACACAGTGGATCCGGTCCAAATATGGCAGTTTGATAAAGACGGTGAAGCAAAAGGTATACTTCGCATTTTACTGGAGAATTAAAATGATCAAAAATGAAGTTCAATATAAAGTAACACAAAAGCTACTAGCTAACTTTAGAGTTACGCTAGGAAAATTGAGAAAGCGTGCTCTTCCAGATACCCCAAGATGGCTCTATAACGAACAATTAAAAACTGTTGAAGGCAATATAAAACGACTAGAAGCTCAGACTAAAGAATATAGAGAGCTTAAACTCGGTAAAAAGCGTTTGCCAAATTTAGCTTTTTTGCATAATGTGCCTGAATTGCTCGTTAAATATAGAATTGCCAGCAAAATGTCTCAGCGTGAACTAGCATATAAGCTTGGGCTACATGAACAACAAATACAAAAATACGAAAGCACTAACTATGAAGGCGCTTCATTAGCCACTATCTACCGAATCGCAGATATGCTTGAATCTGTATCAAGTGATCGTCAAAAATAATTTTCATTATTTCCGACTAACTTACCGGCAATAAAGATATTTCCGTTTTAAAAGTAAGATTGTCACCATCTGAATCAACAACTATTTGATCGCCGTCTCTAAATTCGCCTTCTAGAAGCTTTATAGCCAGAACAATTTCAATTTCATTTTAAACTAATCTCACACGCGACCTATACCAAAAATACATTGCACTTTACAACAAAATGTTGTATAATCAAACATAAAGTGCCTAATATTAATAAATAGTGTAAGAAAAACCAACTTATAGAGGGGTTGTTATTATGGCAATTGATAAGAAAGAACTAGGACATCGCGTTAAAGTAGCGCGAGAAGCAGCAAATATGACACAAGATGCAATGGCTAGTCTTATAAATTTAAGTCGGCCAACCGTATCTCAGATGGAATCAGGTGAGCGAGCCATCAGCAGCTTAGAGCTCAATAGAATAGCTTATCTATGTGGGCTAGACATTCGAGATTTTTTTACGCCTGTGTACAAAGAAAGAAAAGATCAACTAAGCGCTTTATTCAGAGCAGCTGCGGATGCGATACCCAATGATTCTATTATGAAGCACCTGAGAAGATGTGTAGCCTTAGCTAGAGAACAAACTGAACTAGAAAACCTGCTGGAGATCGACAGAACTCTCCCATCAGCGGTTTATGCAATTCCTCACCCAGCAAAGAAATGGGACGCCATTAAACAAGGTGAGCGTATAGCCGATGAAGAACGCAAGCGTCTTGGCATTGGATTAGCAGCTATAAGCAATTTGTCGGAATTGCTCGAGTCTGAGGGGATAAGACTGTATTGTGTGAATCTGCCTAAGGACATTTCTGGTTTCACTATGTTTGCCTCTGATCTGGGACCCATTATTGTAGTAAATAAAGATCAAGGTGAAGAAAGATGCCGCTATTCTTATGCTCATGAGTACGCGCATGTGCTTATGGATCGGCATGAAATAGGCACCATAAGCCGCCACTCTCAAAGTGCCAGCCTTGTTGAAGTGAGAGCAAATGTTTTCGCTGCTAGTTTCCTCATGCCTGCGGAAGGAGTAAAACAATTCATGTCTTCACTGGGCAAACAAACTGCAGCACGTAGTCATAAAGAAATTTTTGACGGACAAGATGTAGTGCCTGTTGAAATAAGACAAGGAAAAGCTACAAACATACACATAGTTGATGTAATTCACTTGGCTCATCATTTTAACGTTAGTCGTCAGGCAGCTCTTTATCGACTTTTCAATTTAGGATTTATCAGTGAAAATGAATTGAGACAATTGCAAGAGCAAGAAATTTCAATCGGCAGCATTATAACTAAATCTTTGCGCTTGCCCAAAAATATCCAAACGACACAAGGCGATGAAAACAATCGTTTAATTGCCTTAGCCCTTAAGGCACTCTCTTCCAAACTCATAAGCGAGGGATATTTCAAACAAACTGTGCGCTTAGCACAACGAAATGAAGATGAGATCGATCATCTATTAATTCATGCTCGCGATATCAGCACTGAAATTGGTAAAAATTAAAATGGCAAGCAATAAAACTGTAATGGTGGACACTTGTTCAATCATAAATCTAATCAAAGCTGAATCGTTGCTATCTATTGGAGCAATTAAAGATCACCGTTTCACCACCACAAATGACGTCGCATCAGAAGTCATACGACCACATCAACAAGAAGAGCTAAGCACCACTGTCTCGCTGAATATTTTAGAACAAATTTCAGTTACAGATATAGAAGAATTAAAGTTAGTTGTTGAGCTGACTTCACTTAAATTAGGACTAGGCGAATCATCTTGCATTGCAGTAGCACAAAGTCGCGGCTGGTGTTTTTGTACTGATGAATTAGGTAGATGCAAGGAAATTGCCAAGAAACGTCTAGGACAAAATAATTTGCTCGATACCAATTACTTATTAGAGTTAATCAAAAAAACCCAACATAATAAAATTAAAGGAGAAAATATATAATGTCCAAGCAAAGACATACCAATGCCAAAGTTGCTTCAGCAGCCGCAAAAATTTTGACAGATCCAAATAGTACGCGACTAGAGAAAAAGGTTGCTGCCAGCGCCCTATCTCAGCGAGCCCCTTTAGGTAAAAGCCCCTCAATAACTAGAAATGCATAGAAAATAATTGTTTAGGAATGAAACGCTGTTAGCAAATAAAAAAAATATTTTCTTCGCAATCGCCGGCTTCGTAATTGTCGGGCTAATACTGTTTGGCTGG
>Ga0206843_10012_pt1 | contig 75396 bp, 47 predicted proteins | sample Alteio_BWOrgCont_21_FD_152869 | JGI IMG/M metagenome (GOLD analysis project Ga0206843, IMG submission 152869) | Enriched cells from forest soil in Barre Woods Harvard Forest LTER site, Petersham, Massachusetts, United States -... | ecosystem: Environmental > Terrestrial > Soil > Temperate forest >...
ACACTACACTGGTATCTCTGCTACTACCAGAGGGCATTTTAGAATATTTTGATATTACAGAGGCAGGGTCTGGTAAAGAGGGTTTGAACATTTATCTTGAAGAGAGAAATATGGCACCCCAGGGCTACAGAGCAGAAGATATTGTATCCAAAGGCTTTCATGACCAGATAAGAGTGGAAGACTTCCCGATCAGGGGCAAGAAAGCCTACCTGTATATTAAGCGCCGCAGATGGGAGGTTATCTCAGACGGGGCTATAATCAGCAGAGATTGGAAGTTAGTGCAATCAGGCACCCGCATGACCAGAGAGTTTGCGGCTTTTTTAAAAGGGATATTTGGATAGTAAGCCTATAAGCTGCTTTCATCTGGGGGAGTTCTTTCAGGTAGATGGTAAACAATTACAGCAGCAATACAAAGACCATATCAGCAACTATAAAGATTGGGAACAGAAAGATCATGCATCGGAATGGATGATATTTCCACAGAATATGGGATTACGCCTAAGTATAGATGAGACATCTGTGTCAAACGGAGAGTTATACACTATAGTAACCAATAAGGCTGCCAAAGGCCGAAAGGGGACAATAGTAGCTATGTCAAGGGGACACAGACCAACCAAATAGCTGATGTTTTAGACAGGATCCCGCAAGGACTGCGCAACAAGGTAGAAGAGGTAACAATGGATATGGCAGCCAATATGATATCGGCTGTAAGACGCTGCTTCTGCAATGCCCGCCAGGTAATAGATCGCTTCCATGTTCAGAAACTGGCCCACGATGCCGTTCAGGAGATCCGGATCAAATATCGGTGGCACGTCATTGACCAGCAAACCAGTTTCTATACCCTTGCTAAAGCCAATGACAAAACCTATACACCGGAAGTGCTGTCAAATGGCGATACGCTCAGGCAACTGTTAGCCCGAAGCAGATACCTGCTCTTCAAACACGATAGTAAATGGACCGGATCTCAAAAGCATAGAGCCCGGATATTGTTCCAGCGTTTCCCTGAAATTAAGGATGCATATGAACTCTCTATTAAAATGGGAGATATCTTCAAAAATGTAAAATCTAAGGAGGTAGCCTTCAAAAAGCTGGCACTCTGGTACAATGATGTAGAAGCATCCGGAATTGAATCGTTCAGGACGGTTGCAAGATCTATACAGACCCACTATATAAATATCCTCAACTTCTTCAACAATAGAAGTACAAACGCAGCTGCAGAATCATTCAATGCTAAAGTAAAAGCCTTTAGAGCTACGTCCAGAGGTGTGCGCGACATTAACTTCTTCCTCTTTAGACTGGCAAATATCTATGCTTAAAATAAGTTCATCCCCGGAAATTCAGCTTGATCCCTTAGAGGTCTTGAACAACAGCGTTACGGGCAAGGGTAATAGGGAGCAGTTGTGATTTGCTTTCAATTTTCAGTAGCTTAGAGGTCTTGAACAACTAAACCAAAATAAACCAAAAGAGCGAGTCCGTTGTGATTTGCTTTCAATTTTCAGTAGCTTAGAGGTCTTGAACAACTGTGCATCATCCTTTTCCTGGTCTTCGGTAGTTGTGATTTGCTTTCAATTTTCAGTAGCTTAGAGGTCTTGAACAACTTAGATTTAAACAAACAGATAAAGAACTTAGTTGTGATTTGCTTTCAATTTTCAGTAGCTTAGAGGTCTTGAACAACCCTTGAAGGTATGGCAAGTGATCTTACTATGTTGTGATTTGCTTTCAATTTTCAGTAGCTTAGAGGTCTTGAACAACAAAAGAGGAGCAAGACACATTAACATTCATGTTGTGATTTGCTTTCAATTTTCAGTAGCTTAGAGGTCTTGAACAACCTCAAGCCCTTTGTTCCAGCATTTCCAATGTTGTGATTTGCTTTCAATTTTCAGTAGCTTAGAGGTCTTGAACAACATTAAGTTTTTGATTAATCAAACTTTATTCGTTGTGATTTGCTTTCAATTTTCAGTAGCTTAGAGGTCTTGAACAACTCTGTGTATGTGCCTGCCGATGGGTTCTGAGTTGTGATTTGCTTTCAATTTTCAGTAGCTTAGAGGTCTTGAACAACAACTAATTTTTTAGTATTTCCTTTTACCTTGTTGTGATTTGCTTTCAATTTTCAGTAGCTTAGAGGTCTTGAACAACTTTATTAGTATCAAGCCAATCAACTCCAGGTTGTGATTTGCTTTCAATTTTCAGTAGCTTAGAGGTCTTGAACAACCTACCATAACCACAGGAGCTGAACACTGATGTTGTGATTTGCTTTCAATTTTCAGTAGCTTAGAGGTCTTGAACAACGATAATCTGCTTATAGTCTGGAAAACTTCCGTTGTGATTTGCTTTCAATTTTCAGTAGCTTAGAGGTCTTGAACAACTCTCGTTCTCCTCTTCCTCTGTGAGCTGCGGTTGTGATTTGCTTTCAATTTTCAGTAGCTTAGAGGTCTTGAACAACATACCGATGTGCTGGCCGTGAGTGATACCAGTTGTGATTTGCTTTCAATTTTCAGTAGCTTAGAGGTCTTGAACAACTATTACCAGCTGGTAACAAAGAACGTCGTAGTTGTGATTTGCTTTCAATTTTCAGTAGCTTAGAGGTCTTGAACAACGGCCGCTTTTACGGTACTGCCTGTAAAACGGTTGTGATTTGCTTTCAATTTTCAGTAGCTTAGAGGTCTTGAACAACCTGGTAACCTGAATAATCCAATAGGGATCTGTTGTGATTTGCTTTCAATTTTCAGTAGCTTAGAGGTCTTGAACAACGAGGAGCTAGAAAGGAGTGTAATAAATCTAGTTGTGATTTGCTTTCAATTTTCAGTAGCTTAGAGGTCTTGAACAACATTAAGCCAAAATTTACCGCTTTCAAATCTGTTGTGATTTGCTTTCAATTTTCAGTAGCTTAGAGGTCTTGAACAACAGTGACAAAGCGCCGCTATATATTTCTATGTTGTGATTTGCTTTCAATTTTCAGTAGCTTAGAGGTCTTGAACAACTTTTTATGACCACGCTACCGGACAATCTTAGTTGTGATTTGCTTTCAATTTTCAGTAGCTTAGAGGTCTTGAACAACACCGGCTTACCGGTGTATCATACTGAATTAGTTGTGATTTGCTTTCAATTTTCAGTAGCTTAGAGGTCTTGAACAACCAATCCTTTGCCTGCCAATACTGTGGTGGGGTTGTGATTTGCTTTCAATTTTCAGTAGCTTAGAGGTCTTGAACAACACTGCAAACATTTACTCCGGACAACGTTCTGTTGTGATTTGCTTTCAATTTTCAGTAGCTTAGAGGTCTTGAACAACAACAAACCCGTCAGGGCCAGCATCATAACGTTGTGATTTGCTTTCAATTTTCAGTAGCTTAGAGGTCTTGAACAACAATAAGTTGCTCTACTCCAGCTATAGTTGTGTTGTGATTTGCTTTCAATTTTCAGTAGCTTAGAGGTCTTGAACAACGAACTTCTGAAACTGTCTCCTAAGCATCTGTTGTGATTTGCTTTCAATTTTCAGTAGCTTAGAGGTCTTGAACAACAAGAAGGTAGAGAACCTTATAACATTACGAGTTGTGATTTGCTTTCAATTTTCAGTAGCTTAGAGGTCTTGAACAACTGCAAGTAGCTTCTGCGCCATTTGCATCTGGTTGTGATTTGCTTTCAATTTTCAGTAGCTTAGAGGTCTTGAACAACCTAAGGTGTCGGATATAGCCGAATGGTGGAGTTGTGATTTGCTTTCAATTTTCAGTAGCTTAGAGGTCTTGAACAACCCATAAGCTATGGTTTCCTTGAAGGAGAGGGTTGTGATTTGCTTTCAATTTTCAGTAGCTTAGAGGTCTTGAACAACTTAGTAAGCTACGTGGTTCTATTACAGAGTGTTGTGATTTGCTTTCAATTTTCAGTAGCTTAGAGGTCTTGAACAACTATGCACAATAGTATCTTTCTGCCACATAGTTGTGATTTGCTTTCAATTTTCAGTAGCTTAGAGGTCTTGAACAACGGCTATGACATTGTCCCTGGCACAGCACAGGTTGTGATTTGCTTTCAATTTTCAGTAGCTTAGAGGTCTTGAACAACCATTAGACGAACCAGTAACAAAGTTACCGTGTTGTGATTTGCTTTCAATTTTCAGTAGCTTAGAGGTCTTGAACAACTATACGGCCAATTGAATTTAACACGCGGCGTTGTGATTTGCTTTCAATTTTCAGTAGCTTAGAGGTCTTGAACAACCCCGGCAAAGAGAGGAGCAAATTCCTATCAGTTGTGATTTGCTTTCAATTTTCAGTAGCTTAGAGGTCTTGAACAACACCGATCGCTACAAATGCCACCCAGCAAGGGTTTCGGCTATTTAACAGGAATAAAAAAATGGATTTTCATCCATTTTTTTATTCCTGTTTTAAAATAATTCCAATTGCTGTGGTGGCGCTTCGATCGGTACAACTTCATGGCCCCGGAATATTTCCATCATGCCAAATTGTTTGTCGGTAATACACATAATACCTACGTGCCCTTTTTCGGGTAGTTTCTTTTTTACCCATTTTATATGTCCGTCTGCATTCTCCTTACTACTGCAATGCCGCATATAAATGCTGAACTGAAACATCTGAAAGCCATCAGTTAGCATGTCTTTACGAAACCGAGCATAGTTTTTCCGGTCTTGTTTGGTGTCAGTGGGCAGATCAAAAAAAACAAGTACCCACATAATGCGATATGCGTTTAAACGGTCGAACATATAACCTAGGCTTTGCTTTCCAGGGAAAACAAGTCACTATAATACGGGATACAATATCTTTCTCACCTTGCCCTCAAAGCATTTCGCCAGGCTGGCAGTTGTTCGCTGCACCGCATTCATCAGCGGGCTGCTTTTATCGTCTATCATCACATCCATTGCCGGTATTCCCAGCAGCAGCTTTTTTATGTCAGTGGTCAATTCCAGGTAATTGCCCTTTAGTGCCCCATCATTTTGTGCCATGTCTGCAGTCCGCACTATGTCGCATACAACCTTATCCACGTATGGGCGATAAGGCTCCATTATATCATCAGCCAGGCAATAAGCGTTGTACTGGTTACGATGGTGTATGCCCATTGTAGGCAGCAACCCACTGCCCACAAGGCCACGGGCCACTACAGCCCTGAGTATGGCATATCCATAATTGAGCAGATTGTTTGGCGGAATACCCTCCCGGTCGCGGGTAAAGGAGCGCATTTCTCCGTCACTGCCCGGAAAACCCGGAACTATGGATTGAAACAAATGCTTCCAGTAATAGCCAGCCGCAGCGGCTTCCAGGTTTTCGCTATCGCCACTTTTTACCTCTTTCGCGTAGTTAGTCAACAGCTTATCCGGGGCATTAAACAAGCTCCCGGTGGCCGACTGTAACCCCAGCATCGCAGCCTGGTTTTGTATCTTAGCCGCAACTGTTTGCTGCCATAATTGTTTCTTCAGAGGTTCTGATGCTTCAAGCTGCGCCTGGAAGATGCGGCTCTGCAAAGTGTGCCCATCAAGGTTGAGGAAAAGGCCGGTAGGGTGATGGGTATAATCGCAAGTGATGAGCGCAGTGTTATTGGCCAGTAGCTTAGCCATCAGCGCCTGGGTAATGGTTATCTGCTGATTGTCTAAAATTAGCACACCAATATCTTCAATAGGTGCAGTAGAGGGTTTAGGTTTAGTGATCTCATCCGCACCCTTCGGCATAGGAAACTCTACCACCAGTTGCTCGTTAACGGTGCTCAGGTAGGCGGGGTTTCCGAAGTAGAGGGTGCGCTTGATCATTATGCAGGTTTTACATTTCCAAGACGGTCAATATTCAGTTTAATGCACTTATCCTTTATAGATATGCCATTTATTTTTTCATATGCGTTTTGACTGCCAAATTCTATTCCTTTTATTATAGTATCAGCGATATTATGCCTTATGAAATAGATTTGTCTGCCACTATATTTTACTACATAATAGATACTCTTACTTCTTTCCGCTTTGTTGTTCCAAAAATCATTAAATAGTGGGCTTTCAGCATCGGTAATCATGTCTTCATAGTCAGAAGGCATATATACAGGGTCACCTTGTTTTAATGTATAAAGCAGCGTTGCTTTCCATTTTTCTTCAAAGTAATTTTTGAATATCTGTTCTTTGTTTAGTTTTTTACTGTCAGTTTCTTTATTGAACTCATCTTTTAACAGATTCGCGGCGTCGAAAAGAGTAATCAAATCAAAAATTCTTTTGCCCTCTTTTTCAATTACTGCAAACAGATAATTATCGCCGGTCTTCACAAATAATGAATTGTTATACGCCTTTCCTCTGTCCAATTTTTGCAAAGCTTCATCAGGGTCTTCCTGTCCTTTTTTCTTTTTCACTTTTGCAGGATCTCTATAGAATATCTTGACTGAAGATACTGGTGTATGTGGCGATAATAATCCTTTACTATTATGTTTAAGAGCTAGTTCTTTGTTTAGAGCTAATATTCCTTCAGCAGAAAACGCCTCATCTTTTTTGTTATCATAGGCTTTCAAATGTTCTTTCAGAGTATTTTTAAGAAAGCTATCGGTGACTTTTTCAATGACTTTTTCAGTTGCAAAATTTTTACCACTAAGTTTACTTAACGGTATTCTATAAGTTTCTACTCCTTGACTTTTGCCATATAAAGTGCCTTCATGTAGTTGTCCCCTGATCTTGATTTGAAGCTTATTATCCCTGCCTTTTTGTATTAATAACTTATCTTTTGGTTTCTGAGATATAATAATATCTTGAATTTTTTTTTCGGCATCTTCCGGAAAGCCTTGCCAAGGCAGTTCTATTTTCCTGAATCTTTCAATTTGTATGAATATTTTCGCCCTTTCATCTGAGGTTAGATTCAATATTTCATCAAGTAATTCTGTCGGAGTTCCTTCAAAATTTGGTAATAAACTATTCCGATTGGTATCCAGCCATGTTTGCAACTCTTTGTTCAGGTCATTGAGTCGCTTTATATGTGCGGGGCTAGTACATGCTACTACGAGAGCGTCTATGGCGTGATGCCGATGATCAACGCGCTTACTCCAATCCTGTATTATCCATTTATTGTTTTTCTTTTTGATAAAATTCTGGTTAAACGATTCAATAAATTTCTCTTTACTGAGTATTGTTTCATGGAATGGAGTATCGACTTTTTTTTGACGTTCAGTCACTTCATTTTTATATTGTTCATATTCTATTTCTGCGCGTACAGGTGCTATTTTTTCATAACGACTCTTCAACAGTTCTTTAAATTTATCTGTTAATCCCCATTGGTTTCTCAAATAATCTGTTATACCGCCGGTTGTTGTTTTGACATGATCATTGCCAACAATTTTATTTAATTCTTCTTTTGTTCGGATGGAAATGTATTGTGTTTCCTTTATTTGCCGTACCACAGGATCTTCTGGCACTTTCGTCGCTAATAAATTTTTTCGTTTTATGCCATGAAAGTGTTTATTCACATGATCGATGTATGAGTTTTTGGAGAGAACGCCCGGAATGACCGATCCGGTTTCAAAATATTCCATTGCTGTCTTGTTGCCCTTATCTGTATTAATTGCTTTTTCACAGATCACTTTATTTGCCAAAGAATCATCAAAATATCTCGACTGTGGAATAATATGATCAACATCATATCTTTCTCTTTTAAAAAGCTCGGATAGTTGGATAGGCTGACCTGTATAAGGAGAAACGCAGTTCTGCTGTTTCCATAACTTCATTTTGTCTATCTCAGTTTTTGATGGATATTTATACTGGTTTGCAAACATTTCTTTGGCAGCGCCTGGGGTTTTACTATTGGTTAATGACAGTGTCCGTCCTAATTCAATAAGTTCATCTTTTATAGCTTCATTATCTCGCTGGTTATTTCGCGTTGTTTTATATAAGTTGGCCCTTCGTTCTGCATTATTCTTCAGGTCTCTTGATAATTCCAGGCGTATCTCGTCTGGTTTACTCCCAAAATACTTCCAGATATCTTTTACGACGATAAGTGTTTCGCTAATTAACTGTTCTACAAGTGGGTTTCGTAGTTCTCCCTCTTTTAATCGCTTTATTTGGTAATAAGAATTTATTAGTTCATCCTTACCAAATGCTTTTGCTGTATGTTTATCATACACAAGAATAATTGCATAAGCATTCATTATACCGCCCTCGGCCAAAACTTCAATGTTCTTTTCAAGATATTGCTGCGCGGCTTTTTCAAACGGATCGCTTACATGCTCATTCAGGAGTTTAATGATCTTATTCCGTAATCCCTCTGAAAGATTGGATTCGAAGTATTTGCCTGTTCTAACTAATGGCAATATTTTTTCAATAGCCTTTAGGCTCAAGGAGGAATAGTTGCGGCTAAATTTTATTTTACTTATTTGTATTGCTATAGTCTCGATATCAGATAAGCCATTTGCATGTTTTTTGATAAAGGCTAGTATTCTTGATGTTCTATCGCTTTGGATATCATATTCATTTCCCCTTCCATTATAGAGTATATCCCATAACTCGATTTGCCGATTAATATCTTGTAACCCCAATATATCCCATAATTCTCCAAGTGCTTTTTTGAGCATAAGCCTTGTTTCATTGCCTCTAAGCCTGGCTTTTGCATTTATTCCATTAAGGAAGTCCGTATTCTCTCTTAAATCATATTCTTTCTTCAGCTTATTTAGAACTATGCTAAAGTTGATCTCTTTTTTATTTTGCAACTCAACATACAGCCACTCTTTCAGTCGTGAAGGAATGGGTCTGTCTTCATAAGTGTATTTTATTTCGCCTTTTCTATTAATGCCATTTTCTGTTTTTGTATTTATTGTGAGTTTGTTGATTTGCTCCCATATCTTAAACTCTTGAAAAGTAGGATGACTTTTCGCAACTGCTTTTTCCGTTTTTTCATACCTGCAGTCTGAGATTAGATCTGATTGGTCTTTCAACTCTCTCTGATAAAAAATAATCTGTTTCTTGATGACATACTTCAATCCATTGTCAATGCCTTCGGCTCTGAATTTGACTTGACTGTCTTTTGATCCCGGAAAAATAAAATGAAGGATACTTGTGAGGGTATCTGTATCTAATTTATTCAGGAATGGATAATGCTTACTTTGTTCATCCCATACAGCATCGAATTCAGACAAATAACGGGAACGAAGTATTACGTTGTTTCGAATCTTTGCCCATCTATCCTCCTTTAGTATATCAAAAAAATACTCAGACAGAAACACTTCCTTGCCTTTCTTCAATGATGCTTCATCCAATTCTTTTTCAAGGTTCTCCATTTTTTTACGCCAACTTGTTTTGTTGGGTAATTTGAATGTAATGGTTGTTCCTTGTTTCGACTTTCTAATATTTACAAGTAGTTCTAATGCCTCCCCTTCTTTCAAAGCTTCTAAAAATGTTTCTCCTTCAATAATGCCATCTTCCGTTTCAACTGTAACATGTATTTTTTTAAGTTGCCGATTCTTAAAGGTGACGATTTCTGGTTCTGATATTCGGACCACTTTTGCAAATGTGATATAACTTTCATTTCGTTTTTTTTCATCGTTCTCCTGCTCTTCATCATTCTCGGTATCTTTTTCTGACGCCATGTCGCCGCCTGCATAACCACGCAGTTGATTGAATAAGTAAATGATCCTGCCGAGTTCTTCCAGTTCTATTTTTTCAGACAAGGCTTTTACTCTTAAATCCAATAGGTCTATAGCAGTATATTGCTTCTGTTTTTTAGCGATAGGTAGTATTGATACCTTGTCAAGTTTTAGTGGGTCATTAAATTCGCTCGACAATTTTATTTGTGATGGGAGCATTTTCAATTGTTGCAAAATATAAATGAGCTTATTTCGTCTTTGTTTATATCTCTTATTGAGTTTTCTACCACCTCTTGCTATTCTTCTGTTGGCATTTTTAGTTTGAGCCTGCCCCTGTTCAAATTTACTTAGCTCGGCGCCCATAGGAATAATACGGCTACCCATGGCTATGATTCCAATAGGATCATTTTTTTCATCTGCTTCAACTAAAGCCCAACCGATAGAGTTAGTTCCTAAATCAAGTCCAAGTATTGTTTTTTTCATCTTCATTTCTTTTTATTACCTTTACCTTGAAAGCAAATCACAATAAGGATTATTCCGTTGTGAAAACATTTAAAGCGGCGCAAGTCGCTTTTTTCTTTCCCCTCACAATATAATCCACAACCCATTCTCCCAAAAGGGGATTTTTCCCGTATTCCTAATTCACCCCTTCATTAATAACGATTCTGTCACTATCCTCTATAATTACTCCTTTGCAATAGCCACCCGGATACCTTCATTTATAGATAATTCCACATTATTACCAATGCGCCCAAATGCAAACATTTTTGCAGCTTCCCGGATGAGAGTCTCTTTGGGAAGGCATATCTGGTTCATCAATATTCCCTTCATGGCATTGGCTATTTCTTCCGGCGGCAGATCGTCGACCTCCCGTTTTTGCAGCTCATTGAGCAGAAATGTGGCTCCCGGCCCTGGATATATACCATACCGATAGCACTCTTTTGCTCAATGAATTCTTACTGACAGGCGCCTACACTTCTACAACTTTCATAATCTGGGAACGGGTTTTCTGCTGGTTTTGCAGCTATTTTTATACTTTATTTCACTGAAATATTTTTAATATTTTGAAATCCTTTACTGGAAAATGTTTTGAAGAGTAGTAAAACATAACGGGGGAAAACTGAGCATACCGTATAAGAATCCGCTTTCGACCTCAGAATAAAATGCAAAACCCCTGATTCTATTGAGTTTCAGGGGTTTTGCTTTTTTCTGGGGGACGGAGTTGGGGACGGTTTTGATAACCAGAAGGTATATTATCAAAATGTTATTTACCGACAATCAACCATAATTATAATTTTACCCGGTTGCCCGATACAAAGTCTTCTCAACATTATTGCTCCAGCACAAAATGGAATACAGTGTTACCCGTATCTGTATGCAGTGTAAGCATATACATTCCGTTTGCAAGACTTCCGTTTAGCGTAATGGGCTCATTAATGTTTCCTTTGAGCGTTGTTACTTTTTTCCTATACACTTGCTGGCCTAGCATATCGGTGATGAGAATGGTTACTTCTTCATCCTCAGTTACGCCTATATTGCCCTTCAGCGCAAATGTGCCGTTATTAGGATTAGGCAATAGCCTTACGTCGGCCTCGTTTGCGGTTACCTGGCCCACTCCCAGCTCGCCCACTAATATGATCACATGATTGTGAGCTGTAGCGCCACCGCATACGCCACTGCTGGTAACAATAACGGTAACATCGTCGCCATTAGAGAACGCATGTATGTAGAAGGAATTTGTAGCGCCAGGTATAGCTACTCCGTTTACCAGCCATTCATAAGTTGGCGCCGGGCCGCCATTGGTTACATCAGCAAACAACGTATCTGCCTGCCCTATGGCTATGCTCGTACCGGGATGTGCTGTAATAGTAACTGATGGTGGCATAGATGGCGTTACCGTCATGGCTATAGTGTTGCTTGTGGCAGTATCGTGCAGTGTGCATGGATAGCTGCTGGTGAGGGTACAGTACACCACGTCACCGTTAGCTGGTGTAAATGTATAAGTTGGCCCTGTAGCTACGTTGATACCATTCTTCGTCCAGGCAAATAACGGAGCGGAACCACCATTCACAGCTACGGCTGAAAAGGTTACCGGTGAGCCACTGCATACAGTGCTTCCCGGCGTGGCGGAAATGCTTACAGATGGCGCCAGGTATGGAACGATAGTGATGGTAATAGAGTGGCTGGCAGTATCGGGCACTGCACAGGTGCTGCTTGTGATGGTTACAGCTACTACGTCGCCGGCGGCAGGGGTATAACTGTAGGTGCTGCCCGTTGCTGTGGTTATGCCGTTCACCTTCCATTGATAGGTAGGGGATAAACCACCATTCATGGGTATTGCGGTAAATGTGGCTGCTGTACCGGCACATAAAGTATCGCCCATCCCTGAAGTGGTTATGCTCACAGATGGCGGCGTTGTTGGGTTTATTATTACTGCAGCACTGCCCGTCATGTTTGTTGCACAGCCGGTAGCGTATGCGCCCTGTACCGTATAGTCGCCTGCTAATGTTTCCAGGCCAAGATCAATAGAGCTACCAGTACCTGCAACCGGTGCGCCCAAAGGAGCGCCGTCGCGATAGAGCTGGTAGCTAACACCGGACTCAGAACCGCTGACGCCTACATGTACACCCACACCACCCGCACAATAAGTGCCGCCGCCTGTTACCGTAAACGCAGATGGCACTGGGTAAACATTGATATTGTAACTGGCAGTGGCGGTGCCGCATGTATTAGTGACTGTATAATTGATAGTAACGGTGCCGGTTGATAACCCGCTTACCACGCCCGTGGCACTGATGGTAGCATCAGCGCTGCTGGAGCTCCATGTACCCCCGGGTACGGTTTCGGCCAGGTTAATGGACGACCCGATGCACACACTGGCTGGCCCGGATATAACTCCGGAATCGGCCAGTGGATTTATGGTGATCAGTTTTGTGGCTACAGCGGTACCACATGTATTAGTTACAGTATAACGGATAGTATCTATACCGGCGTGCAGCGCTGTTACTAAGCCTGAGCTGCTTATAGCAGCAGCAGTATTGCTGATGCTCCATGTGCCTCCCGTTAGCGCATCAACAAAAATAGTAGAGGCACCGACACATATGGACGATGCACCGGAAATAATGCCAGCGGAAGAAGATGTGCTGACGGTGATAATCTTTGTTGCAGACGATGGGCCGCAACTATTAGTTAGGGTATAGGCTATAGTATCCATGCCTGCGGTAACGCCGGTAACTGATCCGCTACTGCTGACTGTGGCCGAAGAATTGCTACTGCTCCAAGTCCCACCTGCTGATGTATCGCTAAGCGTAATTGACGACCCGGTACAAACAATTGCAGGGCCTGATATAGGGCCTGTTACAGGTAGCGGATTAACATGAACACTGTCTGTGGCAGTACTGCTGCATGCACCCAGTGACAGTGTGGCGGTATACCCTGTTGTTGCCACCGGTGCTGCATACACGGTTGCCGCTGACCCTCCTGTATATGGAGTTGTACCCGCCGCGTCTGTGAAAAGGCCAGAAACAGGCGCCCATGTAACGGCAGGATTATACGTATAATTTATTACAAGGGTATAAGAAGTAATACTGGCAACGTCGCCGCCCGCCCAGTCGCGGGCGCTTAGGGTCCATGTGCCATTTGCAAGGCTGTAAAGGTCGGTCCACACTATGGTTGTTTGTGGCAACCCTGTAGTACCTGTGCCTGTGCCCGCATCTGCTGCAAAAATGTCTGAATAGGGCGCTGAGGAGGAGCTGAAGGAGAGGCCGCCTGCTGAAGTTACCGTGGTGCCGGTAAAGTCTTCGCCCCCGCCGCCTTCCCTGTTTACCAGGTTAAGCGTATTGCCATTTGGTGCGGAGAGATTAATGGTAAGGTCGCCATCAAACGTCATCGTTACATCAAACAATACAGATACACTGGTAATAGTAGCGCCGCCGGGGATGCCCGTAACCGAAACAGGCACGGCTGCTCCGCCTGGCGTGGCATCAGGCACTGTTACACTTATAGCGCCGGTAGCAAACGTGTCTGGCCCGGAAGATGGCAATGCTGCTCCCCCCGCTGACAATAAAGCTGCAGGGCCGCCTGCGCATAGAGTAACAGGAGATGGAGAAATGGTAATTGCTCCGGGCGCGGTAGTTACTGAAATCGTAGATACGTGGCTGTTATTACATCCATTCAGGTCGGTGCCGGTTACGGTATATGCTGTTGTTGCAAGTGGGTTGGCAATAACGGACGCACCAGATGTACTGCTTAGTCCGGCAGATGGCGTCCACGAGTAAGTAGCTGCACCGGCAGCAGTCATGCTTAACCCCGTGCCACCGGAACAAATAGCGCCTCCATCGGGGCTTACGGTTACCAGGGGTAGCGGATGAATAGTAACGCTCGTTCCGGTTGAATCAGTAAGGCCGGAAGATGTGCATCGTAACACTAAGCGGTAAAAAGAAGTGCTGGTGAGCACAGGTGTAGTATAATTGTCGTTAGTAGCGCCCGGAATAATTGACCAGCTTACGCTATCGGCAGAAGATTGCCACTGGTAAGTAATGCCCAGGGCCACGGTAGCTCCTGTTAAGTGGATTGTGGTGCTGCCTGATGCGCAGAACGTAGTGGTGTCAGGTGCGGCGATGCCCGCAGTAACACTGGAACATACCGGCAGGTCGAACTCATTGATGCCCATATCTGGTGTTGTAGTGCTCCGCGGGCTGCAATCGTAATCTGTGGTAACCGATACCGGTGTACCCGTGTTATCGAGCGGTACATTTGCGCTTACGGCTGTCAGATGCAAATCCGAAGAAGACACGAAGGCAGGGTTTACGTTTTAGAATTGGCGTCGTTACCTGTTTCGGTTTGCCAGTCAGGCAACGTTGCTTCGTCGGTACCAAAGCCTGATAGAGCCCCGACCGTTGCAAGATTTGCCCCAGCTGAATAAAAATCGTTATGGTCGGACGACAGGTTCGAATAGCCCGTGTAGGCCAGGCCTATAGCGTATAGCAAAGATGAGCCTGTAGATGCATTGTTGACGAAAACATTGTTCTTAACATTTACAACAGGGTTAGTACCTGATATGGATATAGCGAAAGTGGGGTAACTGGCGCCGGTTGTTGTGCCAGACATGCTCACGCTGTTATAAAATATATTGGTGGCGCCGCCGGTAGCGCCGCCAATAAATATACCTGAAGAGAAGTCGCCGCCAGTCCCATTGCTGAGCACGCCGCTTATCATGTTGTTAGCAATGGTATTGATACCTGAGCTTGCACCTGCTACTGCTATGCCGAGGGCGGTGTAGGTATTTGTCTGGGTGATATTATCCAGCTGGTTATTGGTGATCGAGGCATTAGTAACCTCATTACCAGTGGTGACAGAGGTCCCCGCCGCATTATTGCCAATGCCAACACTTATGCCAATGATGTCGTTGCTTACGCCATTGGTGATGTTAGCTATCTTATTGCCTGATATACTGATCTCGTTTTCAAAACCAACAAGTATACCGTTATTCCTGAGATTGCCTGGTGTGGGGCTGTTCAACAGGTTCTGATTAATGACGTTGCTATTATTTTTGTTAGCAGCGCTTGCACCCATAGAAAAGATACCGGTCTGCACAGCGGAGATACTGTCATTTTCTATACGGTTGCCATTATTGCCTGCGCCCAGGCTGGAATATGCAATAGCTGTACCGCCCATACCCACGCCAAAAAGTGTATTTGAGCTGCCGCTGCCGGTAACGTTGCAATTGCGGACGGTGTTGTTAGTAGCGCCATCGCCGGTGGCAGATGTTTGCAGCCATATTACAGCGCTTGATGTGGAAGTGCTGGAGTTAGCAATTGTTATATTCCTGCTGGAAGAAATAGCAGGACATATGCTATTGGTAACCGGGCTGTTAGAACCATCGATCGTTACATAGTCCGCGCCATTGATCACGAATATTGCAGTGCCGCTATTGCCGCTTATTATAGGTGAAACTCCCGCCGCTGGGCGAATAGTCAATGTGTTTGCCGGGCTGGCAGAGCCGTTTGCATTTATGGTGATCGGGAATGTTTCAGCTGCATATGACGCGTCGGTAAGCTGGAAAATCACCGGCCCCGAAACGCACGAAGCATTATAGGCCGCAATGGCCGCTGTTATGGTTGTATAAGCCATGCCGGTACCTACGTTGTAAGTACCTGTAAGGCTGGGTATAATGGTATAAGTATTTAGAGTTGTGGGATAAGCGGTAACGGTATTTACATCGCTTGCTGCCAGGCCGGCAGATGGATTGGAGCCGATATTTGGCGTAGCCGCAGCATCCTGTGCGATCACGAAGTAAGAAACAGCATCGCCTATAGACAATCCGCCCAAAGTTGCTGTTGATATGGTAAAGCTCCATACGCCGTTTGTGCCGGTTCCCGACACAAGGCTTCCCGGCTGGGAAAACCATGTGCCGATTCCATTTCTGAAATATACTCTCGGTACCTGGGTGCCTGTTACTGGCACCCCGGTAGCATCTGTGATGGTCGCGAAAAAGGTGCGGTCGCCGGTGCTGCAGCCGCTGGAAAGTGCGGTGTCAATAATATTGGGAGCGGAAAGATCGGTAAGCATGTAGTTGCCCTCTATGGCTCCTATATCTGGTGATGAGCCACTACCGGCATAGCCAGGGTTACCGGCACGTACGGCACCATAGTAATCGGTGGTAATGCCTGCTATATTGAGGCCCCCGCTTTCAACCTGGGTGGGTGTGCTTGTACTTAATTGTAAAAATGCAGCCGATGGACCTGCTGTGCTTACGAAGGGTGGGGCCTCTGTTACAGAGTTGCCATCACGTGGCGATACCAGTGACTTGTAGCTTAAAAGTGTAGGGTAAGTTGTAGTGCCGTCGTAATAGATAACATTGGACGAGCCGGGGGTGCCTGCATAAAACAGGTTGTTGTTAGATGCGGCCTGGTAAGTGGTTAATGTTGTGCTGCTCCTTCTATAGGCAACAGTCAGCCCTGTACCAGTAGGTGCTGATGCATTATCAACAATATTGTTGGCTAATGTTACTGCTGGTGTTGTGCTGCTGTAAATACCGCACGATCCAAAATTTGTGCCTGTGCTGGCAGCATTGAGGTATATAGAGTTGTAATAGATATTATCTGCTGTTCCCCCGCCTATGTAAATGCCTGCAAGCTGTGTGCCTGTGGATGTGTTAAGATTAGGGGTGCGCAGATCGCCTATCTCATTATTGTAGGCGGTGACGGTGCCGGAGTTGAGATACATGCCATTTACAGAGCTTCCGGCGCCGGCGGCTGCTATATCGTATATCTTATTCTGGAAAATGTTTACCGTGGTCCCACCAGACTCATATATGCCATAAGCAAGACCAGTAGAAGTGCTATTGGCTGCCAGCGTATTCACGGTGTCCTTGAAAACGTTCACTGTTGTGCCGCCCGATATGTATATGCCATACACGTTGGCACTTGCACTGGAAAGATTATTTACCGAATTGTTATAAACGGAATCGGCAGTAGAAGATGAGTTGACATATACGCCGTATGCACTTCCGGCACCGGCATTCAAATTGGTAACCGAATTATTTGCAAATGTTTCTATAGCCGAAAAACCCATCCAAAGGCCATAGAGTGTGCCCCCTGCTGATGTTATATTGGAGATCGTGTTGTTCCTGGCAAATTTGTTTTGTCCGCTACCTCCGTCATTTTCAAACAGCCCGTAGAATGTAGGTGAACCTGCAAGGTTAAAGTTGGAAAAGTTGTTGTTGTTAAACAATACAGTACCATTGCCAGCCCCGGCATTGTTGTAGTAGCATGCCACAGTGCCACCGCCGCCTGTTTTGTTTACATAGGGCGTTGCTGATCCGCTGGTAAAGTTGTTGCTGCAGGTAATGTTAGTGGTGGCGGCAGCTGTGCTGTGATAAACCATATAAAGGCTTCCAGTGGTAGCCACATTAATGTTGGCGAAGTTATTGCCGTTTGTATTGATGTTCGTATTCCCCCCGCCAATGTATACCATATATGCAGTACCAGAAGAACCCCCGTTTGCGGTAAGAATATTATTATTGATAGTGATGGTTCCTGTACCGGCACAGCTTGCATTAATGCCATACATGCTGCTGCCCGTTGTTCCCTGCGTTATGTTTATTGTGTTGTTGTTCACTGTGGCCGAGGCGTTTGTTCCATTCTGAACGTACACACCATACAACGTGTTGGTAGCTGCAACACCTCCGCCAGACAGATTGTTAACGGTGTTGTATGAAACATTTGCATTATTCTGGTATTGAAGGTTAATGCCTGAACCCGCGGCGGCGCCTGCATAATTGCTAATGGTATTTCCGGTTGAAAAGCTAACTCCCCCCAGGTCATTTCCCTGGTCATATAGTGTGTATGGGCTGGCGGCACTTGCATAACCTTTCAGTGATATACCGTTTGCGCAATTCTGTATGCTATTACTATAGAACCTGCAATTGTTCATCGCATCAGTTGCCGCTGTTATAGAAAGTGCTGTTGTGGCTGTTGCTATGTGGTTGTTAGCATAGATGCCTACAGAGCCAGCATTGGTTATATTCAGTGTTACCGTACAGTTTTGGATGGTAACATTCTGGCATCCATCAAAGGGCGCGGTATTCTGAAGCTTGACCAGCGCATAACCCCATTCCATTTGTGTTGTAGCTGTGGTATTTGCAGCAGACTCTGCAAGGTCAATACCGTCGATAATAACATAGTCTGTACCTTGTATGATGAAGATACCATCGGTGGTTGCAGACGTGCCAACGGGCGCAGTTAACAAAGGGTCTGTTCCTGTGCCGCTTTTCTGAAAAGTCAACGTAGCGGTTGCAGTTGTGCTGGCATTTAAAATAGTACTTCCCAGTACATATCCTCCGGCAGGCGCAGTTTCAGTATAGCCAGCCGGCACGTTTATCGTTACCGGCCCGGAAGTACCTACCGTGTTCAGGTCGCTGACAGCAGCAGCCAGGGTAGGGTAGTCAATGCCTATTGTTTTTGTTCCGGAAACCTGCGCATGAAGGTGCGATGCGCACAAAAATAAAGTGCAGGATAAAATAAGGTGCTTGCGTAAATTCATAAGCGTAAGAATATTCATACTCAAGAGGTTTTAATAGTTTGAACACATAATTTGGGAATAGTGTGTAGCTATTAAGACCTGCTGATCTTACACTTGCTGAAAATATTATTAAAGGCCAACTTACCCACTTTAGCAACCACACACTTTCCCTTTAACAACTACACTAAAGTTATGCTAATAACTAAAGAAAAACTGGAACAAGAAGTAGATTTTAACAATAGCAAACCTTCAATAATGGCGTTTGCAGCAGGTTGCCGCTATAGTTAAATTCTGTTCTCATGAGCTTTAGAAGACGCGCATGTAACAGATTGATAGTTGTTTATTTCCTGTAAAAAGAAATCATTTGGGCGGCTGGTATTTATCGGGATCTTAAGCCTCGACGGTGAATTTAATTTTAACAGGTTTTACAATATGATGATAGAACTGGTTAAGCCAAATGGACTGAATTAAAAGAAATGTAGAAGGTGCTTATTAGAGACCTAACAAAAAAGCAGCTTGCCGATGGGCAAACTGCTTTTTTGGTCATAGACATCAGGCGTCTATTGCCTTACTATTATATGAAAAGCTTTATGCTGGCCATCCGAAGAGAGGGTAAGTATATACATGCCGTTGGCAACTGTGTTGAGCCGTACTTGCTCATTCACTACTCCATTTTGCGCTACTATTTTATTTTGGTACACCACCTGGCCAAGCATATTGGTTACCTCAAGTACCACCTCATCGTTGTCAGTCGATCCCAGGAAGCCACTAATATGGAATATCCCATTGTTAGGGTTAGGCATCACGCTTATGTCCATACCTTCTGCTACTTTGGCTACTTCTGTTTCGGCATTACTTGCATCGCGGTGCGCACCACCCACGGTAATGCTCTTACTGCTGGCACAACCTGTACCCAAAGTATAATAAATAACCGCCGTGCCAGACGACGCTCCATGAACAGCACCTGTACCTGCGCCCACAGTAGCATGCGTAGTGCTGCTGCTCCACGTGCCACCTGCTGTGGCATCGGCCAGGGTTATATTAGCGCCCACCACCACACTTGAGCTGCCTGTAATAGCCGCCGGCAAAGCATTCACCGTTATCACCGCAGTTACATGGCCACCCGACGCTGTATAGGTAATGGTAGCAGTTCCCGCGCTCACACCGGTAATAATACCACTGCCACCGCACAGGGCAACCGCAGTACTGCTACTGCTCCATGTACCACCCGCTGTCGCATCAGACAGCGTGGTTGTTGCACCCTTGCATACTGCTTTCGTACCCGTAATAGCCGCTAATGCAGCATTTACAGTAACTACCTTCGTCGCCACCGCGCTGCCGCAGCTATTGCTTACTGTATAGCTTATAGTTACAGTACCCGCACTCACCCCGGCAACTACACCGGCCGAAACTGTGGCGTGTGTATTACCTGCACTCCAGGTGCCGCTGGCTGTTGCATCGGCCAGTGCGGTTGTTGCGCCTGTATTTACAGTAGCAGTGCCGGTTATTGTTGCTACGGTTGGTACTGCATTTACGGTTATTGTTTTTGTAGTCCTTACAGTGCCACAAGCATTCGCAACTGAGTAGCTGATAGTTGCAACACCCGCTCCGGTACCCGCTCCCGTAACTACACCTGCAGCGCTTACAGTGGCTATAGCTGTATTGCCGCTGCTCCATGTACCGCCTGCTGTTGCGTCGGTAAATGTAGTGTGCCCCGCCACGCAAACCGTTGCTGCACCAGATATAGCTGCTACATTAAGTAATGGCGTCACCGTCATTGTTTTTGTAGCCCTCGTTGTGCCACAAGCGTTGGTTATAGCATAGCTGATCGTAGTACTGCCGCCGCTAACCCCTGTGATAATGCCTGTGCTGCCCGCAGTTGCTACCGCTGCATTGCTGCTGCTCCACACGCCACCTGCGGTTGCATCTGTAAGCGTAGTTGTTGCCAGCTGGCATATAGTGGCTGCACCTGCTATAGTTGCCACGGTTGGTGTCGTATTCACGGTTACTATGGCTGTTGCTCTTGTTGGGCCACAGCCGTTTGTTACCGTATAACTTATTGTCGCAGTTCCCACTGCAGTTCCGCTTGTAACAATACCAGAGGCGCCTATGGTAGCAACGGAAGTATTGCTGCTGCTCCATGTGCCACCACTTGTGACATCTGTTAACGTAAGGTGCGCACCGGCAGAGCAGATGATACCTGCACCTGAAATAGCGGCTACCGCTGGCAGCGGGTTTACAGTTATTAATTGCAGATACCCTTCACTACCGCAGCTATTGGTAATAGAGTAGCTAATCATCGCAGTACCTGCTGCCACACCGGTAACCACACCGGCAGTTCCCACCGTAGCTACGGATGCGCTGCCGCTGCTCCACACACCGCCGGTTGTGGCGTCGGTAAATATAGTATACGCCCCTGCGCAAATCGTTGCTGCACCAGATATAGCTGATACATTAGGTACTGGTGCCACCCTTATTGTTTTCGTTGCCCTTACTGTGCCACAGCTATTGGTTATGGTATAGCTGATAGTGGCACTGCCACCGCTAATTCCTGTCACGATACCTGTACTGCCTATTGCAGCTATAGCAGTATTGCTGCTGCTCCATACCCCACCTGCGGTTGCATCCGTAAGCGTAGTTGTTGCCAGCTGGCACACCGTTGCGGCACCTGCTATGGTTGCCACGGTTGGCGTCATGTTCACGGTTACTATCGCTGTTGCTTTTGTTGGGCCACAGCTGTTTGTTACTGTGTAGCTTATTGTTGCTGTTCCTGCGCTCATACTGGTAACCACTCCTGTACTGCCAATGACGGCAACCCCGGTAGCGCTGCTGCTCCATGTGCCGCCGCTTGTCGCCTCCGTCAACGTAAGGTGCGCACCGCCGAAGCAGATGGCGCCTGTACCTGAAATAGCGGCTACTGCTGGCAGCGGGTTCACGGTCATTGCTTTCAGATTCCCTTGAGTACCGCAGCTGGTACTAATGGAATAAGTGATGATCGTAGTGCCTGCCCCTACACCTGTAACCACACCGGTACTCCCCACAGTAGCTATGGATGCGTTGCTGCTGCTCCATACGCCGCCGGTTGTTACATCGGTAAATGTAGTTTGCGCCCCAGCGCAAACGGTTGCCACACCAGATATAGACGCTACATCAAGTGGTGGCGTCACCGTGATCGTTTTTGTTGCCCTTACTGTGCCACAGCTATTAGTTATAGTATAGCTGATCGTTGCAATGCCGCCGCTAACACCGGTAATAATACCTGTGCTGCCTGCGTCTGCAACTGTAATATTGTCGCTGCTCCACACGCCATCCACTGTTGCATCTGTAAGCGTAGTTGTTGCAAAACGGCATACCGTTGCCGCTCCTGCTATTCCTGCCACTGTCGGCAGCGTATTTACTGTTACCACTGCTGTTGCAGTTACAGTGCCACACCCGCTGCTCACTGCATAGGTTATGGTAGCAGTTCCGTCATGTACACCGGTCACTATGCCGGTGCTGCCTACTGTGGCTATAGAGATATTGCCGCTGCTCCAGGTACCCCCCGTTGTGCTGCTTGTCAGCGTCGTGGTTGCGCCCACGCATACCGTACCCTCGCCAGATATGGTTGCCGCATCCGGTGTCGAAGGGCTGGCAACTAACACCGCCGTAGTAGTAGCCGTGCAGCTATTAGCATCCGTAACCGTATAAGTATAGTTGCCTGCATTCAATCCCGTTGTAGCGCTGCCACTATAGGTAAACGCGCCTGTGCCGCCGCTTGCGCTCAGCGCCACACTGCCGGTAGTAGTGCAGGTGGGCTGCGTAACGGTTGCTGCGAAACTGATTGCCGGAGGATTAGTGATGACAATTATTTGAGAAGCCTCGCAGCCATTATCGTCCTCGGCTACGTAGTGATAATGACCCGTCGTTAGGCCTGTTGTTGCTGTAGCCTCGGCATGAACTATGGCCCCTGTACCGCCGCTTTCGCCACCCAGCAATACACTGCCTGTGTTGTAACTGCATGTTGGCTGTGTAACGGTAGCTGTAAAACCGACTGCTGTTGGCTGGCCTACAGTTGCCGAAGCCGATCCATGGCAATGGTTTGCATCTAACACGGTTACGTTATAGGTGCCGGTAGGCAGGCCAGTAGCAGTTGCCTGCGATGAGCCATTGCTCCATATATATAAATAGGAAGGTGTACCACCGGTAATTGACAGGGATACAGTGCCATCGTTATGATGGCCTATGTTAGCGCTATTGCACGATACATTTGTTGGTGTTGCAATAACACTGGGTAAGGGGTTAATCGTCAATAAGACGCTTGCCGATGCACTGTTGCAGGTAGCAGTGCCATGTGTCGTCAGTGTCAAAGTTACCGGTGTTGCAGAAGATCCGGTTGAAGTATAGGTCGCTGTGGCCGGCGTAAAGCCTGAGTTGTTTGCAAACGTACCTCCGGCCCCGTCATCAGACCAAACTGCAGATATAGCTGATCCTCCCACGCCGCCGCCTAAGCCATCAGATGTACTGCCCAGGCATATCGCCGCAACCGGGGCAACGAATACACTCTGGCTTGAATGAACTGTTACAATGCTGGTGATCCATTCGCCATTGATCGCATAAGAAATAGTAGCCGTACCTGCTGCAACACCTGTCACAATTCCTGTTGCCGAGCCAACTGTTGCAATAGCTATATCGCTACTGGTCCATGTACCGGCTGAGGTGGCATAAGTCAAGGTTGTGCTGCTGCCGGCGCATAGGTCTGTAGTCCCTGTTATTGTCATTACCAATGGTGCCGTTACCTCTGCCGTAGTAGTAGCCGTGCAGCTATTAGCATCCGTAACCGTATAAGTATAGGTGCCCGCATTCAATCCCGTTGTAGCGCTGCCGCTGTAGGTAAACGCGCCTGTGCCCCCGGTTGCGCTCAGCGCCACACTGCCCGTGCCGCCAACGCTAGTCGGCTGCGTCACAGTAGCGGTGAAGTTGATAGCCGGTGGGGTTGTTATTACAGCCGTTGTAGTGCCTGTACATCCGTAGGCATCTGTAAGGGTATAAGTATAATTACCCGCACCCAGGCCACCCGCATTAAGAATGGTGCTGCCCGGCCCGCTGCCTGAACTGCCGCTTATTAATATGCTGCCGGTGTTATAGCTGCACGTTGGCTGTGTTATTGTAGAAGTAAGCGTAAACACAGGCTGGGCATTTATCGTAACCGTATGCGATGCGCTGCAGCCATTAATGTCTGTAGCTATATAGGTGTAATTCCCTGCGGTGAGGCCCGTTGTAGGTGTGCTGTTGTAGCTGATACCGCCATTGCCGCCCGTGGGCACACTTAGCGACACACTCCCGGTAGCCACAACGCACGTGGGCTGTGTAGCTGTCGCCGTGAAAGAAATAGGGTTTGAAGCGCCCACTGCTGCCGACGCTGTTCCTGTACATCCATTACCATCTGTAACGGTTACTGAGTAGGTACCGTCCGCCAGCCCGGTGGCAGTAGCCAGCGAGGTCGAATTGCTCCATGCGTAGGTGTATGGAGGGGTGGTAAGGCCTGTGATCGTAGCTACCAGGTTGCCATCGGTCGCACTGCACGGTCCACTGGCCGGCGTAGCAGTAACGGTTGGCAGTGGGTTGGCAGATACCGTTACTGTAGCAAAACCGCCTAGTATTGGGCAATTGGAGGATGCTGCAAATACTTCATATACACCCGGGCTTAATAATGTAAAACTGCCATTGTTTTGAAGAGGAGGTGTTGTAGGCCCGGTCAAATGATAGGTAATTCCTAAACCTCCTATCTCGTTCTCAACAAACGCCGCTATACGGCCTCCGTTTCCACCGCCGCAACCCGCTAAACTAACAGCATTTACGATAAGCGAGCTGATTATAGTTACCGCAAAGCGGCTGGTATCAATACCACATGCGTTACCGGCGATAACGAAGACTTGTGTAGTGCCGTTGCCAAAAGTCTGGCCGGAGCCTGTTCCGCTGCCCGTCAATGTAGTCGCGCCGCTGAAAACAAATGACGTTGAAGTCGCGCCCGTTATAGAGGGTAAATAAGTCACTACATTGTTGCACATAGACTGGGTGATATCTCCGGTACTTGAAATAGGGGGCGCTCCGGCAACCGTAACAACAGTCGATGCCGTTCCTCCTGGGGTTATATAAGAAATTGTCGCCGTGCCAGCTATAATGCCGCTAACAACGCCCGTAGTTGACCCTACAGTAGCAACACCTGTATTGTCGCTGGCCCACACACCGTCTGTGGTGGCGTAGCTTAAAGTGGTGCTGCTGCCGGTGCATAAAGTCGAAGTTCCCGTGATCATTATAGGCAGGATCGTAACAACCCCATCCCCTGCATTAAAGCCTTGTGTATGCGAAACCGATGTGGCCAGTACAGGATCGGTGTAGGAAGACCCGCCACCGCCGCCACCAACGCTATAAGTATAAATAATAGAAAACAAACTAATGGGTTCGTATATTAAGCCTCCACAGCCACCACCATAATAACCACCGCCGCCAGCGCCATTGACAATGACAAAGACCGGATACATGCCCAGGGCAACCGCGTCTTCTCCATATCCCAATGCGCCACCGCCGGTCTGTGTGCCACCTGGACCTGATAAAAAATAGCTATCAACTGGAGACGTCCCGCCATTGCCGCCTGTCAGGCCTCCGCCATTGCCGCCCCCAGGCTCGCCGCCGCCACCGCCGGCAACGATCACCCTGCTGGTAAGGTCTACGCCACCTATACGGATATCTGACGCACCGCCTCCGGTAGCACCGGGACTAGCTGACGAAACTCTACCTCCGCCATTATATCCTCCAAGGCCTCCAGGGAGCGCCCCTGCTCCCCCAACGAAGATGTTCAATACCTGGCCTGCTGTTACAGCAAGATCGGCAGTTACCTCTCCGCCATTGCCACCACCGGGACCACCGCCCTTAGCGCCCCGTATATCTACATGTAAGCTGATTACCCCTGCTGGCACAGTATATGTTTGCATACCACCGGTTTCATTAAATGTAGTTGCCGTTGGTGTAATAATCACAGCCGAGACAATAACAATCCCGTCGCCTCCATTAAAGCCTTGTGTATGCGAAACCGATGTAGCCAGTACAGCATCAGTATAAGAAGAACCACCGCCACCGTTGCCGGTTTCGACTAAACCAACTGGATCGCCAGGATTAATGCCACTGCCGCCACCGCCACCGCCATAATAACCGCCACCACCGCCGCCACCGCCGGTTGTAAAGGGGGTGGAGCTTAATACATCGTTTACATTTCCTCCAAATCCCAGAACTCCGTAATCGCCATAAGAAACGCCGCCTGCGAGGCCAGGAGTTCCACCCGAGATCTGCGAGCCGCCAAACCCCTGCAAGCTGGGATAAGCCGGGTCTGAGATGCCGTCACCACCTGTCAGGCCACCGCCTGCGCCGCCTGCGAAACTACCACCACCACCACCACCGGCAACGATCACCCTGTTAGCAAGTGCTGTGCCGCCAGTACGGATGTCTGACGCGCCACCTCCACTGCTACCATAAACAGCTAAGGTCTGGTGGCCACCGCCATTATAGCCCCCGGGCGTACTGCCGCCCGCGTCTTGGCCTGCTCCACCAACAAATATGTTTAATACCTGGCCAGCCGTTACGGCAAGATTGGCAACAACCCTTCCGCCATTACCGCCGGAAGATCCGCCTCCCCTGGCACCCCTCGCATCTACAGATATGCTGTTTATCCCCGCCGGCACGGTATACATCTGCACGGCGCCTGTATAGTTGAAAGTAGTTGTCGTTGCAAATATCTTCCCCGGCAATGCCGCACAGAGAATGATCAGGAATGCCCGCTGAATTGTCCGTAAGTGTTTTGCACCACCTGTTAAAATGCCTCGTACTTGTTGCTCTTGCATGGTCTTTGTTTTATGTGTGATGTTTCTTTGTAATTGTTACTGCTGCTTATATGCTGGTATACAACTTTGGCCTGATATACCTTATAGCAATAGTATAGCGCCATTTCACACCTTTTGGTTAATTGGGAACGAACACGGCGAAATCAGGGAATAAAGCCCTATTTTGTGGGATTAAGACGAAGGAGCATTATATACAATATATCAATCACCCTCCGTCTAAATCAAAAAAAGCGCTACAATGTCAAATGAAACCAGCGTCCTGATCATCGAAGATGAAGAGGTCTGGATAAACATACTCAGTGCCAGCCTGCTCGATGTGGGTTATACCGTAAGCGGCACTGCCAGCACCTACAGCAGTGCACTGCAATTACTTGCCACAGCCGAATACGACGTGGTGCTGCTCGACATCAACCTCGACCGCAAAAACTCAGGAATAGAACTGGGCAAGATCATTCACGACAAGTATAAAAAGCCCTTCATTTTCATTACGTCCAACGTAGGCAGCGACCAGGTAAAAGAAGCCATCGAAGCCCGGCCATCAGCCTACCTCACCAAGCCGGTACACATAGCATCGCTGGTAGGCACCATACAAATTGCGCTCAACAATTTCACCAACCATGTAGTGCCGCATACCTCAATGGTGGCAGAGGAGGAGTTCCCATTCCTCTTCGTAAAAAACGGCAGCAAATACAAAAAGCTCCTCTGGAAAGACATCGTCTATCTAAGGTCCGACAAGAACTATACCTGCATCTATAATGCTACAGATAAAGTAGAGTACTTCATAAGAAGCACCCTGCCCAAAACCCTCCAATACATATTACCACAAAGGCTGCACCGCGAATTTGTTCAGGTAAACCGTGCCGAAGCCGTGCAGCTATGCTATGTAACGGAAATTAACAACGAAGAAATAAAGACTCCCTACAGGTCAATCCAGATAACCCCCGGCTACACCAAAGAGCTGAAAAAGCTGATACCTATACTGAAATAAAATAGTCAGGCAGCAGGTTTATTAAAAGGGATCTCAAAGTAAAAAGTAGCGCCCTTACCTTCCTCGCTCTCAAACCATATCCGGCCGCCATGCGCTTCCACTATTTCCTTAGCCACTGAAAGTCCCAGCCCAAACGACGTTTCCCCGTTGGTTCCATTCCTTTTAGAATCGGTGAACAGCTCAAATATGCCGTCCTTCAGTTTTTCAGGTATGCCTATACCCTGGTCTTTTACCGCTACGGTAGCTGTTGCCATATGGTACGTCACCGCCACATCTATCAACCCTCCCTCTGCCGAAAACTTTATCGCATTACCCACAATATTCGCCATCACCCTTGTCATTTTACTACGGCTAATGGCAATCGTCTTTGTGGCTTCTGGAAGAGTCAGCCTAATGGTTTGCTGCTTGGCGTTGGCATTGAGTTGCAGCACCGCCACGTTCTCCCTCATATATTCGTTGAGATCGGCGTCTTCCAGTTGCAGGCTTTCGTTATTTACATTACTTATCGTCAGCAGCTCTTTTATCAGTTCCATAGAGTTGTTAGACACTGTGCGTATAGTAGTTAGCGCATAAGTGAGCGGAATAGCCGGGCCATCGTCTTCAAGCAGCATATCAGTAAGGCTGTATATCGCGCCCATAGGGCTGCGCAGGTCGTGGGCCACCACATTTAGTATCCGGTCTTTTTCGCGGCTGCTGTTTTCTAGCTCCTTTTTTTGGGCGCTCACCTGCTTATGCAGCACAGATATCTTCCTGAAGTTACGCCACAGCACAGCCCCGGAGATGGTCACTATCAAAGAAATGATCACAGCCACCAGCAGCGCCATCTTATCTGCCTGCTTATCTTTCTCCAGGTGAAAGATGTGGTATTGCTGTTCCTTATTTTTAAGCTCATGCAAAATACCACCGGGTATAGCCTGGGAGCGTACAAGATGTGTAGAATCCCTGTCATTAATATAATCCTTAAAGCTCCTTAGCGACTTTAGCTCATCGCCCTTTTTATTATAGTACAGGTATGTTAGCCTTTTCAGCCCTATGCGCACATCGTCGCTCTTAATAGTGTCTAGTGTGCTTTGCAATACCTGCATGGTCTGGTACATACTGTCCATCTCGTTTTTTTGGTAGTATAGCTCTGCAAGTTTCCGGATAGCTCTCTGGGCATCATCATTTTCATAGAGCGGCTGCATGTTAATGCTGATGCTCTCTTTAAGCAATCGCTCCGCAGTGTCGAGCGAATTTTTATCCATGTACACGGAGGCCATATTACCTAAAACTACTCCTGTGGCTTTCTCAGCCAGTATCTTCGCCCCAAAATCGCCAGAATGAACGGTAATGAACTTCATGGCCGAATCGTAAAAATAGAGGGCGCTATCCTGCATATACAGCTCATTATAGCATAAGCCAATATTGCTCAGCAGCTCCTGCATCCTGTAGCTGTAACGCCGCTGCAGGTTGCTATCTAGCTTCGAAGCATTACTAAAGTCGAGCCGGAAATAATAGGCCGCATCCCCAAACTGTTTTTGCCTGTACAATGCCATAGCAATACTGTTTATGTACGTAGTGGGAATGCGTAGTTCGGGGTGCTCATCCGTTATCACCTTTACTTTAAAATAATATTCATAGGCATCTTTATAATCAGTTAACGCACAAAGCGCATTCCCCTTCGCCAGCAGCGCATTGATATATTCTGCCCGGTGCCTGTCTGTCAGGTTATTTTTCTCCAGCGTCATTATCGCGCTATCCGCATAGTTGCTATAGCTCTCATACCGTTGGTAATGATCCTCCATTATACCCGTATCTGCATAATACAAGTACCGGGCATAAGGGCTGGAATTTTCACCACGTGCAAATAGTGAGTCCAGCAAATGGGCCGATTTAGTCATTTTGCCCTCAGAAAACCATTTTACAACGCTATCACTTTTTACACTCAGCTGCTTTTCCTCTGTTGTATAGTTTTCCTCTGTTTTGTCGCACGATACACAACAATAAATAACAAGGCTGATCAGCAAAAGATACTTGTAAAATATTAGCTGTTTCAAGAAGGTCGTTATTAAAGTAGTGGTTTCATAAAACCTTTTTGAAACCAGGTAAAATGATCACTGAAAAAAATGTACTTGTATATATAAATGTATAAAAAAATAAGTGCGAAATGAACAAGGCCGCTGAACCATGATAACATATACGCACAGCCCATACCCCTGCTGATATTTTTGTCAGATCATTGATGATCTTTTAAGGTCGTTGCTAAAGCTGCTATCGTCTGCCTTCGCCTCCGCTAAAATAACAAAACCCCTGATTCTGTTGAAGTTCAGGGGTGTTTGCTTTCTTCGGGAGATTGTGTGTGAGAAAAATTGCAGTAAAGGGAGCCATTCTTATTTATTTGTGAAGCAGCTCGGCGGGCATATTAAAATATATTGTTCTTTTGTCGATAAAAGACTTTATTGATTGCGTACCAGCGAGTTCTTATTTTTATTTAGCCATTCCAATATATAATCTGCATCCTCTTTCCAGGTAGGTTGTCCAAGCACAAAATGATTTCTGCGAGGCAACTCTTTATAATCTGTGATAGAATTGCTATCAGCGTATTTTTTGTAATTGGAGTAATTAAATGATGCGGGAATAATATGGTCTGTACTGCCGGAAATAAATAGCAATGGAGCGTGGGGCTTGCGGTAATCAACCTTAGCCGCTTTCGTCATCCAGTCCCTGCTCACTAGTTTCGACTCTGGTATCACATACTTGTTATATGCTGCTCTTTGCTCGGCTAGTGGCATGCCATTAGTAAAAGCGTACTGCCAGTTCTTAAAAGACATGAGATAAGCCTTTCGGGTAGACGTAAGATACCCAAGCCCTTTGAAGCCAGCTTTTAATGCCGACCATTTAAATGTATTCACGCCATTTGTAGGCACAGAATGAATGGCTACCCCATAAGCGCCAAGCCCGCGCTGAAGTAATAACTGGGTAATAAGGCCGCCCATAGAGTGGCCTATAAGAATGGGTGGCTCCGGCATTTTCTTAATGATATCTGCATAATAATCCACTAACTCGGTTAACCTGATTGAGGCTATATCGGGGTTAGGCTGGCGGCTTCTCAATAGTGCTGCAGGGGCATCTTTATAAGGCCAAGCAGGCGCTATGCAAGTATAACCCATGCGCTCGAAGTAAGGTATCCATTCGTCCCACGAACTATTGCTGACGTATGCGCCTGTAATAAACAATACTGTTGTGCTTTTTTGGTTTGGCATGTTGTTTTGGTTTTTATTTGTTTGTGAAAAGGAGTTGATCGCATACAATGAAGCGGCCAGTAGTGTGAAGAGCAATTTTGTTTTCATGTTGTTTATTTTTATTTAGTCATTAATGGTGTTAAAATATTTACAGGCCGGTTAAGCCTCGGTACCCGTTGTCTGCATTTGTGCAGATATTTTCATGCAGCTTGTAGCTTCAATGCACCATAGCAGCTCTCCTGCAAATGATTTTGCTATGCTATCCGATACTTCCTTGTTTGCAGGCGAGCCGTTCGCATCATAGGCGGTTTCCACCTTTGCCACCGCGAACGTGGCGGGAACCACTATTGCCCCTATCTTCCACAGGCAAAAAACCAGTGAAGTAATTACATGCGCCCCTCCAAACTGCCCCTTGGAAACAGTTGCAACTGCAATCGGTTTCCGTTTCCATTCATCGAGCAAAAGATCAATTAAATTTTTCAGGCTTGCAGGATAGCCTCCATTGTATTCAGGTGTTACAATGATGACCCCGTCAGCTTTCTTTATTTTGCCAGACACTTCCAGTACAGCCGGAGAAGGGTCTGGCAGGGATCTTAAACGCTCTTCAAAAATGGGGAAGTTGCACTCTTTAAGATCCAGTATTTCAATATCGGCAAGGCTGCGTTCCACAATATAGTTGTACAGGAACTGCGCTACCCGGTGGCTGTTCCTGCCAAAACGAATGCTGGATGAGATAATTACAATTTTGTGCATAGCTTAATGATATTTGGGTTTTTGAGCGGATGGCAAATACTTAACATACTATATGGAAATAAACTGGCTGGCTGGCTTAAATTCAAAAAGTACATCGTCACTTTCCAGCATGTAAATAGAGAAGGAAAAATCTTTGTTCCGTACATGCAGCAGAAGTTCCTGGAGCCTGTTGCCTCTACCACGCAAAGCACAGTCGCAGGTATCTTCATTAAGTTCCACAATACGGGCATTTGTATTATCGTCGGTAATAAATCTCGAACAGTTTCCCCGTTGGTGAAAAAGCTTATATCCAAATACCAAAGTCAATATTTCAGCTACCGCTTTTGTGCTGATAAGCGTAAGATTAACTACTCGGCAATAGTCCATTAACGTCGAATTGTAGGCTACATCCTGCCAGGTTGGTTCATGTGTGTAAGTGAGTGTGGACATTGCTGATGTCATTTTATCTTAAAATATGTGTCCGCGGCTCATTTCTTTGCGCCTTATTCATTTTACATCAGGCATAGGCAAACTGCCCGGCAATACCTCTCTTAAATTCTGTAAAATTGATTCCTGTGGCATTTTTGAAGTATTTACTGAAATGATAGGAATCATCGAAGCCCAACTTATAGGCTACCTCTTTCATATTAAGCTCTTCATAGACCGCTTTTCTTTTTGCCTCCAGTATTACCCGCTGCTGAATGTGGTGACTTGCAGGAAAACCAGTTATTTTCTTGATCGTTTCATTAAGGTAATTTGATGTAACCGCGAGCTCACATGCATACTGCGAGACCATTTTGCTGGTAATGAATTTCTTTTCAAGGAGGGCAAAGAACTTTTTTACCAGCAGGCTGTTTCCTTGCCGGTAATATTGATGATTACCTTGCTCATACTGCCTGCTTAGATATAGTAGAAATATTTTTAGCAGTCCACGCAGCATCTCATTTCTGCCTGCACCCGGATGATGAAACTCGCCAGCCATGCGCCTGGCAAGCGACTCCATCTCTCCATCGGCTTGTGCATCCACAGGTATGATTGCCGCCGCGGCATATGCATCAAAAAGGCCTGAGTCTAACAGGTAGTGAGCATTCTCTTCATAAGCATGCAGGAAGCATCGTGAGAAGCTGATCATATAACCCTCTGTATTTTCAGCAGGATGGAAACGTAGCGCCTGGCTTGGTTTTACAAAATAAACCGTATCGCATGCTATCTCTATTTTACTGGTGTCGATCACGCAGGTACCTGACCCATTCCGCACCCATAGAATAGTAAAGAAGCCGCAGTGAAACCGGCTAGGCTCTTTATTCCTGTTGTTCATTTCACAATCATTGATGCTCTGTATATTAAAGAGCGCTTGGGCATTTGTACCAAATGAGAGCAACTCTGCCATGTCTTGTGTCCTCACTGGCTGGACTGATAGATAATTTCCCATTTTTCATTGTTTTATCATTAATGGTCCATTTGTGTACCGTTTTTTTAATTATTTTAAATATTATTATTATTATTGTAAACATCATTGTTAATCAATTTATTAAATTTAATATTTTATTAAATTTAATATTTATTAGGTAAAAAAAACTCCGAAATGTTCGGAGTTAGCAGATCTTTATCTACGGGTTTTTCGGAGTAGGTGTTAGTAAAAGTCTTCTTTTTTGATACCTAGTTTTGCGATACGCGACTCAAGAGTTGTCGGCTTTTGATTAAGCAGCTCTGCTGCGCCACCTTTCCCTCTTATTCGCCCATTGGTTTTTTTCAAAATGGAGCAAATGTATTCTTTTTCGCTTCGCTGCATATTATTCTTAATGTCTCCCAGCGATGTTACGGTAGTCACTGGCGTCACACCATTACTTTCGGTGTTTAACGTATGTGGCAAAACACGTTTCAGCGATATTTCTGATTTGCCGTCGTTAAGTATTACAGACTGCTCAATGATATTTTCCAGTTCCCTTATGTTTCCGGGCCAATGATAAGCTTCTAACTCCGACATCATTTGCCCTTTTATCCCCGAAAATGATTTGTTGAACTTCGAGCAAAATCTTTTTGCAAAATAATTTGCCAGTTGAGGAATATCTTCTTTACGCTCTCTGAGCGCAGGCAGTAGTATGGGGAAGACATTGAGCCTGTAATAAAGGTCTAATCGGAAATGGCGTTCAGCTACCTCTTTTTCCAGGTTCCTGTTAGTAGCCGCTATCACGCGCACATCTATTTTTATCGGGGCTTTACCACCTATACGTTCAATTTCTTTTTCCTGCAATACCCGCAATAGTTTTACCTGCTGATCAGGTGGCAGTTCTCCTACTTCATCTAAAAAGATCGTTCCGCCCGATGCCAGCTCAAATTTGCCGATCTTTCTTTCTACAGCGCCGGTAAACGCACCTTTTTCATGGCCAAATAGCTCTGATTCTATTAATGTATCAGGCAGCGTAGCACAATTGATCTTTACCAGTGGCTTATCTTTTCTTGGGGAGCGTTGATGAATAGAATCAGCTATCCTCTCTTTTCCTGTACCGCTCTCGCCAAGTATTAAAACCGATGCATCCAAAGGCGCTACCAGGGTGATCAGGTCAAGCACATATAGCAAAGAAGAGCTGTTACCTACTATGCCATCAAAGCTGGGTACTGGGGTATTTTTCTTACCCTGTCTGTTGTCTGTTACCGGTTCATCATACAACTGTTTTTTTTCTACCACTGGCATACTGTCGGCTATAGCAGATAACGGCTGCTGCAGGCGGATAAGCAATGCCAGATGCTCTGAATGATATGCCTTCACATTACGGCTGAAAAAGGAAAAAGTGACCACTTGATCATTTGATATAAACAGCGGAAAAGAAAGTTCTGCAGCTAACTGAAATGTATCTGCATACATTTTCTTTAATGCATTTCCATTGCAATTAGCATCAAATTCTTTGCCATTGAATACTGCGGCCATCTTACCAACTGGTGCAGCAAGGAACAGGTTGTAAAGTTTTGCTTCAGCAAGGCCGGAAACAACTGACAATTCTTTGGCGCCTAATACCTGGTATTCATTAAATCCTATCCTCAAAAAGCTGCACCCGTTAATAAAAGGTTCTTCCGGTGTTCTGAGGCAAACCGTGAAATAATCAAAAGGTATGTAAGATTGAAGCGCTGTTGCAGTTTCCAGTAATTTTTGCTGCCAGGCAGTCTTGTGGGTACTGATATCTGCAAACATTATACCCAACACAGATTCTTGTCTTAACTTCGATTCTACACTGTGTTTATGCCTGTACCGGGCAATATCCAATGTCACCAGCACATCCCTCTCCCGGAACGGTTTTACAAGAAAACCGTAAGGTTCTGTAGCTTTTGCAGCTTCAAGTATCTGCTGGTTTGAGTTGGCAGAAAGATATACGAAAGCGATGTTTTCTTCCTTAAGTTCCTTCGCCAGATCGATCCCTGTTAACTTACCTTTTAAGTGTATATCCAGTAATACGATATCTACCTGGTGTTTCTTAATAATTGACCTTGCTTCTTCTACAGAGGCCGCAATACCGCACACCTGGTAGCCCGCCTGCTCCAGTACAAGGCGCAGATCATTTGCCACTATAAATTCATCTTCTACAATTAATAACTTTTCACCCACAAACCGAAGCTTTTTATTGTTGTGAACAAATCTGCTTTACACAACATTGATGGAGGCAACATACGGAAATATCATTTCAATTTTCAGGCCTGCATCATTTTTTATGCTGAAGGCGCCTCCCAACTGATCAGAAAGACCTCTCATTAAGCTCATGCCAAGCGAATTACTCTTTACACTATCAAAGTTTTCCGGCAATCCGATGCCATTATCGCTAATGCACAGTGAAATCTTACGATCAGTGGTTTTCTTCATTATTACGGTTACTGTTCCCCCTTCATCGCCGGGAAAAGCATATTTTATAGCATTGGTGATCGCCTCGTTTAGAATTAGCCCAACCGGTACTGCCTGTGCCACGTCAAGCTCTATTGGGTCTACCTCTTGCATAAATTGTATTTCCCTGCCGGTATCAATACTATCAACCAGGTAATCAATAAGCTCACTGACATAAAAGTGCATGTTCACAGAAGCAATATTTTCAGCCTGGTATAACTTTTGGTGTATCAGCGACATAGCATGCATGCGGTGCTGGCTCTCGTGGATAGCTGCTACCGCAGCCTCATTGTCGAGGTATAACGATTGGGTATTGAGCAGGCTCATCACTATTTGCAGGTTGTTTTTTACGCGGTGGTGTATCTCTTTTACAAGCCATTCTTTTTCCTGCAGCAGTTGCGTCAACGTGTCATTTTTCCGGTTGATCTCCTGCTGCTTTGCTTCCAGTTGCCTGTTGCTCCGTTGTTTCAGCCGGTAACGGTTATAGCCAAGTCCCATAAGTAATAGCAGCATTACCGCACCTCCGATCATGATATTGCGGGATTGTTTCATGTGGTTGAACTGTGTTTTCTGCAATAAACCCTGGTCGGTAAGTAACTGTATATTTTTATCTTTTTTTTCAGTTTCATATTGTATTTGCAGTTGTACTATTTGCCTGCTTTTAGTTTCATTAATTAAGGAGTCATCGAAAGTTTTAAATAATTTGTAATGAGCGAGAGCCGAAAGATAATTGCCTCTGGCCGAATCTAACATATACCCCCAATAGTGAACCTGCTTTAGATCGCCTATAAGGTGATCGTCGCTGCTGATTTGCTCATATTGGCGCAGATATTGCTCAGCCCGGTCAAGTTGATTTGTTTGAAAGAAGTACCGGATAAGCAGGCCATAGGCAGTAACTTTAGCCGGAGAGTTTTCAGGAAATTCGTCACAAACAGCAACCAGGCGATTGCTATATATTGCTGCATTTTTATAATCTCCTAATTTCATGCTCAGGCTTACCAGGCGGGTACAGATCTGTAAACGCGAAAAATTATCACGTATATGGGGATATTTTTTTATAACATCCTGTAGGAAAGAACGCGCTTCCACCTGCTCATTTCTTAATGATAAGATCTGTGCAATATTACATGCCAGCAATATCACAAGGTCAGTATCGTTAACCCTTGTTGCGATCACCAATGCCTTTCTGAAGTATTCTTCTGCCTTGTCATTTTGTTGTATCCGCGAATAGGTAATGCCAACATAATCGTAAATAGTCCCGGCTACATGCGATGTGTCATTTAATTGCTCTGCTGTTCTTACAGCTTTCAATTCGTAATTTAATCCCTCTTGGGTATTCCCAAGCTGGGTATATGAAGCGCCTATCAATGAATAAACCTCCTGGATTTGTGCGTACCCGATGGAATTATAGACAGCCAGGCTTTGCTGTAATTTCACCAGCGCGCTGTCCATTTTTCCCTGCACCATTAATAGGAACCCGATATCTTTTAATGCACCTGCTTTGTTAATTCTATCATTCTCCTTATCAAATATTTTTATTGCTTTTTCTGCCAGATGTATTATACCCGTTGCTCCGGTATCATTCGCTTCATAGTTTTTTGCTACAGCAACATATGCCTCAGCAAATTTCTTCTCAGGCCCATATTTGTTAAAATAGTTGATCGCCTTTTGTGCAAATGCTTTTCCTTGTACCAGGTTTCTCTTTTCATTATATATGTTGGCCAGCAATAAATATACATCACCTTCTTTTTTACTATTGTTTAAGGTTTGTAATAAATTCTCGGCACGCTTGGCATATAACAACGCACTATCCAGGGCAGACGGATGCTCATCTTTTGATAAATATTTGTTGCTTATTTGTAAAAGCAAATTCAGGCGATTTGTATCTCCCTGACTTTGTTTTAGCGACATTGTTTCCGAAGACAGTGATCTCACGTTGTCGGTCTGGGCAATACCAGGTAATGCCTGGCTCATGATAAACCAGCCCGGCAAAAATAGTAATTTCAAATACCAGTTCCATTTTGGCGCAGATGGTTGCATCAAATGGGATGCCACAACATCAGCAACAGATAGAAGGTTAAACATAAGGAAACTCGATCTCGTTTTTAAACCCATTACTGCTATATATCGTAAAAGTGCCTCCTAGCTGGCTGGCAAGGCCTTTCATCAGGCTCATGCCCAGGGAATTGTTCTTTACTTTATTAGTATCGTCAACCATGCCTATGCCGTTATCGCTAATGCTGAGCAAAATGTTATTACCCATAGCACGGTTCATTACAATAGTAATTGTTCCTGTGGCGCCACAAGGGAATGCGTACTTGATGGCATTTGTAATAGCCTCATTGAGGATCAACCCTACAGGTATAGCCTGGCTAACATCCAGGTCGATCCTTTCGACATCCTGGCTGAATAGGATACGGTGGCCGGTATCATAGCTATCTTGCAGATAATTGACAAGTTCGCTAATGTATACCAGCATATCAACTGAAGTTACATTTTCTGATTGGTACAGTTTTTGGTGTATGAGCGACATAGCTTGCATGCGGTGCTGGCTTTCAATTATGGCGGCAACTGCGGCCTCGTTATCGAGGTAATGGGATTGCGTGTTTAAAAGGCTTATTACTATCTGCAGATTATTTTTCACCCGGTGGTGGATCTCTTTTATAAGCCATTCTTTTTCCTCCAGCAATTTACTAAGGGAGCTATTTTTCTGGCTAATCTCTTTTTGCTGAGCCTCCAGCAGCCTGTTACTACGCTGTTTCAGCCGGTAGCGGTTATAACCCAGCCCCAGCAATATGGCCAGCATCACAGCACCGCCAATGATAATGTTTTTTGTAAGCTTTACCCGCTCCAACTGGGTTTCTTTTAGCTGCGCCTGTTTGGTGAGCAGCTGAATATTTTGTTCTTTCTTTTCGGTTTCATACTGTATCTGCAATTCAGATATTTGCTTGCTTTTCTCTTTATTAAACAGCGAGTCTCTTATAGTTATATACTTGCGGTAATGCAAAAGTTCCTGCTTGGTATCCCCAAGACATGAGTCGGCCCGGTACCATAAGTGGTAGTTTTTCTCAATATTGTTTGGGAAATTAAGTTTCTGCCAATGCAGTTCGTTAAGTGCGCAATACTTTCTTGCACTTCTATAATTGCCGGTCGCCAAATAATACCTGATCAGCGGGAAATAAATAAATGGCTGAATACCATTATGGGGAGATTTACTCGATGATATTTTTGCCAATCTCGCCGCATATGGCGCTGCGGTCTTATATTCTTTCAAAACCTGGTAACAAGCTAAGTAACCCGCATCATAAAGTATTTGCTGCTCGGCAGACATAACCGGATGCTTCTTTTCCATGTAGGCGAGAAACTCAATATTCTGTTTTACCCTGCCTGTCCGGTTGTTTGCATTTATCAGGCTGTTTGCAACTGTTAGCAGGAGTTCGATATGCTTATCGCTTTGCTCCGCGAACGAAAAGCTTTGCTGATAGTATTCCCTGGATTTTTCATATTGTTCCAGGTAGAAGTATATCTGCCCAAGATTATTATAAATCTCGGCGATCCCATCACTATCATGCAGCGCATCTGCGGTTTTTAATGCCAGTAAACCATATTGTATGGCTTTTTCGTTGTCTCCGGTTACTTGAAAAACACGGGATATCATTCTGTAGAGATCCTCTAGCCTGTCATAATGCAGTTGCTGATATATCGCCTGGGCCTTAAATAGCACCGGCAACGCTTTTTTTTCGTCGGTCTCGGCATCCATGTACACTTGGCCAAGCTGTTTCAGCACGTTAGCCTCTTTTAGTTTATTACCAGCTTGTTCATATAACTCCTCCGCTTGTTCCATCAGCCTTATCCTTTGCTGAAATGACGGGGTGGCGATCACCTCGGGGTAATCACCATTACCATAATAACTGCTTAACTCGACACAAGCATCCGCCATTCCATTTTTATCGTTCAGGCTTTTGAATAATTCCCCGGCTTTCAATACATATTCCCTTCCCTTTATTGTATCTGGCTGTTGCATACATATTTTGCTATACATCAGGTAGCACTGCCCTTTCCACTTGTCCGTGTTTAACTGCCAGCTCAGTTTCATTGCTGCATTTGCGTGGGCTAAAGCACTGTCAAGGTCATCATGATTTTTATATGCTGCGTTTACGTGCTGCCCGGCTATCTTTAATAGAAGGCTGACACGGCCGGTATCTACACTACTCCTGGAAAGCTGCCGCCGCAACTCATTGATATCATCGTTCACACTCTGCGCATAGGCTTGCGGCAAAAGCAAAACAAGGATACCAAGTACTGACAGAAATCTATGCATATGAAAATTTGGCTGCACTATTTATATATGTGCAGCCTGTTTGTAAGTGCTCACCCGCACCTACCTTACAATTCATCTAACGGCCTTACTTCAAGATCTGAAATATCCCATCCTAATAACCCCGCGCCTCCACGGTAACAACTTTCCAGGAAGCTCATCACAGATTCCCTGGCATCTGGCAATAAACGAATATCATTATACATCAGCAACGCCATAGGGCTGCCATTTGAATCTACCCACTTGGCTGCCGCCGGGCTTATCGGTTCTTTATCCAGGCCTGCGGGAGATGGATAGGTATAAGAATAAAATGCGGGTTCTCTCACCTTATCATCACCCGCCCAAAAACCGAAGCTGATAAGCTCATGTGAATAAGCTTCTTTATTGGCAGTAGTAGCATCTGCAGGAAGCAGGGGAGCGCGCCGGCCGCAAAAGCGGGTAACAACAAGGTCCATGTGGTGCCAGAACAATTGCACAGGGCTTGTTTTACCATAAAACTTACCACCAAAGCCACCAAAAATTTCGTTTGCCCACATTAATATCTGCCAGAACCGCTGAACGTATTCAGGATCATAAGTGTGATATTGCGTAAGCTGGCTGAAGGGTGTTTTTACAGGTGTATCATCAGTTGGGAAATTATAAGGATAGGCAATGATTGTAACCTCAATATTTAAAGCGGTCATAGCCGCAAAAAGCTTGTTATAAAAGTCGGCTGCACTTAGCCCATTTACTAATGGAAAGACCTCGCATTTCCCATTGCTTACTATGACTTCCACCTGGTGCAGTTGAAAATTAAACAGGATCTGGAATGTAAAGTCGCCGGCAGGCATTACGTGTGTGATCAACCCTTTCGCATTTACAAGCAATGTTATGTTCCACCAATGGTTCTTTCGTGGCATCAGGGCCAGTTGTATCTTACCCGCTATTTGCAGGTATAAGTGAAGCGTTTGTTTACATGGCTCCCAGGCCATTAGTTCCAATTCAGGCAATACTATATTTTCCATTGCAGAGGGTGTAAGTGGTTACTAATTTACTACAATTCTTATATTGATGGTTGCCAATTGTATTTCACCACAAAACTACTGTTACCTGTTAAAACGACAATTGACAAACTATCGGAATCGTTGTACGAATTATCGATTCACTGTGTAGCACATTTCATGCGCCCAGTATGGTCATTAGCATTAGAAAACCATTTTGCAACAAGACGCTTTTTCTGTAGAAAAGAAATAAATAGATCTTCGCACCACTTTTGATCATCACAGTTGTATTTAATAGTTATAGTTTATTGTCTTTCTTTTACCGAAACAGGATACGCTTTCGAGCGAAAATTCAACATTGGGTCTGCTGTCTCAATACCATCAGGGATATTGTTGGGGATGAAAGACAATGCCTTGTCCTGTTCCGGCGTATTCGTTGCCAGCTTGTTTATTTCGATCGTTCCCAGCAAGACCTTTTTACGGGTAGTGGGCCACGCTACGGAAGGGTCTTCTATCTCATCTCCTTCCTCAGCTATTTCAGCATACATTTTATACTTGAAGGGATGCTTCGCGACCCTGGCTTTAATTTCTTCCATTAAATATTCCGGGCCGGCTTGTGCAAATTCATCGGGCGTTAATAAATGCTCTCCCTCTACCGGTACAAATTGGTAGCGGATATAGTGCTGGTTGCCTTTTTCGGTAGTGAACTTAAAGGAATTGACGCCAAAATAGTTAATGGTTGCATAGCTGGCTGGCAGCTTCTGCGTGGTCAGAAAGGTTTTGGCTACGGGGTGGCTTCCCAGGAAGTTATCGAGCTTTGTTGGTTTAGCTGCATCCGGGCCGCTGGCGGCAATGGCTAAAAGCAGTTCCCGAAACTGATCTGAGTTAGGCGTAGGAAATCCATTAAAGCTATGACCAACAATATCGGTTGTTTTACCATCCTTCATAATGAATTTAATAGCTAATCCACGTGGGTTAGCGGAGCCGGAATTATCGGGAATATCAGGAATACCGGTAAAATCAGAGAACCGGATAACCACTTTGCTGTGTTCTTTTTGCAAATGAGCCGCCTTTGTCCATTTAGGTGCGTCCGGTGCAGGCGTAAAGCTCCCTTCCAGTATAATGCCCTTGGCATGTACGGCCCGGGAATGATGGTTGCCGAATGTGGTATGCAAGGCATCTACTAATTGTGCCGGAGAAGACGTTTGTCCTTCGGTTTGCGCATATACGGTATTATCGGCGCCTGCTGTGAGGGCCATTGACAAAAGAGATGACATGTAGAAATATTTAGTGTTCATGATTTAATTGTTTTTATTTGGTGATCATTGGTTCTGTTTTACGATGTTCTGAGCGGAGGGTGCATGTTTAATGCTACACCAATTCGGTTCCACGCATTAATGGTGACGATGGCCATGATAACCTGTGCTGTTTTTTCCTCGCTCCATAGGGCAATGGCTTTATTGTACAGGTCATCACTAAGGCCATGCGTATGTATCAGCGTTATCTCTTCGGTCATGCCCAGGAGTAATTGTTCTTCTTCAGTAAAGACGGCGCCCGCTTCCTTCCATACGCTCATCAGGTAGATGCGTTGCTCTGTTTCTCCTGCCTGCCGCGCATCGTGCGTATGAATGTTTACACACCATGCACAGCCATTAATTTGCGAGGCTCTTATTTTTATCATTTGCAGGTGCAGGTTGTCGATGCCGGTTGTGCCCACATACTTATCCACGGCGCCCATTACACGGTAGGCTTCCGGCTGTGCTTTAGCCATATTCAATCTTGTTTGCATGATCGGTGATTTTTTTAAAAAATTGATAATTTCTGTCTATGGTTCTGCATCACAGGGTTAGCGCCCTGCTTATAATATCCCGAACCCGCCATCGGCAATTAACTCTGTGCCTAACACAAAGGTGGAATCATCGGAACCCAGGAACACGGCGATCTTTGCTATTTCGGCAGGTGTGCCTAACCTGCCTATTGGCATACTGGTGATCGTATCATGTTCCATCTGCTGCAATTTATCAACAGGTAGCCCTAGCTTGCTTCTGAACCCTGTTGCTACCGGCCCCGGACTTACCGTATTTACACGGATCGTCCTTGGCAATAACTCCGACGACAATGTTCTTGCCAGGGTCAGCAATGCACCTTTGGTTGCGGAATATACCGACGCATTAGGCCGGCCTATATGTGCATTAATTGAGCCCATAAGTATTATAGAGCCTCCCACCTTCATCAATGGCAGTAATTGTTGTATAGTAAAGTAGGCGCCTTTTACATTCGTATTAAATTGTTCATCAAATTGGGCTTCCGTTATTTCTTCAAACGGCGCAAACTTTGCCATGCCAGCATTTATAAAAAGAATATCGATGGCAGGAAATGTTGCCGACACCTGCTTGCTAAGCCCACGTATGGCTTTCAGGTCTGAGCTGTCAGAGATAATACCACCGGCATTTTTGCCTAATGCTTCAAGCGCATTGTTTAACGAATGTTCATCGCGGCCGGTAATAAGCACTTTGGCGCCTTCGGCAATAAATTCCGTTGCTGTTGCAAGGCCTATGCCACTGTTGCCGCCTGTTATCACAGCTGTTTTGTTGAGTAACCTGTTCATAAAATGTTCTTTGTTTTTTTAAGTGATAGTGATCTTAAAATGGGTGTTTTTTTAATAGAGTAGCCACAGCACGTCTCCTATCGCTGTAAATCAATTGCCGACCCAAAACCTCTGTTGTAAATTCGTTTCCTCAATAAGATCTTCCTGGAAGTCATATATCCTGGAAACGGCTGTGGCTACCTCTGTATTTTTCGGTATTGCATCTTAAAAAGGATATTGCCTTGCCTGGCCCTGCACACTTACCCATTGCACTGTTGTGAGCTCATTCATAATAAAATCTCCGCCAAACCTGCCCATGCCCGATGCTTTCTCTCCTCCGAAAGGTGTGTGCACCTCATCGTTTGCTGTCTGATCGTTGACATGTATCATGCCAGATTCTACTTTTCGGGCCAGTTTCATGCCGCGGTATATATCGCGTGTATATACTCCGCCGCTTAGGCCATAGCTTGTGGCATTAGCCAGTTGTATAGCTTCATCATCATCCCTGAAAGCTACCAGCCCAACGGCCGGGCCGAATATCTCGTTCTGAAAAATTGGCATCGCTGCAGTTACGCCGGTTAAAACAGTAGGGTACAAAATGTTGCCTTCTACTTTATTCCCTGTCTCCACAATAGCGCCCATTTCCACCGATCTTTGAATTATGTCTGTGATCCGGCTAAGTGATTTGTTGTCGATTACCGGGCCAATAACAGTTGACTTTTCTGCCGGGTCCCCAACCGTAAGCAGCTTTGTTCTTTCTATGAATTTGTCCTTAAACGCTTCAAGTATATTCTGATGAACCAATATGCGGTTTATAGAAATGCACAGCTGTCCCTGGTGAAGAAATTTGCCGAATATAGCAGCAGCCACGGCCTTGTCTATATCTGCATCTTCTAAAACGATATATGCATTATTGCCGCCTAATTCCAGCATCGATCGTTTGAGCGCTTCCCCGGTTATTTTTCCTATGTGCTTTCCAACGGCAGTGGAGCCGGTAAAGGAGATCATCCGGGCGCCGGCATGTTGTGTAAAATAATCGCCAATAGCATCGCTGCTGCCAACCACAACATTAAATACCCCGGCAGGCACCCCGGCTTCTTCAAATAACTTAGCTATGAGTGTACCTCCCGTAACCAGTGATGATGCAGATGGTTTTACAACCATCGTATTTCCCGTACCCAATGCAGGAGCTATAGTTCGCATAGACAAATACAAGGGAAAATTCCATGGGCTTATAAGGCCTATAACACCCAGTGGCTTACGATACACATAAGTTTCTTTGTCTTCAGTAGTCGACTGTAAGGTAAGCCCATGCATGCGCGTAGGAAATGAAGACGCCTCAACCAATACATCATGCACCTGCTGTATTTCGATGATGGATTTGATATAGGTACTGCCTACCTCTTTTGTCAGCCAGTCGACAAACTCATCTTTTCGCTGCAATAGCAATTCCGCTGCTTTCAGCAGCAGGCCGCGCCGGTACAAAGGGTTCGATACCGCCCATGTTTTAGCTGCTTCTGTAGCCGCATCAAATGCATCATTAACTTCCTTTTTACCTGCCGAAGGCAGTGTGTGAATGACAGCTCCGGAGAATGGGTCGCTATTTTCAATAACAATATCCTCACCTCCATCTACCCATTTCCCATTGATATATTGCTTGTTTAGCTCGTTATATGCCCTCATGGCGATCGTGTATTTAAACCCGTGAATTAATAATTGAGATTAGCCTGCCAGGCTTTTAATTAACTAACGATAGCAAGATGGCCGCTACATCGTCAGGCTTTGACAGGAAAGGAGAATGGCCTGTATTAACAGAATATTCTTTAGTAATGTGCGCCGCTGTCACCATCCGGCTTTGAAGGCTCATACTTATTGCGTGGTCCTGTAGTGTATGAATATAGTATTTGTCCACACGGCCATAGTTTGCATCCGTAAGGGCTACCTTGTTGGTGAAGGGGAATGCGGGCTCAACCCTGAATTTCGACAACATAAGGTTCTTCACCTCGTCCGATCCATCCTGGCAAAAGATGTTGATCCGGCTATCCGCCTTAACGTCCAGTGTTGACTGGTCTGCAGATGGAATGAGCGCCGGGCCAAGCAGTGAAAAGGTATCCGTACCGGCGAGGTCGAGGAGCGATTGTCCGTTTGCAGGCAAAAAAGCGCCTATGTATACCAGCTTTTCTATCTGGTTAGGTATCTTTTCTGCTGTAGCGGTTACTACCACCCCCGCCATACTATGCCCCACCAGTATCACCTTACCACCTGCAGCATTTATAGCATCTATCACCTTATTACTGTACACGTCTATAGAAAGGCCGGCTATCGCAGTATTATCATCGCCATGAGCCGGTAATTCTACCACTACCACTTTCTGGCCGCTTTTTTCCAGGTCTGCTTTTACATATTGCCACACATATGCCCCTTGCCATGCGCCTGCTACCAGCACGAATGTTTTAGATGGCTTAGCATCGTCCTTTTTATGGCAAGCGCCTAACGAGCATATTGTTACTACTGCAAATAGCAGTGCAATGATTGATCTTTTCATGATAATTGCTTTTTAGTTTTCGTTATTAATGTGGTTATTTTGACTCCTGCAGCAAAATTGAGGCAACAACGCCCGGCATAGAGAAGAAAGGCGTGTGGCTGGATGGAAGCGCGTATGTTTTAATAATATTGTTTTTTTGAACCATTGATTTTTGCAAGTCGTAGGCGATAGCTTTATCATCTATCGTATACACATATGTTTTCACCACGCTACCGAAATTTCCTTCAGTAAGCGTTGCCGGCGTCACAAAAGACACCAGTGGGTCTGGTCTATGTCCATCGATCACTTTTTTAGCTATCGCATCCGGTGCATCTGCTACAAAGGCATCCCTGATTCCTTCCTTCGCAATACTCCCTGCTCCTGTTTTTTCATCCGGCCTGAAATATTTACCCAGCAGGCTTTCTTTGTTTTCAGCAGCGCCGGATAGTTGCAGCAGTGTTTCCCCGTTCCTTGGCACAAATGCCGCCAGGTATACAAGCCGGTTTATCTGGCCGGGTATTTGCTCTGCTGTTTCACTTACTACAAGGCCGCCCATGCTGTGCCCTACAAGTATCACATCTGTCCGGTTGCCGATGGCCTTCTTTACAGCGTCTACATAACTTTGCAACGATATAGCGCTGACTGGTGTGTTATCCTTACCATGCCCCGGCAGGTTTACGTTGATCACTTCGTGTCCGGCAGCTTTTAATGCTGGAATTACGTTGTCCCAGCTCGATGCGTCGAGCCAGGCCCCATGAACTAATACAATTGTTTTCATTTTGTTTGCTGTTTTTGGTTTAGAAGATCCTGTTGTAACTGCCATCAGGCAGACTGCGAGGGTAAAAATTAGTGTTCTCATTTTTTTGTTTTTTAAGGTGTTAATAGAATTGACTTACTGTTTGATTTGTTCTGGCATGGGGCTTTGTTGTTGATCAACATTTTCTATTGCAAAAGTACCGGCACGGCTTACGGTGGGCAATTGATAAGCCATGGCATGTGTTGTATCTATTATCGGAAGATGATAAAACTGAAATGCGATATTATTTCAGCTTAATTTTTGCATACATAGGTCTTGATTCGATTGGAAATAACTTCGATCATGGGATACTGTCATGTAAAACAAGGTCAGGGTTATCTAGCAACGTGTAAAATGATTTCAGGACGAGACAGGACTAGATAAATAAACGAATTTTAATAAAAAACATTTGACTATAACCCTAAAAATCACCCCTCTATCACCCAAGATATCCCCCCTGCTTTTCGTCTATTTAAGAGGTGATTTTATAACTATTTTGATTGAACTATAACTTTCATAAGCATGGACATAGGAAATTCGATAAGACTGATCAGGAAAAAGCGCGGCATTAGCCAGATCGGCCTGGCAGAACAATGCAATATTTCACAAACCTCACTGTGCCTTATTGAAACCTGCGCTAAACGCCCCAGCGAACGCACTATAAAAAGGATCTGCGACGTGCTGCAGATACCGGAGTCATTAGTTTACCTGCTCGCTATACAATATACCGACATCCCCGACCATAAACGGGAAGTGTATGAAATGGTATTCCCTTCCATAAAAAGCCTGGTGTTACACATTGTTGACGATGAGTACGCCACATTAATGCAGCCATAGCTATAACGCAGAAGAGGCGCCGGTAGTTACCGGTGCCTCTTCCTGTCTGGTCATATTATTTTATTGCTAAGCCGGGACTTTCGATTGTTGTTCCCGTTCCCAGAAGCGATGTTGGGCTATCGCAGCAATAAAATCTTTTGGGTTGCCGTTGGTAATGATCCCGTTAGCAGCATCAGTATTTTTTATATAGCTGGCAGCTAATAAGTTAGTAGCATCTTTATCGGCAGCAATTGCCTTGCAGTGTTTATACGCTTGGTTTATAAAATGAATGGCGTCCGGTTCATTCGCTAGCGCATCGGCACTTTTACCGCCTGGAATGTATACGGCGTCAAACAAAACGGACGATGTATTAAAGAGCGTCTTGTCTACAGTTATTGCATTACCCTTATCCCCTGTTATTTGTCCCAGCCGTGGTGCTATTATTTTTACTTGTGCACCTTCTGCCAGTAGCTTTTTCTTCATAGTGCTAAGGGACGCCTCATTCACACCGTCGGTAGCAAGTATGGCTATCTGTCTTGTTTGTATAGTGTCCTTTATAGTATTAGCCATGCTCAGCGCTCCCGAAGTTTCAACGGCTGAAGTCACTTTTATAGGCTGAAATGCAGCAGGTTTACCATCGGCAGGAATACTGTGGTTTATTGGTTGTTCTGGTTTCGTCGGTACTTTCATTCCCAGGCCGTCAGCTACCTGCTTTGCCAGCGTTTTATCTACCATTGATAATATACCCAGCATACGCTCCCGTATAGCAGGGATGGTAACCATGCTTAGCTCAAATCTCAGCGCATTAACTATATGCGACTGCTCTGCCGCGCTCTGGCTGTTGTAAAACAGAGTAGCCTGGCTGAAATGATCGAAAAAGCTTTTGCTGCGGGCGCGTACCTTTTTGCTGTCTATCCGTTCCATGTAGCTCGTAAATCCACCTTCTGCCGCTTTGGCCTGGAAGGGACAGCCACCGCCTATGCTGTTGGGGTTATAGCTGGTCTTGTCTTTATTTATCTGTTGGCGCATATGCCCGTCGCGCTGGTTATTATGTACCGTATTTATAGAGCGGTTGATAGGTATCTCGTGAAAGTTAGGGCTTCCCAGGCGCGACAATTGAGTATCAGTATAAGAGAACAATCTTCCCTGCAATAACGGATCATTGGTGAAGTCTATGCCCGGTACCAAGTGGCCGGGGTGGAATGCCACCTGTTCTGTTTCAGCAAAGAAATTATCCGGGTTCCTATTCAGCGTCATTTTGCCAATGCGCTGTACGGGTACCAGTTCCTCAGGTATCAGCTTGGTAGGGTCCAGCAGATCGAAATCAAACTTATGCTCATCAGCTTCAGGCACTATCTGCACGCCAAACTCCCACTCAGGAAAAGCTCCGGCTTCAATGGCTTCCCATAAATCTCGCCTGTGAAAATCAGGATCTTTGCCCGATATCTGCTGCGCTTCATCCCATGCCACGGAGTGCACGCCAAGCAATGGTTTCCAGTGAAATTTCACAAAGAAGGCCTCATTCTTGTCATTAATAAAGCGAAAACTATGCACTCCAAATCCTTCCATCATACGCAGGCTGCGGGGTATCGCCCTGTCGCTCATTGCCCACATGATCATGTGGGTTGATTCCGGCATCAGCGAGATGAAATCCCAAAACGTATCATGAGCGCTGGCGGCCTGGGGTATTTCATTGTGCGGCTCAGGTTTTACCGCATGTATCAGGTCGGGAAATTTTACCGCATCCTGTATAAAGAATACAGGAATATTATTGCCTACAAGATCGTAGTTGCCTTCTTCTGTATAAAATTTAACCGAGAAGCCACGTACATCACGCGCAAGATCTGTAGATCCACGGGAACCAGCCACAGTAGAGAACCTTACAAATACAGGAGTTTGTACGCTGGTATCATTCAGGAACTTTGCTTTGGTATACTTGCCCATCGGCGCATATAGCTGGAACACGCCATGCGCCGCTGTGCCCCGTGCATGTACGATTCTTTCCGGGATTCTTTCATGATCGAAGTGGGTGATCTTTTCGCGGAGAATAAAATCCTCCAGCAATGTGCCGCCACGTTCTCCGGCTTTCAGGGAATTCTGATCATCGTTGATCCGTAGTACCTGGTCGGTGGTGAGGAATTCATTGATTCCACTTTCCGTATTAACCGATAGGTCAATATCTTTCTTATTCTCTTTTGGAGTTGAGGATACTTTTTTGGCCATAAACAATATTTTAGTTACCCGGAATGAGGTATCATCTATTGATATTAAATCCGTGCCAGCCTGTTTAAGGCATATTCAATGCCCGGCATAATTTTATTGCAGGAATGTAAAACTTTCAAAAAAATGGAACACTTATCCCCAAACAATGATCTGGCAAATGATCATGAGCATAACGAAGATCATAGTGGCATGTCGCGCCGCAAAATGATCGCCTCAACCGTCACTGGCCTTGCGGGTGCATTCGTCTTAGGCAATAGCAACCTGTTTGCCCAAACAAATAATCCTTCCACAAAAAGATCGACAAATAGTTTCAACCTGGCAGGCAAAGCCGCAATGGTTACTGGCGCAGCAAGAGGTATAGGCCGAGCTATAGCATTGGCCCTTGCAGAGGCTGGCGCTGATATCATGGCGGTAGATATTTGCGCACCTGTCAGCTCCGGTGTCATTTACCCTTCAGCAACTAAAGATGACCTCGATGAAACGGGCCGGCAGGTAAAAGCAATTGGCCGCCGCTTTATAGGCGTTGTAGCAGATATCCGCGATAGCGCTGCCATGAAAGATGCGGCTGGCAGAATGGAGCGGGAATTGGGTAAAGTCGATATCCTTGTGGCAGATGCCGGCATACAGGTATATGCCTCCGTAGCAGAAATGACCGACCAGCAATGGAAAGATGTGATTGATGTTAACCTTACCGGTACTGCGAATACGGTGCGGGCAGTAGTACCGCATATGATACCCCGTAAGTATGGCCGCATCATACTCGTCGCTTCCGGGCAGGGAAGGCATGGTATGGCCGATGGGTCTGCTTATTCTGCGTCTAAATGGGGCATGATAGGACTCATGAAATCTGCAGCGCTGGAACTAGGCAAATACGAGATCACGGTAAATACACTCGAGCCCGGCCTGGTAGATACCCATATGACACGAAACCCGGGCCGATGGAAAGAAGCCTTGAAGGAAGCCGGCAAAGAGCCAAAAGACAACCCAACAGAAGAAGAAGTAATTGCCGCCCGCCTGCCAACAGCGGTAATGAAAATACCCTGGATGCAACCTGCAGATGTAGCGCCTGTTGCAGTCTTCCTGGCTTCAGATGCCGCTTATCGCATTACTGGCGCCACCTACGATGCCACAGCAGGAGATAGTGCTAAATACACAGCCTAAAGATCCTGGTATGCCATCATCGGTTGTAGCCAGCTTTAATTACGACCCAGGAACGTCTACGCTCCGGGTCATATATACTTCCGGCGCTGTTTACGATTATGAACAAGTTCCTGAAGAAATATATACCGCTATGAAAGCAGCTTTCTCCAAAGGCACGTTTCTTAATACGCAGGTAAAGGGACATTACGGGTTTAAAAAAATAAACTAAGCCAAATACTTCAACTATGAAAAGGAAACCCAATTATAAACTGGAAGGGGAGAAGACAGCAGAGAGGTATCAAAAGATACAAGAACAGGTAGCAAGGGCAGATAAGGATAAACCTAAGAAAAAGGAAGAACGCCCCATGCAGGCTGGTGCCAGAAAGTATCCCGAGCCGCCAATGGTGAAACAGCATCTGAGAAAGCCGGGGAAAGAAGCTAAGCTGGACACGCAGCCCATGTCTGACGCGCCATTTTACAAAGGCTCAGGCAAGCTCGAAAATAAAGTAGCCATCATCACTGGTGGCGACTCAGGTATCGGCAGGGCAGTAGCCATCTTATTTGCCCGCGAGGGCGCTAATGTCGCTATCGTATACCTCAATGAACACGATGATGCTGAAGCCACAAAGCAAATGGTAGAAAAAGAAGGGAAACAATGCCTGCTCATCCCCGGCGATGTGGCAAACAATGACTTTTGCACGGAAGCCGTAAGGCAGACCGTTTCAGAATTCGGCCGGCTCGATGTGCTGGTAAATAATGCCGCTTTCCAGCTTCACGTATCTGATTTTGAAGACCTTACAGAAGAGCATTTCGATTGCACTTTAAAAACCAATCTCTACGGCTATTTTCACATGGCAAAGGCTGCCGTGCCCAACATGGAGCCGGGCAGCGCTATTGTAAATACAGGCTCGGTAACCGGCTTGCTGGGCAATAAAGACTTGCTCGATTATTCGCTGACAAAGGGCGGCATCCATGCCTTCACCCGCTCATTGGGCACGCACCTTATTCCCAAAGGCATAAGGGTAAACGCCGTAGCCCCCGGGCCGGTATGGACGCCACTAAATCCCGCAGATAAAAATGTAGACGATATAGCGAAATTTGGCGCAGATACACCCATGAAACGCCCGGCGCAGCCCGAAGAAATAGCACCCGCTTATGTGTTCCTGGCATCCCCGCAATGCTCTAGTTACATAACCGGCGAAGTATTACCAATTATAGGCGGTTATACTGGTGGATAATAACTCAATTGGTTCATATAAAGTATAGAATGGGTTCCGCTACCGGAGCTCATTTTTATTTTACGCGTTAGCGTAAGCAGCAAAAAATACCCGCAAGACGGTATTTTCTGAAGAGGGTTGCCGGGATAGTTTTGAGGAAAATTAACCGCAATGAAAAACAGAAACTGTGTTCCGGTACTTGCATTAATAACTATTGGTGCTATGGGATGTAAAAGTGTCCCAAAACTGTCGCATTATGCCGACAAAACGGACTTGTCATCGAAAGCACGATATGATGTCAGCAAATCAACCATCAGGGATAACGGTCGTGGCTTCACAGTCGACTTCGCTAAGCTGAAGAACTCACCAAGGCGCATAGCTCTTGTATCATTTTACGTAGAAGATCCGGGCATCACCAAAAAGTCTGGTACCAACTCCACGGGCAAAAGCTATCATACAACGAATACATCGCAGGCCGGGGTAGAAGCGTTTGCCGACTACTTTTACAAGGTTAGCGCAGATACTATGGCTAGGATATTTAAAGCAAACGATATGGATATCCTTAAGCCTTCAGAATTTCTGGTAACCGACGACAAAAAGGAATACTACAAGTCTTTTGAAGCTAAGCACAGCACACTGAATAAGATAGGCGGTAAGATAACCGCATACTTCAAAAAAAGCGGTGATTATGGCACCACTCTTGAGTCCAAGGGTACTGCCCCAGGCTTTACGCTCTGCAACCTGAATACCAACAACTTTATAGCCAGCGCTAAAAACAAATCGGTAAAGCTGAATGGTGGTGTAGGCGAATTCGATGATAAGCTTATCGAATCTATGGGCTACGATCTGTGTACCAAGCTCGATGTAGATGCAGTGATAGTGGTCACCAACACCATTGTTTGCGATACAAAGCATCGTAAGGCGCGCCACTTCCTCAGTGCAGTAAGCATGTATATGTTCGGCCCTAATCCATTGCCGCTAGCCGAGGGTAAAAAGGATAATATGTTCTACTCAAAAGGCTTGTTCTATAGCGGGTATCGCATGGCATTTAAAAAAGGCCTGTGTATAGACCCCCGGATAAAAGATGAAGTGAAGAAAACAGAGAATGAAAAGCTGAACGAAAAGGCATACAACAACATGGTAGCAACCATAGCTGCCAAGATGTGCGCCAATGTAAAAGATAAAAGTTAAGAATAGTACAGGGCAACTATTATGGTTGCCCTGTACTATTGTGTTAAGTGGTTCGGCTACAGGGCTTTTTCGTACCTTGTGGTATGCAAAAAGCTCCTGTCACGCGCCTTGCAATAATTGACGACCATCCCGTTGTAATAGACGGGCTTGAATTCCTGCTGGAATCAGACCCGGGTATTTCCATTGTATTTTCAACAACATCAGCTGCAAAACTGCTGGAGCAACTGGAAAGTACCGATGTAGACGTGCTGATCACAGACATAATGATGCCTGAAATGAGTGGCAATGACCTTGCTAAGTTGGTAAAGCAGCGTTTTCCCACCATCAAAATACTGGCGTTAAGCATGAGCGGCCAGAGCGACGTGATCAACGAAATGATCAATGACGCCGATATAGCCGGTTACATCCTTAAAAACGTGGGCAGGCAAGAGCTTTTAGCTGCCGTGCATAAGATAGCCCGTGGGGGCATTTATTTTAGCGATGAAGTGCTTGCTGAATTAGATAAATACAAAGCGCCTGCGAAAACTGCCGATGTAGCGCTTACCAGCAGGGAAATAGAGATCATACGCCTCATAGAGCAGGAGATGGGGAACAAGGAAATAGCCGCACACCTATTTATTAGCGAGAATACGGTAGAGACACACCGTAAAAACATCTTCCGGAAAGTGGGCAGGAATACCCTTATAGGCGTAATAAAGTATGCCTACGATCATAAGCTTATCGTTCGCTAAGCCTGCCGCGTTTGTAAAATACTGGCATCATAATTATGTATCTAAGCATAACTATGATCAGCAGCCATGAGCCAGTTCGCAGTACACAAAACCATAACGATAAATGCTACCCCCGAAAAAGTATGGGATGCTCTTACCAATCCTGAAAAAACGAAGAAATATTTCTTCAATTGCGAGGTTATATCCGGGTGGAAAGAAGGAGATACCATCACCTTTAAAGGCCGCATGTTCCTGATCATGAAAATAGAAATGACCGGTAAAATAGTAAAGGCCATTCCCGGCAAGCTGCTGCAATATACGCTGCAAAACAAAAGCGCCAGCGATGGTTCCTTCTCCACAGTCACAGACGAATTAACCTATCAGAATGGAGTAACCATATTATCTATTACAGACGATGTAGGCGATGGCCCTGAAGCTGAAAAACGGCAGAAAAAATCTGAAAAAGGCTGGGACAAAATATTGAACGGGTTAAAAGAACTGGTTGAGGCAGAAGCTTAACTGTAGCGCCTTTAATAATAGCCGGTTATCAAAAAGATGAATTTAGGTTCTTAAGCTAAACGATTTTGATGGTGTATTCCCCCTTGTGGCGTGGGTTGTGTGCATTAGCGAAGGGGCAAGGGGGATGTCTTTTTTGTATTATTGATGGCGTTTCATTATTATGTTTACCCAACGAATTTTCAGGATTGTCACACAAAAAAAGCTGCTCCCGCAAAGGAACAGCTTTACACGTTTAATGAGCTCTTTATCTTGCTATCACTATCTTCTGCGAATAAGAGATCGCCTCGTTAGTAATATTCATGATATACACACCTGCCGGAATAGTAGATACCGGGAATGAGTATTGTATTGCAGGCTGTACGTTCTTCTGTGTAAACACTGTTTTCCCTGCTTCATCAGTTATGGTTACAGTAAAATTGTTGCTGGCAATAGGCTGTATGAACAGGTTTACATAATAGTTAGCTGGGTTAGGAAATACCTCCGGCGAAAACGTTTTTGGGTCTACCTGTGCTACACCCGTCGTGCTGGAATAAACGGTAGTACCACCAGGTGGAGTATTGTGTCCGCCCATAGGCCCCGTATTGCCCGCTTGTACTATGCCATAATAAGTAAGGCCGATAGTGTAGGGGTAGGTTGGGTTAAGCGCGGCATCAATAGTAGTGAAGTAAGCATAGGTGCCAGATGGATATTCTGGTGTTCTGCACCAGCGGCCATTATGCACATCAAGGTCGCCTGAGCCGCTAACGAAATTGTAATCTTCCTGGTAACTGCCCAGTGGGAAACTACTACTTACATCCGGACCATATTGGGGGGCGGTTAGTACAGTGCCATCGGGCAGGGTATCGCGGTGCACCATCCCTGTCCTCAGCTGGAAGCCGCTTTTCATTCTTTTAATACCGCCTGTACCATTTGTATCTGCATAGCCATACGCGCCATACACAGGATAACCGTCAAACGCATAACCTATAATTGGCGAGTGGTGCGTACTGTCGGCAGTATTGTAGATGCACTTAGGGCTTACATGGTGGTGGTACTCGCCACCTGGCGCAGGATGCCCCAGGCAATTATCAAAGCTGCTGCCCTCAAAAACATAAGCATTCTGGTTCCATTTACCCATGTTCATATAGCTCATAGCATCCTGGGTATTAAATATAGATACACCATTTGTCCATACCCCCACATGCCCAAGGCCTACTGCTGTAAGTGTACCGGTGTTAGGTGTTGGATTGCGGGTTATCTTGTATACAAAGTTCATATTGGTAGGTATGTTGGGGTCGCCGGTCCATGGGCCTATGCTGTAGCCGGGTATGCAGCTGGCGCTTATATACACATCCGTTGCGCTGTACTGCACCAGTTGCACATTGCTCACTATGCCACCATAGCCCGTAGCTGTAGTGTTCTGCATCCACGAAGTAATGTCAGGGCCCACCTGTGAACGGCCCTGCAATGCAAGGCCCATAACGGCGAGTAATAAAAGGCTTTTCTTACGCATATAGGTGTGTTTGTACTATTTAGACGCCGCTATTATTAAAAACCTTCGGGAATGTTATTTTTTCTTTTTAGGCAGTCTATGGATTATTACCGGGCACTGTATTGCTGCACCTGCGCCCATATATCATCAGCAATAGCCTCAGGCGTCCTGTTGCCATCTACCTTTTGTATATTTTCTTCGCCCTTCAGCTTTTCAAAAGCTTCAAGGTATTTAGCTTGCACATTCTTCAGGCTTTCTAATGTTTCAAACAGCTCTGCCGACTGCCTGTTAGCGCTGATGCGCTCCATACTTACTTCAGGCTGCACATCTATAAATATATTGATGTCCGGCCGCAGTATGTCGGCACACATTTTATTGGCCGCTATTACCCAGTCCATATCCATGTGTGTGCCATGGTATGCATAAGACGAAAAGTAATACCGGTCGGTAATTACCGTATATCCTTCGTCCAGTTTTTTTACAAGGCCGGTTGTCTCATTCAGCAGGTGGTCGAGCCTGTCGGCAAGGAACAGGCCAGCTATAGTTCTGTGGTCTGCTGCTATGCTCCCTTTAAGTATATTCCTGAGCATACTGCCTATCATCCCATCAGTAGGTTCGAAAGTCGCATACACCTTATGCCCCGTTTCCTCCAGCTTTTTGGCCAGCAGTTTTACCTGCGTGCTTTTGCCGCTGCCATCTATGCCTTCCAGGGCTATGAATAAATTATCCCTCATTAATTACTTAAAATAATACCGTCTAAGCAGAGAACCCGGATGTTCTCGTATCTACGTTACTTCACCTCTCGTTCGGAGAGGCCGGGAGAGGTCTTTTACCAATCCCTGTTGTGCTTGCGGTAACGGTGAAAATGCCTTTTGTGTATGTAGTGCGACTTGTGGTCGTACCGCGCCCAGGCTCCCTGGAAGCAGCTGCTCATAAAGCCCATCAATACAAACAATGCAACTGATTTAATGATCTTATCCTTCATAAAGGCACGATTGAAAACTAGTGTATTATAAAATTCAGGGCTAATATCGGAAATTTTTCCGCTTTTTCTCAATTCAAAGCAATATTATCATCAGCAATTATGCGTTTCCCGGCCAGCGGCAGTTGCGCACGGGCATTCATCAGCAATAGCTCCACGGTTACCATGCACCACACCATAATACACGGAAACGCTTTAATGGTATAAGGTATCAAAAAGCTGTTCTTAATAAATGGCGGGAAAAGATCGGTAGTACCTAGCGATGTGAAAACGAATACTGTCCAGAATAGGGTAGTGCGCCATGCTGCTGCCGGCATGGTAAAGTACCAGATACCCACACCCGCCACCGCAATAATATAAGTAGGCGATTCGGCCTTGTGGTTAAAAATGATCACCCATATAAGCATAGAGGCCAGTATCAGCAGGCGGTACACTGCATTGCCATAAAGCTTATACCGTAGCAACGGAATTAGGAACAATACCGCCCCCACCAGTGTAACATATGTCCTGCCATTACTAATGCCAAACCAGCTGCGCAGCCACCCGGCAACAGATATTCCGTACGTTGCCGAAGCATCTGCCGCAAGCAGGGTAGCCCAGTTATGGTACTGCCATATGAGTGCAGATAGTGGTGTTACCAGCAGCGGCATAGCTGCCAGCACCATTGTCCAGAACAGGGCGTATAGCACGAACTTAACCTTGTCCGGGTAAAACAGGAACAGGCAAAAACCTATGGCGCCATATATCTTTATGAAGGTGGCTATCACCAGCCAGAGCGTGGCCCATACCGCCTTCTGTCGCTCCATGCAGCCATAGGCAGCTATCATCAGGCCGCACATCAGGCCATTGCTTTGTGCATTTTGTAAAGAGGTAAGCAATTCAAGCCCTATAAACAGCATAAGCAGGCACTGTGTCTTTGCGCTAAACGGTAACATACGAATGGCCAGGAACAAGGTAAGCGTATTAAGCAGGTCCCAAATAGACAGCCCGACAATATCGGGCAGGTAAGCAAGCAGGCCCATAAGGAACGCGAATGTAGGGCTGTACTTAAACAGGTCCCAATGCTCATCAGGGTAAATGCCATACAGGTTCTTACCATCCAGCAGGTGAAAGAACGAGTATTTAAAGATCACGTAGTTGTTATAATCGGTCATGTGCTTGCCGATATATAAGTTCAGAATTTCCTGGTGCTGCATAATGTCTTCCGACGGAGATTTGGGCATGGCAAACACATGCGAGCCCAGCGCTATCAGCTGCACCGCCGCTATCAGTGCAAGAGCAATATAAACCACCAATAAAAACCCCGGCCTCAAAACAAATGCCTTCAAACGTTGCACCATCTAAGAAAAATAAGCAGGTTAAAAATACAACTACAATATTAATTACCGGCAGAACCTTTATGAAAAAACCACATAAGCATTTCGCCTATGTGGTTTAATATAAAATAAATAATGGTCACTCGCAACAATCAGCTAATCAGCTAATCATCACATCAGCTAATCAAAATACTACTCGCAACAATCAGCTAATCAGCTAATCATCACATCAGCTAATCATCACATCACCTAATCAAAATACTACTCGCAACAATCAGCTAATAAGCTAATCATCACATCAGCTAATCATTTCAATAACTACTGCGCTTGCACCGCCGCCACCGTTACAGATGCCTGCTGCACCATACTTGCCGCCATTCTGTTTCAGTACATTGATAAGTGTAGTAATGATACGCGCACCACTTGCACCCAGCGGATGGCCCAGGGCTACTGCGCCACCATTCACATTTACCTGTGCCGGTGTAAGGTTCATTTTTTGTGTATTTACTATACCTACTACGCTAAAAGCCTCGTTCAGCTCAAAGTAGCTGATATCTTCCATCTTCAGCCCTGCCTTGGCTACAGCCTTAGGTACAGCTATAGATGGGGTAGTGGTAAACCACTCAGGCGCTTGCTCAGCATCGGCATAGCCTACTATCTTAGCTATTGGCTTTATGCCCATAGCGTCGGCTTTTTCTTTGCTCATCAGCACCAGCGCTGCAGCGCCATCGTTCATGGTGCTGGCGTTAGCGGCTGTTACAGTACCCTCTTTGCTGAAGGCCGGCCTCAGGCCCGCTATCTTGTCAAACTTCACATTCCACGGGTCTTCGTCCTTGCTTATTTTTATAGGGTCGCCTTTTTTCTGTGGCACTTCCACCGGTATTACTTCGTTGTCAAACTTACCGGCATCCCATGCTGCCTGGCTGCGCTTGTAGCTTTCTATCGCAAATTCATCCTGCGACTCACGGCTGATGTTGCATTCCTTTGCACAAAGGTCTGCAGCATTGCCCATAGCGTAGTTGTGGTACACATCGGTAAGGCCATCTTTTGACAGGCCGTCTATCAGCGTCACATTACCATATTTATTGCCCCAGCGCAGGTTTTCATTGTAGAAAGGCACATTGCTCATGCTTTCCATGCCACCGGCTACTACTACATCGTTATCGCCCAGCATTATGCTTTGTGCGCCCTGCATTACGGCTTTCATGCCGCTGGCACATACCTTATTTATTGTGGTGCAAGGCACATTATCCGGCACACCCGCAAAGCGCGATGCCTGCCGTGCAGGGGCCTGGCCCAGGTTGGCCTGCATTACGCAGCCCATCAGTACTTCATTTACGTTCTCAGCGCTTACGCCGGCCCGCTCCAGTGCACCCTTGATAGCGATAGCGCCAAGCCTTGTTGCCGAAAAATCCTTTAGAGCACCGCCCCACGCCCCTATAGGCGTCCGTACGGCGGATACTATATATACTTCTTTCATTTTAATATTTTTGGATAGCGTAAAGTTACACAAAAGGGTGGTATTGCGCAATCGAGGAATGTTATGTGTGTATTGTTAGTTAGTTGATAGGTTGTGTGGATATCATTTAAGTCCGCAGCTTAATATGACAGCATAAAAGTTCATTGCCATTAAAATAGTCCTCAATTGAGTATTATGTATTTATTGCTTGCTCTGGATTTACACAGGAAAAAGTTAAGTCCCTGTTCTGTAACATCCCCACTGGCGCGAGTCTGTAGTATGGCTCGGTGCCCAGCCGACTCGTGTCTTCATAATTGAACCAGTCGTCAGACTGGAATGACACGTTATGCAAATTCTAAAAATTCTTTAATTCCATAAATTCGAGTTCAGACATAGTTTTCGTCTTCAGACTGGAATGACAACCCCATACTCGCGCATCCTAATAATCCCCTAATCCCAAAAATCCTGGTTCAAACAAGTTCCCACTCCAATTCTCTACATAGAACTTTGCCGCCAGATATCAGGCATTTTCACACACTGGCGCGAGTCTGAAGAAAAGCCCTGTGCCCAGCCGACTCGTGTCTTCATAATTGAACCAGTCGTCAGACTGGAATGACACGTTATGCAAATTCTAAAAATTCTTTAATTCCATAAATTCGAGTTCAGACATAGTTTTCGTCTTCAGACTGGAATGACAACCCCATACTCGCGCATCCTAATAATCCCCTAATCCCAAAAATCCTGGTTCAAACAAGTTCCCACTCCAATTCTCTACATAGAACTTTGCCGCCAGATAAAAAGCATTTTCAAATCACCAAATTTTCAATTAAAATGGTCTATTCCACAAAACTCGGCGACAAAATATGTGAGGCCACCGCCACCTCCAGCATCGGCCTGCGCCACATTTGCAAGCAACTCCATGTACCGTACTCCACCGTCACCAGTTGGATATACAAAAAGGAGCACGAGCTACGTAGAAAATACGCACAGGCGAAATTAATGCAGCTCAACCATCTCGCCGAGGAAATACTCGAAATAGCCGACGACTCCACCAACGACTTCATGACCGTAGTCAAAAACGGTAAGTCCTGCCAGGTACAAAACAGGGAAACCATCAGCCGCAGCAGGCTGCGCATACAAGCCCGCATGAACCTCATCAGCAAGCTTGCCCCCATCCTGCGCGAACAGCAGGCCGGCAAGTATGCCGACGAGCCGGAAGTAATAACCGTCAGGCGGATGCGCTACCCAAATGAAACCCCTGAAGAATATCTGGCAAGTCAAAATAAGCTGGATCAGGACTACGAGGATTCCATTACCGGCGCGCGCAAAGAGTTGAAAGCAAAGAAGTCCGCCCCGAAGAAAAAGGCAGCTGGGGCAAACGTAGAAAAAACACGCTCCTCCTCCCCAAAAACTGCAGCTAAACCCGCGCCGGAAGAGCCTTTCACTATCCCCCGGAAGTCGGTTCACAAATATTATGACCAGCGCACAGGTGCAGAAATACCACCGGAGAGGATCCCGGGCCACCAAAAAGCTCGCTAACAAAGATTCCTTTCGGATTTCCTGTTTGGCAAATGGTCTTTAGGTGCACAATAATACCTGCAGTACCCTGCTCCCCGCCGCGCCCCACGAAGGCAGAGGCCCGACGGGAAGGAGTATATTATCTAACGCCTAAGCTCCAATGATAACATCAGTTACACCAATAAACAAAATATAGTATAGGGTATTTGTCTCTTCAGTTGTCTTAATGATATACACAACCTCCGATATGCAAAAGACGCTCTTGCTTATTATTATAGCTATGCTCTCCATTGCGTGGCCGGCGTACGCCCAAAATGCCGGTAAGTCGCTTTCCCGGCACGATTCACTTTTAGTGACAAGATACCTGGATAGTGTCAATGCTGCTCCGCTGTATTCACAAAAGAGGCAGCGCTACTTTGATAGTGCTTTAGCTATAAAGCCATATAAAGCCAGCTGGTGGCAGCAAAAGGCCATGACGTTATACAAGCAGCAGAAGTATGAGGCTGGCAGCGCTTACCTGGATAGCGCCGTGAAGTATGATGCGAAGAAGTATATAGACTACCGGGGCTTTATGAAGTGCATCTTCCAGAAAAGTTACCGGAATGCTATACAAGATTTCTGGGCGGCTAAATTTATTATAGGCGATGGCGATGTAATGGACCATACCTACGATTTTTACATAGGCTTATGCTATCTCCAATTAAACCGGCTCGACTCAGCCGAATACTACCTTACAAGATCAACAGACCAGCAACGGAAAAGCATGGGTTCACACTGGGTACACCCGCTCGATCTTTTTTATCTCGGCATCACTTACTATGAGCAGGAAAACTACCCAAGGGCAATAGCTACGCTCGATACCTGCCTCAGCCTGTACACTAATTTCTCCGATGCCAAATACTATAAGGCCATGTGCTATGCACGTCTGCACAATAAAGAGCAGGCCACTGCTATATGGAAAGATGCCGCGCACGACTACAGGGCAGGCTATACCATAAATGAAGACAATGCAGTGTACGAGGCCTACCCCTACCAGGTAAGGAAACATGCGTACGATGGCGTAGAATAATATCAATCCCCAATCAGAGTTACTCAAAATAAAAGCACCCCATTTTCATGAGGTGCTTTTGGTATTGTCAGAAGGGTAAGGAACTATTCTCCTACTACTTCAAATTCTATTTCTACTACATTGTCTTTACCGAAGTCTATGCTGGCCTTGTGCGTACCTATTTCCTTCACGTCGTCGGTGATGGTAATGCGGCGGCGGTCTATTTCATAGCCTTTCTGCTCACGTATAGCGCGTGCTATCTGTATAGCAGTAACAGAGCCGAAGATCTTGCCGCTGGTACCGGTCTTAGCGCCCACCTTCACAGGCGATGCTTTAAGCACGGTAGTTACATTGGCTATTTCCTTCATCAGCTTATCTTCTTTCTTCTGCAGCTGCTTACGGCGCTCTTCCATTATTTTGGTATTGCTGCCGCTGGCTTCCATTGCATACTTCTGGGGTATCAGGTAGTTGCGGGCATATCCCGGTTTTACCGTCACCATTTCGTGGGCAGAGCCCAGGTTGTCAACGTCTTTTATAAGAATTACTTGCATGATCGTTTACTTTAAAAGGTCAGTTACATATGGTAAAATGGCCATCTGGCGGGCCTTCTTGATCGCCTGCGATACTTTACGCTGAAACTTCAGGGAGTTCCCGGTAATACGGCGGGGCAACATCTTGCCTTGCTCATTAAGGAACTTCTTCAGAAATTCTCCGTCTTTATAATCTATATAACGGATGCCCATCTTCTTAAAACGACAGTATTTCTTCTGGCGTTTTTCTACACGCTGGGACGTGAGGAATTTTATTTCGTTTTGCTTAGCCATTGTTGTGATTTTAAGATGCGGTTTCTACTGAAAGGTTTTTGCTGCGTTTTCTCAAATTGTAAGCTACCGAGAACTTATCAAGGCGGGTTACCATGTGGCGGATGATGTTCTCATCACGGTTCATCTGGATCTCCAGCTTTGCATTAGTGTCTGATGGTGCCTGGTATTCCAATACAAAATAAAGACCGGTAGTCTTTTTATTGATCGGGTAAGAGAGTGAGCGTAAGCCCCATGCATCGTGGTGAACGATCTGTCCGCCATTGTCTTTAATGAAGTCCGTAAACTTCTTCTGAGCGTTCTTGTAGTCTTCTTCCGCCAGCACCGGGGTAAAGATGACCATCAGCTCGTAATCCTGAAGGTTTTTTGTTGCCATAATATCTTTTTAAAGGTTAAATCCCATCGTCCGGCAGGAACCCTGGATACCTTTGGAAGTCAAAAGTTAAAAGTTAAACCCTGGAGGTTTAAACCTTTATCTCCTGGCTTTTATAAGTAGCCGGACAAATTTGGGATTGCAAAAGTAGCGTATATTATTATTTAATCCAAAAAAAATGCACTTAATGCAAACGTCAATGATGATCATTGAGAAAGGTGGGAGCACAAAGATACTTGTTAAACTATCACTGCGGTGTTATGGGATTAGTTTTAGCCACATGCAATATTTGCCTACATTTGCCGTTCTTATTAAATATATGAGCAGGTTTACAGCTATTTTTGGGTTGTTTTTAGGAATTTTATTGACTTCAGAGGTCAAGGCACAGTCTTATTTTACTTCCCTGGAAGTAGGGGTAGCTATTGGTGGTTCACAGTACTTTGGCGACCTTAATGATAATTACGGTTTTAAGACCATAGGGCTTGCCGGCGGCATCTATGCCCGCAAGCACATGAATCAGTATATTTCTGTGAAGCTGGTAGCCAACTATACCAAGGTGGGTTACGATGATAAATATAACACTGAGCCCTTTGAGCACCAGCGCAACCTTAATTTTCAGAGTGTGGTGGTTGAAGGCGCTTTACAGGCCGAGTTTAACTTCTTTCGTTTTGTAACCGGTGACAAGGAACACAGGTTTACGCCATTTCTTACCGGTGGTATCGGCGCGTTCTATTACGATCCATACACTTATCTAAATGGCCAGAAGTATAATTTGAGGTCGCAGGGCACGGAAGGGCAAAATAATGGTTATGCCGACCGCAAGTATACAAGTATCAGCCCATGTTTCCCCATAGGGGTGGGAGTGAAGTGGTGGCTAAAAGGAGGGGTAAACCTGACACTCGAAGTAGCCGATAGACTAACTACTACCGATTATCTTGACGATGTTAGCGCTACTTATGTAGGGGCAAACAGGTTCCCTGCAAATTCTCCCGCAGCTGCCTTGCAAGACAGGTCTGGCGAACAGAGCAGTGGCAGCAACGGCGAAGTAGGGCGCGCCGGCAAGCAACGGGGCAATACCGCTAGTAAAGACCAGTACCTGATGGCGCTTGCGAGCATATCGTGGCACTTTACTACGTACAGGTGTCCGCACTTTATGAGTGACGACCTGATAAAGGTGAGAAGGTAAGTTAAAAGTCCAGGCATAAAATTCTTTCCGTCATCTAATGATATTTGTTCATCTTTGGGGAGAGATTTCTATATCTGATAAGAAACGCTTATTTTAGTATGAAACCAGCACTTTCCTCATCTTCCTTCTTTACAGTGTATATGCCACTGCACAGGCGCCGGGCATACAATGGCAGAAATGCCTGGGTGGCAGCAAAGAAGACGACGGCTACTCCATCCGTGCAACCCTACAGGATGGCTATATAGTTGCCGGCACCTCTTATTCTGCAGACGGAAACAATGGCAAAAATGCCTGGGAGGAATAGGAGCAGATGTGCCGTATATGGTAAAACAAACGACAGATACAGGTTATATAGTGACCGGGATTGTATCTGCAGGCGGTGGCGATGTTTCCGGTTTTCATGTCAATGAGGATGGCTGGGTCGTAAAATTAGACAAAACAGGAGCCATACAATGGAACAGGGCATTAGGTGGTGTGGGTTATGACGATCTCTATGCAATTACACAATCGAGCGATGGGGGATATGTAACGGTTGGGACTACATCGTCTACATCGAATGACCTGGATAGCGCTACCGGCGCAGGAAGTGTATGGGTAGTAAAATTAAATAACACAGCCGGAATAGTATGGGAGAAAAGATTTGGCGATGGTAGCCTCAGTGCCGCATCGCACTTTAACACAGCATTCTCTGTGAGTGAAATATTTGATAATGGGTATATAATTTCCGGTTCTGATCAAGGCCCTGATAGCTTTTATACCGATAATCACGGGCAAAGTGACGCTATGCTGATGAAGATAAATGATACCGGAGCCTTAGTATGGAAGAAATCATTAGGTGGCACTCAAAATGATGAGGGCCTGGGTAACGCTTTCCAAACTCCGGACAGCGGCTACATTATGATCACCGGCACAAATTCAAATAACCTTGAAGTATCCGGCAATCATGGAGGTTTCGATTATTGGGTAGTAAAATTATCAAAATGCATGGTGGATGCGGGAACGTTATCGGGCGATAGTGTGGTATGTATTGGTAATAATGGAAGCTCTGTATCATCGACTGTGACGGGAGGTGCATGGAGCGTTAGTAACGGCAAAGTGTCGGTGGCAGGAGGCGTATTGACAGGAATTTCAACCGGCCGCGATACTGTACTTTATACCGTAACCAATGCGGCTTGTGGCTATGCGCTTGCTTATATACCGGTAAGGGTGGAGGCCTGCCCGGAAGTGGTAGCGCTTGTAAGTAATGATCCCAAAATAACCATAGAACCAAATCCTACTACGGGTACTATATACATACAGGGCGCTATGCCGGCGAAAATTGAAGTCTACAACGTGCTGGGGCAAAAGGTGAAAGAAGCGTATAACACTGGTACCTTGTCCATTGCCGAAAGCAGCGCAGGGGTATATTTTGTGAAAGTTTTTGATGCGCAGGGGGTAGTAATAAAGCAAGGGGAGGTGTTACGGAATTAGAAAGCTACTACATGGGGTTGTTTCAACTTTTGAGTTAAAAATCAACAATGCCATTTACCCATTCATCGTCAAAGCGTACATCTTTAAGTTTCCGGTAGAAGTTGAAGGCGGGCTCGTTCCACTTGAGCACTTGCCAGGTCATACCCTGGAACTTTTTTTCTTTACCTTCGGCTATCAGCGCATCCATAAGTTTTGCACCTATTCCTTTGCCACGGGCTTCTTCGGTTACTATAATGTCTTCGAGGTACATTTTTTGCCCTTTCCAGGTTGAATAACGGATGTAGTATAGTGCAAAACCCTGGATGATGCCATCTTCTATGGCAACAAACGCCCACCATACAGGATTTGCGCCAAAGCCGCTTTCTACAAAGTGGGGCAGGGTAACGGTAACTTCTTGTGGCGCGCGCTCATACAGCGCCAGCTCATTAATGAGCTCCAGCATGCGCGGGCAATCTTCTGTAGTCGCTTTTCTTATTATTATTGTTGGCGGCATGATGTTTAACTTTCCTTATGCAATACTAATGGGTAAGCCACGTTATTCCAAATATCACAACCTGTCAAATTTGAGTTAAACTCTGCTGCAATAATATATAGGGAGTAATATTTGTAATACATTTATCTTAATTCTAAAAAAGCCAATAAACACATGAGCACACAAGGCGAAATACTATGGGTAGACGATGAAATAGAATCTATGAAATCGCAGATCCTGTTCTTGAAAAATAAAGGTTATGAAGTAACGCCGCTGAGTAACGGCTACGATGCCCTTGAATTACTTAAAGACAAAATTGTAGATGTAGTATTGCTCGACGAAAGTATGCCAGGCCTTACAGGGCTGGAAACGCTGACCAAGATAAAAGAGATGCTGCCACAACTACCTGTGGTGATGATAACAAAAAACGAGGCTGAGAATATAATGGAAGAGGCGCTTGGCTCGCAGATCACCGATTACCTTATAAAGCCGGTAAATCCAAACCAGGTGCTGCTGTCGCTGAAGAAAATAATGGATGGTAAAAGGCTGGTGTCTGAAAAAACTACCATTGCTTACCAGCAGGATTTTCGTAACCTGTTTATGGCGCTGAGTTCAAACCCTAACCACGAAGAATGGAAAGAGCTGTATAAAAAGCTGGTGTTTTGGGAACTGGAGATGGGTAAGAGCGATAGTGAGGAGATGATGGAAATACTGCAGTCGCAGAAAGCGGAGGCTAATACGGAGTTCTTTAAGTATATCTCTAAGAACTATGCTAACTGGATGAAGGATAATGGCAATAGCGGGCCGCTGTTATCTCACAAAGTTTTTGAAAAGAAAATAGCGCCGCACTTAAAACAGGGGAAGCCGACCTTCCTTGTAGTTATTGATAACCTGCGCCTGGACCACTGGAAGGCGTTTCAGCCTATTATCAATGAATCTTTCAGGATAATAGAAGACGACCTGTTTTACAGTATACTACCTACAGCTACGCAGTATTGCCGTAACGCCATATTTGCGGGGATGCTGCCTATAGATATAGAAGCCCATTTTCCGCTGGAGTGGAAGAATGATGATGAGGAGGGTGGCAAGAACCTTTATGAAGAAACCTTCCTGCACAACCAGCTAAAGCACCTGAAGCTGGATAAGCTGAAGTGGCAGTATATAAAGATCACCAATAACGACGATGCGAAGTCGATGGAGGATAATATACATAACTGCCTGAACAATGACCTGACGGTGATCGTGTATAACTTTGTGGACATGCTTTCACATGCTCGTACAGAAATGGAAGTGCTAAAGGAACTGGCCGGTGATGAAATATCTTACCGGTCGCTGGCAGTAAGCTGGTTTGAGCACTCGCCACTGCACCGGGCGCTAAAGAAAATAGCCGATAAAAATATACAGGTAATGATAACCACAGACCATGGCAGTATGCAGGTGAAAACACCGAGCAAGTGTGTGGGCGACCGCGCCACTACTACCAACCTGCGCTATAAGCATGGCCGTAACCTGCAATACGAAGAAAAGGATGTGCTGGCATTCCGCGACCCTAAGTTTGCAGGGTTGCCGAGGCCCAATGTTAGCTCCACCTTTATATTTGCGAAAGGCGATGTGTTTTTGTGCTACCCTAATAACTACAACCACTTTGTGAATTACTATAAAAATACCTTCCAGCATGGCGGCATTTCGCTAGAGGAGATGATAATACCGGTGGTGAGGATGGAGAGTAAGTAAACCCCTGACCCCTAAAGGGAGACCTGCTATTGGGCGTTGTTGCTACGCTTCTGCTTAGGGTTTCAATTTGGCTGAAGTGTTTTATATGTTTTGAAGCCCGGAATGTAAAGTTCCGGGCTTTCTTTTGTTGATAGGTTTTGGATAATAGTTATAATTTAGCCACTTAAAATACGAGTATGTATTAGGGGCAGCTCCCCTTCAGGGGCTGGAGGTAAAATCATATTTAATGCTTTTTGAAGGAAAATTTACGGAGGATGGGTTTGACAATCGTGTAACCAGGCTTTTTGGTATACGGTACCCGATAGTACAGGCGGGAATGATATGGGCATCGGGCTGGAAGCTGGCTGCGGCTGTGAGCAATGCCGGTGGGCTGGGTATAATAGGGGCTGGCAGTATGTACCCGGAAGTGCTTAGGGAACATATACAGAAGTGCAAGGCTGCGACCGATAAGCCATTTGCCGTAAACCTACCATTGCTATATCCTGATATTGATAAGCATATAGCTTATATCATTGAAGAGAAGGTACCTATTGTGTTTACCTCTGCCGGCAATCCGAAGACGTGGACGGCTAAGCTGAAGGAAAATGGCATCATAGTAGTTCACGTAGTATCTAGCGCGAAGTTTGCCAGGAAGTGTGAGGATGCGGGTGTAGACGCTGTGGTGGCAGAGGGTTTTGAAGCGGGTGGGCATAATGGGCGCGAAGAAACGACCACACTATGTCTTATACCTGCGGTAAGGCAGGCCATCAGCATACCGTTTATTGCAGCTGGCGGTATTGCCACCGGGCGGGGTATGCTTGCCATGATGGCTATGGGCGCAGAGGGTGTGCAGATGGGCAGCCGGTTTGTATGTACCAATGAAGCATCGAGCCACATGGCTTTTAAAGAGGCTGTGGTGGCGGCTAATGAGGGTGATACGGTGGTGACCTTGAAGAAGCTGACGCCGGTGAGGCTTATTAAGAACCAGTTTTACCAGCATGTGCATGATGCCGAGAATAGCTGCGCTACCGTACCTGAGCTGGAAGAACTGCTGGGCAGGGCGCGGGCAAAGAAAGGCATGTTTGAAGGCGACCTGGAAGAGGGTGAGCTGGAGATAGGGCAGGTGAGCAGCATTATTAAAGAGATAAAACCGGCGGGGGATGTGGTAGCCGAGGTTTGGGCCGAGTTTAAGCAGACGGCGGCTTCGCCATTTTCTTATTAGTGGGCGTGGCGATCATGTAAATAATATGTATATTGTTTGTGGAAAAGCATTGAGATCTTTTGCGTCTATAAAATACAATAATGGCAGACAAACGCAATAAAAAGGATATACAACAACCTATCAAAAAGGCGGTACCTAAAGACATTCCGAAAGCCAGGGCGGCTGCGCCGGCAAAGACGGCAAATGCTGAAAGGTTTCCTATTCATTTGAAGTATGCGTTATTCCTGGCGGTCATTTCGCTGCTGGTGTATGCCAATACGCTGAGAAATGGCTATGTGCTTGATGACTTTACGGTAATAAAAGGGAATGCGATAGTATCGAAGGGTGTAAGCGCTATACCTGAAATACTGTCTACCCCGTACCGCAGAGGGTACTTTATTACATCGAATGACCTTTACAGGCCTTTGTCGCTGGTGATGTTTGCGGTGGAATACCAACTGTGGGCCGGAAACCCGGCACCCAGCCATTTGATCAATATCCTTCTTTACGCAGGTTGTGTTGTCTTGCTCTTCCTGTTTCTTTATAACCTTTTTGAACGAAAAAAGGCTGGAATTGCGGCTATAGGGGCTTTACTGTTTGCGCTGCACCCCATTCATACCGAGGTTGTTGCTAATATCAAGAGCCGGGACGAACTGCTGTGCTTCTTCTTTTCTTTTTTGAGCCTTAATATATTTTATAAGTACCAGGCGAAAGGAAACATACTGCAGCTGCTCATTGGCGCCTTTTGCTTTTTCCTGGCATTGCTATCCAAAGAGACCGTTATTACCTTCCTGGCTATTATCCCGATGATCTTTTTCTTTTACCAGAATGATAATAAAAAACGGAGCATATATATAACCGTAATTTCTGTTGTGGCGGCAATCATATTCCTGTATATAAGAAGCTCTGTTTTAGAGTTTTACCATGCCAATGAGGTGGCTACTATAAAAGGGATAGATAATGCGCTGGCCATTAAAGGCGTTTCTATTGAGTCGCGGCTGGCGACCGCTATATTGGTTTTGGGGTATTATGTAAAAAGCTTATTGATACCTTATCCGCTTATATCTGACTATTCGCTGAATACCATCCAGATGACTCATTTTAGCAACCCGATAGTATTGCTGTCGCTTGCCTTTTATATTTTCATATTTGTTTTTGGCACCGTTCGCTTATTCAGGAAGCCTAAAGATATTGTTGCCTTTTCTATCCTGTTTTACCTGGTCACTATATCACTGTTTAGTAATATCTTTTTCCTGATAGGTACTATAATGGGCGAGCGGCTGATGTTTTTTCCGTCGGTGGGGTTTTGTTTGGTAGTGGCCTTGCTTATAGCAAAGTTTATGGGAGGCAGTGAAGATATAAGTATTATACAATTAAAGAATAAGAAGATCCTTGCCCTGATGGTTTCTATCGGGATTGTATTTTCGGTTATAATAATAGACCGAAATGGTGACTGGAAGAGCAATTTCACTTTATACTCAGCTGACATTAAAAAGGCACCGGATAACAGCAGGCTATATTATGGTATGGCAACTGAAATGGGGGCTATGATAAATGACGAAAAAGACGCTACCAGGCAGCGAAAGATGAGAGATACGGCGATAGCCTATTATAAAAAATCTCTGGCTATTTACCCTGACTACAGTGAGGCGGAGTGTAACCTGGGGTATGAGTTCTTTAATCTTTTGCAATATGACTCGGCGGAGTATCATGAAAAAAGATCGATAGAACTTACGCACAGGCAAAATAACGCTATCAATAACCTGGCTGCTATATATATTAACGAACGAAAGTTTAGGGAGGCGATAGATCTGTGCAAGAATGCCATAGAGCTAAACCCGTATGCGGTTAACCCATATATAAACCTTGCGGCGTGCTATTTGAATCTTAATAAATATGATTCGGGCATATATTATTCGCGGCAGGCAATTAATGCCGACCCTAGTAACGGCAGACCGTATTATTTTCTTTCGATAGCTTATAAGGCGCTTGGCAGGGCGGACTCTGCCCAGATATATGAGGGTATTTCAAAAAGCAAGTAAGCATATTTTTGGCATTTGAATTATAATTTCTACTTATATATTGAATCCTGTAGTTTGGCTTTTGTGTTGTTTCTTACATATTAATAATTATTTTATAACTCTTTGCTGTGGCGGGTTTGGTTGGTCTTTTCGGGGAGGAGTATGCCATGTTTTTTTCGCGACATCTATGAACATTTCTTTGATCTTGTTATGTGGCCTGCGCGAGGGCAGGTGGTGAAAACACCAACTGCGGCGGGAACCTGATCCCATTTTCGATATTGGTTCATTGTTATATGGATATTGAGAATGCTGTGAAAATGGAAGGCTTGCCTGATGCGGGTTTCGATGCGTTTTTGGGGGAGCGGGTGGGTATGTTTTTTTGCTCCTTTGCTGACGCACAGGGGAATACTGCATCTCCTGTTTTTGAGCTGTGGTACCCTGATCTTCGTTTTTGATAGCGGTTCATTGTTATACGGATTTGAGAATGCTGTGAAAATGAAAGGCTTGCCTGGTGCTGGTTTCGGTATCTTTTTGGGGGAGCGGGTGGGTATGTTTTTCACTTCGCCCTGGCTCCAGCAATTTCTTCGGGCGGTCTTTTGATATCGAAATGGTATGATACAGCTACACAAAAGCCTACCCCTTTGGTATTGCCTGTTTGAAGCATTTAAATGGCATATGACACCTGCAATACCTGAAGCAGGTATTTGTGTATTGTAGGGGATAATATTTTTTTGCCTGGCTATAAGATATTATTAGTTCGTGTACCCGATATAAAATTAGGGTAAGGGAATGGGAGCGAAATCTTATATAGGTGCAAATGAGCAAGCGGCGAATCGTTAATAGGTGCATGCAATAAATTTTAAAAATGATTTTTATACCATTTAAAATATCTTGCCCTACGCATTATTTTAATAAATTTATAATATTCACCAACGTTTAGATCAGAATGATACGTCTAAGAGTAGTGAGGAAAGCTCAAATAAAACGTAGCCTTTTGAGTAACTTTATTATATTTGTATAGCTTTTTTCGGCAAGTTGTTACTATCTTGGAATTCAAGGTACTAGTGGCTATTTTTGTATTTGATTGTTTAGCGTTTTTATATTCGGTTTATGAAGAAATTTTATTGTTTATTCCTTCTTTGTTGCTTCAGTGTTGCGTCGTATGCGCAGGTTACTACTCTTTTGTGGGCTACCACTGCCGGCTCTGTCCCAAGCCGGACCACGGGCTCAACTGATGGCACCGCCATTACTTATGGTAACATGACAGTCGGGAATTCGGGTACTGAAAACGGCTATGCAGTTTTTGATGTTAGCTCCATACCTGTAGGATCCACAATCATTTCGGTATCGGCCGGGATAGACATTCCTGGTTATATACCTAATACCAGTGACGTGGGGGAGCAGACCAACATAATATATACAGACATTTCTTCGCTTACCTCACCCGGATCATTACAAATTAGGCTGACAGATCCAGCTAACCCTCCTATGTTTTTTGATTCTTATGGAGGAATGGTAGGGGAAGGTATATTCCCGTCCACTCCGACTTCTACAGTGAATTTTGCGCCGGCCATTCCACCGGTAACCAGCTTAACACCCGCCAGTAAAATTGTGCTGGTTTATGCTACTTTAGGGGGTACAAACTCTGTGTACACTATAACGGGGGAAGCAGGCACTACTGCGGCAAAGAATGACCCCGGCCATGCGCCATGGATAGAGGTCTCTTATTGCCCGCCGCCTACAGCTGTTAGCGCTACGGGGCCAACGGCTACATCGTGCGCAGGTACGGCCTTGACACTTAACAGCAGCGCTACAGGCGCTACAGACTGGTCGTGGACGGGACCGGGTACCTTTACGTCGACAAACCAAAACCCATCGTTTACGGCGGCTACCAACTCTACCGGCACTTATACGCTAACGGCCATAAATACATGCGGTACTTATACGGCTGCAGCCGCACCCATTACCGTTAATGTGACCGTAGAAGGAGGGCCTATAAGCGGTATTACCAACATGTGGGTAGACTTTACATCGATATTAAGCGACGCTACGCCCGGGGGGGTATGGACCAGCAGTAATAGCGCTGTGGTAACCATAAACCCTGCTAACGGAGTAGATACCGGCAAAGCGCCCGGCATAGCCACTATTGCCTATACTACGCCGGCCGGCTGTGTATATACTACAAATGTGCAGGTGATACCGTCTATATTCAGCCAGATACCTACTATTGTAGGAGGGAGCGGAGGGCTGGGATTCCCGCTGGAAGCATGGTATCCATTTTGCGGCGATACTACAGATAAAAGCGTATTGCTGGGCACCGGGCCTAACCCGCTGCTGAACAGCGGCACTCATATTGAATCGGCGCAAACTACTACAGACAGATTCGGGATCGCGGAGTCTGCCTATATGTTTAATGGTGTGAGCAATGTACTTTATACGCCTACCTTTTTTACTATCACAGCGCCCAACCTGGACTATACGTACTCCGTTTGGTTTGAATTTGATACTGCGCAGAACTCCATTCTCCTGTACAATGGTACGCCTGGTGTAGATGGATTCGGGCTGACGATCAGCGATGGTACCAGCACCGGGGCCGGTACATCGGTAGGCGCTGTATTTGGCGGCACCACAACTGTATTTTTACCGACACCGGTAAGCCTGCACCGCTGGCACAATGCTATACTGAAGAAAAACGGTAATAGCTACAATTTATACATTGATAATATTTCTATAGGGTTCTTCCTGACACCGTATATACCTATGGCCAGCGGCGGGCATTTTTCGGTAGGTGGAGATTATAATTCCACATTACTTGTGCCGGGCGATCTACAGGAAGGATTTAAAGGAAAAATTGATGACATAGCTATTTATTACAGGCAATTGTCGAACAATGAAAGGGATTCGTTGTATAATTTCAACCCTGATGCACGGCCATTCAGCCTTGGCCCTGATACGACTATTTGCACAGACTCGATCATTTTGATCCCATCGCCGGCGTCTATAGGTAATTCTTACTACTGGATCAACATGGCGACTTTTGATACGTTAGGCAGGGACTCAATAGTTAAGATAGGCCCGCCTGCAGGAGTGTTAGGATCTACAGTAAGGCTGGAGGTGGGCAAGCCATATGGCTGTGTTGCCCGGGATACTATTAATGTATATAAGGCGCCTATTCCTATCAACATTGGCGCGAGCCCTATCCGGATATGCTTAGGGGATACTATAACGTTAACCGATGTTGTGCCGCACGCACCTACCACTATTTTTGCCTGGAGCACGGGCGCAACCACCACATCGATACGAGTGGCAACGCCCGGGGCCTACGGGGTATCTGTAGATAGCGTATACTATTATACCCGGGTCACTGCGGGCGGAGTGTCTTACACAGATAGCAGCGTTTGTGTGGGCAGAGATACGGTGCATGTGCAGGTGCACCCGATACCTATAATAGGTTTGGGCAACTATACCAGCTGCCAGGGTGTGCCAGATACTATGGTGCCGCACTACGACAGTGGTTATAGCTATGCATGGGGAACCATAGGGCTGGCGCCATTCAGCTCTGATTCTTCGATCATTGACAATACCATAGGCAATACAACGTATTGGCTGAGAGTTGATGACTCGGGTTGCGTAAGGTTTGATACCATTTCTGTTCTTATAGTATGGGATACGCTTACCTTCTTTGCTAAAGACACGGCTATCTGTAAGGGGCAGTCGTGGGTGCCATCTTCAACCTATCTGCTGGCGACCGATAACCATATTGCCACTTACCAATGGACACCAACTGCGGGCATACCCGTGTCAAATGTTCCTAATCCACAAATTACCCCAGATACATCTGCCGAATATCACTTAACGGTGAGCTATCCCGGATGCCCGGATATACAGGATTCTTTTTACATAGACGTACAGCCGAATCCGGTTGTGTTCCCTGGCAATAACCGATCGGTGTGTGAGTTTGATACTATACATGTTTTTGCGGGTGTGACGCCTGCCTGGTATACCCATTATACCTATGCCTGGACACCCGGCCGGTTTTTAGACGACTCTACAAAAGAGAATGCCGTGTTCCAT
>Ga0206843_10013_pt1 | contig 74479 bp, 58 predicted proteins | sample Alteio_BWOrgCont_21_FD_152869 | JGI IMG/M metagenome (GOLD analysis project Ga0206843, IMG submission 152869) | Enriched cells from forest soil in Barre Woods Harvard Forest LTER site, Petersham, Massachusetts, United States -... | ecosystem: Environmental > Terrestrial > Soil > Temperate forest >...
GGCATTCATCTTTCAGCCAACACACCCGCAACACCTCCGGGGGAGAGGCACACAAAAAAAGGGCCGGTATCACACCAGCCCTCCAATCATTTATCATTAACCATTACTACTGTTCCACCACTATATGGAACACCCGGCTGCCGCCGGCTGTCTTCAGGTTCAGCAGGTACATGCCGTTGGCTATGCCGCCCAGCTGTATGCGCTCGTTCACCTTACCGCCCGGAGCCTTCGCCTGACCGCGGTATACCACCTGCCCAAGCATGTCCGTCACCTCTATCGTTACCTCCCCGTCTGCGCCCTCCAGCGTTCCCTTCACCACAAACGATCCCCGGTTAGGGTTCGGTACCACCGTGAAGTCCTCACCAGCGCTCAGCGTACCTACACCCTCGGCATGCGTGCCTATATACACCCACCCGTAAGAGGTAGCCCCGCACGCTCCGTCCGTTGTCACAAGGCACGTCACAGAGTCCTCATGGGGATAGTTGAAGTTATTGCTGATGAACGTATTGCCTGTAGCTCCGGCCACCGGAACATTGTTCACCACCCACTGGTAGCTCACATGCGCATCGCCGCTGGCAACTGTTGCCGTCAGCGTATCAAACTTCCCGATAACCACACTCGTATGGCCGCTGATCGTTACCACAGGGATATACGGCGTGTCCACGCTGATCGTTACCAGGTTGCTCACCACCGTCGTCGCCGTACGGCACAGGTAGTCGCTGTTCATGCTCAGCTGTAATATGTCTCCCGCATCAGGGATATACGTATACGAGGCTGATGTAGCCGCGTTTGATCCGTTCTTTATCCATGTATATGCCGGCGATGCGCCGCCATATACCGGCGCCGCCGTCACCGTCACCGCACTGCCCCGGCATACCGTATCGCCCGGCGTCGCCACCACGCCGGCTACCGGAAGCTCCAGCGCCAGCACCGTCATCCGAAGGCTCGTATCGGCCGTTACAGGCAGCGGGCACGCAGCATTGCTTGTCAGCACCACGCCCACCTCGTCGCCATCGGCGGGGATGAACGTATACGTACTGCCCGTACCCACCGCTACGCCGTTCACAGACCATGCATAGGCGGGGGCCGTGCCACCGTAGAACGGCACTGCCGTAAAGACCGCAGACGTACCCGTACATACCGTGCTGCCGCCCGGAGTGCTGATGCTCACAGACGGAGCTGTAGTCGCCAGCACCGTTACCGTGGCGCTGCCACCCATAACATTCGTACACCCGGTGGTTGTATTGATCGCCGTCACCGTATAGGCTCCGCCTACCGTCTGCAGCCCGAAGTCAAGGGCCGAGCCCGTGCCAGGGAACGTACCCGTCGGCGTAGCCCCGTGGTACAGCAGGTAGTTGACGCCGCCTGTGGAGCCATTTAAGCCTATGTGAACGCCTGCGCCACCGGCACAATAGCTGTCGCCCCCCCGTCAGCGCAAACACTGTCGGCAATGGCTGAACCTGGATGATCTTACCCGCAGAGCAGCCAAACCCTAATGAGTAGCTGATGATCACAGAACCTATGGCTACGCCATGGACAACGCCGGAGGATGACCCCACTGTCGCCACGCCGCCGTTGCTGCTCGTCCATACGCCCCCCGTGACCACATCCGTAAACAGGTCATCGGCATGAAGGCATACATTCGATGGGCCCGTGATAGCCTGTGGCGACGGATGCACCGTTACTGCCGCCGTGGCCGAACAACCCGTCGGCAAACTATACGATATCGTCGCTGTGCCGGCAAGGAGGCCGCTCAGCGCTCCCGAAAACGGGTTGATACCCGCTACCCCGCCATTGCTGCTGCTCCACAGTCCCCCTGTCGTTACTTCAAACAACGCCACTGTGGCCCCTTCACACACGCCCAGCGGTGATGACGGGCCGGTTACCGGGCCCGGGGCAGGGTTCACTGCTACTGTTATATCCTGCGTGCAGCCCGCTCCCAGAGAATACGTGATACCGGCAAAGCCGCCCAGGGGCGTCACCCCAAGCACCGCGCCCGTAACGGAGTCCACCGTTGCTACCGATGCGTCAGAACTGCTCCAGATACCGCCGCCGGGGCTGTCGCCAAGAACCGTGACAGCTCCGGTGCATACCACCGGGACGCCCGTGATGCTGCCCGGCATAGGGCTTACCGTCACTACCTGCACGGCCGCACATACACCCGAAGAATAACTGATAGCCGACGTACCAACCGCAAACCCATATACATTACCCGCAGCGTCTACTGTCGCTACGCCTGTATTGCTGCTGCTCCAGTCCCCGCCAACACTCGTTTCCGCAAGCGTGATGCTCGTGTTGATGCAGATATAGCCTGTCCCTGTTATAGGGTCCGGAGATACACTCACGCACACCGTGGCCGACACACTACAGCCGCTGCCCGTGGTATACGTGATACCCACGCAGCCTGCACTCACCGGCAGCGCCATCCCTGTCGCCGCATTGATGCTCACTACCGATGCATCGCTGCTGCTCCACGTGCCGCCGGTCGTCACCTCTCCAAGGACTGATGGCAGCCCCTGGCATAATACCGCAGGGGCCATTATCGCGCCCGGCTGGGGGGGTACCGTTATCGTGGTTCCCGTACCGCAGCCCGCGGCTGTCGAATACGATATCGTCACTGTGCCTCCGCTGCCGCCCGTTACAACACCCGTTACAGGATCCACCGTAGCTATCCCCGTAGCCGTGCTGCTCCACGTGCCGCCTGTGGCCGCATCCGTTAAGGTTATCGTTGACCCCACACATACTGCTGACAACCCGCTGATAGCAGCTGGCGTGGCGTTAACCCCTATATGCTCACTTGCCGTGCAGCCGCTGACCAGCGTGTACACCGCTGTCGCGGCGCCGCCGGTGGTGCCTGTGCCCGTAAGCACCCCTGTTACAGGGTCTATCGTAGCTATCGCTGCAGGGGAAACACTCCATGTGCCGCCGCTCACCGCATCTGTTAATGTTATCGTCGCGCTGCCGGTAAGGCATACCGATGACGGGCCGCCGATCGCAGGAGGCACAGGGTTCACCGTTACCACCGCTACCGCAGGACAGCCCGTGCCAGGGCTTGTCGTCGTGATCGTAGCAGTACCATACGATACCCCCGTCACCACGCCACCACCCGATATAACCGCTACAAGCGTATTGCTGCTGCTCCACGCACTGCCCCCGCTAAGGCTGCTCGTGGAACCCACACATATATTCAGCAAGCCGCTGATCGCTGGCGGGGCCGCGTTGACCGTTACCGCTACGGAGGTCCCGCAGCCTGTCGGCAGCGTATACGTGACCGTCGCCGTTCCCGCGGCCACTCCCCCAATGAGCCCTGTCGTTACTCCGCTTGTTATTGCTGTCGCTATCCCCGCGTCGCTGCTGCTCCAGCTGCCGCTGCCCGTCGTATCGGTAAGCGTCATCGCCATCCCCTGGCACAGCGGCGCATTACCCGCTATTGGCGACAGCGCATTTACTATAATGCTGCTGATCACGCTGCAGCCCGTACCTATCGTATAGGATACGATCACCGTTCCTGAAGACACACCCCACAGAACGCCGCTAGTACTATTGATCGTCGCCAGCGAGGACGGGCCCGTAGACCACGTGCCCCCGGTAGCCGCATCTGATAAAACTGAGGAGGAGCCTGTGCACACCATCGCGCTGCCAAGGATAGGAGGTGGCGGTGGCAGCACGCTTATCAGCTCGCTCACCATGCACCCCGGGCCCAGCGAATACTGGATCGTAGCAAAACCACCCGATATGCCGCATACCTGCCCGCTCGTCGCGTTCACCACGGCGACCGCGGTATTGCTGCTCGTCCACGTACCACCGGTGGTAGCATCGCTGAGCAGCGTACACGGGCCCTCACAGATACTCACCGGCCCACCGATCGCTGCAGGGGCTGTGGTCACTGTAAATAATTCACTTATAGAACACCCGGTCGGGGGCGTATAGGTCACTGTCGTTGTCCCGGGGCCTGCCCCGGTGATGATCCCCGAGGTCGCAGGAAGGAATGTCGCTACTGCGGTATTGCTGCTGCTCCAGGTGCCGCCGCCGGCCGTTGAGCTCAGCGCGGTCGACGATCCCGCACACTCATGGCTACCGCCGCTGATAGAGCCCGGAAGCCCGTTCACAGTCACCACTACCGACTTCGTGCACCCAAAACCTAAAGAATACGTTATCGTGGACGTACCCGCTATATTGCCGCATACCAGGCCGCTGCTGCTGCCCACCGTAGCTACCGATGTATTGCTGCTCGTCCACGTACCACCGCTGATCGTATCGGACAGCGGCGTGCACACACCCATGCATACATGCGTCGTCCCTGTTATAATAGAGGGCGCAAGGTTTACAGTTACCGTTACCGATGCGCTGCAGCCCGCGGCCGTAGTATAAAAAATAGCTGCCGTACCCTGGCTTAACCCAAGAACCGTACCGCCGCTTACCGTGGCAACTCCTGGTGCTACGCTGCTCCACGTGCCGCCAGGGGTCCCGTCTGTTAACGTTGTCGTCGTGCCAAGGCACATCCCCGTGCTGCCAACGATAGCCTGTATCGGGTTCACCGTAACTATCTTCTGCACCACGCAGCTGCCGCCAAGGGAATAGGTTATCGTAGTAAGGCCGCCGGTAAGGCCGCTTACATGGCCGTTGCCGTCTACTGTGGCCACTGTTGTGTTGCTGCTCGTCCACGTACCGCCGCTGATGCCATCAGACAGCGTGGCCGTTGCACCTGCACATACCGACGAAGCGCCGCTGACCGGAAGTGGCGCGGAGTTCACCGTTACCGTCACCGACGCGCTGCAGCCACCCAGCGTATACGTGATCACCGAGGTACCGGGGGTTATGCCCGCCGTCACCGTGCCGCTGATCACCGTTACTACTGTATTGCTGCTCGCCCAGCTGCCCCCGCCTATCCCATCGGTAAGCACCGAGGTAGCTCCCGCACAAAGGCCCTGGGAGCCAAGGATCGCAGAGGGAGCTGGGGTTACCGTCATCATACGCGTTACCGTGCAGCCCGAGCCAAGGGAATACGTGATCGTCGCCGTGCCCCCGGATACGCCCGTTACCGTACCCGCACCGGAGCCTACCGGTACTACCGTAGCCACCGAGGTCGCCGAAGACGTCCACGAACCGCCCGAAGGAAGGTCGCTCTCTATAGTTGCAGCGCCAACGCATACAGTGCCCGATCCCGTGATAGGGCCGGGGGAAGAGCTTACCGCTACTGTGGTCGTAGCCGTGCACCCGCCGGTGGTCGTATACGTTATCGTGGTCGTTAAGCCAGAGCCGGAGATCGTACCCGTCACCAGGCCGGTGCCCGCCACCACTGTCGCCGCCAGCGTATTGCTGCTGCTCCACGTGCCACCGGTAAAGCCCGGGGCCGACTCCGGGATAGAGGCGCCGGCGCATACTGCCGTCGGGCCCATGATCGTCGGAACCGCGCTGATCGTTACCGTAGCGCTGCCCGTCATCAGCTTCGTACACCCTGTCGAGGTGTTCGTCGCCACTACTGTATAAGTGCCCGCTGCCGGCTGGGCGCCAAAGTCTATAGATGCTCCTGTGCCGGGCATAGAAGCACCCACCATGGACGTGCCAAGGAACAGCTGGTACCCAACGCCTGCTGCTGAGTTGGACAGCAGGATATGAGGGCCCGCGCCGCCGGGGCACACCGTACCGCTCCCCGTTACCGTAAAGGCTGCCGGTAACGGCAGTATCGTGATCACCGCGCTGCCGGGCATAGCCGCAGGGCACCCGGAGGTTGCCGTAACCGTATACGTGCCAGCTACGGTATAAGTGCCAAAATTAAAGGAAGATCCCGTGCCGCTTGTCGTGGTGATCGTTGCAGCCCCGTTATGTAAAGTATACGTTACGCCAATGTCTGATCCCGCAAGACCTATCAGCGCACCGACACCGGGACAGATGTTCCCGCCGCCGGTAACTGCATAGGATGACGGGACAACCGCCGCCGTCACTATCGCCGAGCCTGTCATCGTGCGGCTGCAGCCCGTAGCTGCATTTGCAGCTACTATAGTATAGGTCCCAGCTGTGGTCACCGTGCCCAGCGTCAGCGCTGAGCCCGTGCCCGTAACAACGCCGCCCACAGGCGTCCCGCCCACGGACAGCTGGTAATGAACCCCTACTACTGACCCGCTGAGCGTAATAGCTATACCCGCGCCGCCGGCGCAGTAAGACCCGCCGCCGCCTACCGTAAATACCGCGGGCAGGGCATACACCGTCACCACTGCTGTGGCTACGCACGTGCCGCCCGTTGAATACGTGATCGTCGTGATACCGCTCGGGGCCGTCCCCGACAGCACGCCCGTGATAATACCGGTAGTAAGGCCTGCCGTAGCAACCGTTGCCGTGCTGCTCGCCCACGTGCCTGTACCCGGAGGGTCTGTTAACGTGACCGTAGAGCCGGCACATACAGACAAAGTACCCGTAATAGGGCCCGGGGCTGCATTTACCGTTACCACAGCTACCCGCGTACAGAACGTGCTCGGCTGGGTATATATGATCGTATCTGTTCCGGGGGTAACGCCTGTCGTCACGCCGCCGCCCGTCGGGCCGGGCGTAACCATCGCTATACCGGGGTGGACACTCATCCACGTTCCCAGACCCGGAGGATCCGATAAGATCACCGACTGACCCGCACACACATGCAGCACGCCCGAGATCGGGTTGGGGGGTGGGTATACCGTGATCAGTGTCGTTATAGAACAGCCCGAAGGGGCAGTATACGTGATCGTTGTAAAGCCGGAGCTGCCCGTTACCGTGCCGCCCGTTACTATGCCGTTCGTAAAGCCTATCGACGCCACCGCCGGGTTGCTGCTCGTCCACGTACCACCCGTGATCGGGTCGGTCAGCGTGATCGTAGCTGCGGTACAAACAGTACCCGGGCCCGCGATCGGCGGTGGGGACGGGTTCACCGTCAGCACCGCTGTTATAGGACAGAAAGAAGAGTTGGTATAAGTGATCGTAACCAGCCCGGCAACAATGCCACTCTGCACTACTCCCAGTACCGCGTCTATCGAGGCTATATTATTATCGCTGCTCTGCCAGAAGCCCCCAACAGAGGTATCGAACAAGGTCGTAAAGCTCCCGTTCTCACACAGAGACAGTACACCCGTAATTACACCCGGCAATGCACCTATCGTTACCGTAGTGGTCGTATCACAACCCGACGGCAGTGTATACGTGATCGTAGCCGTACCGCCCGATACACCCCATACCGCACCCGATGAGGAGCCCACCGTAGCCCTCGCCGTATTGCTGCTCGTCCATATGCCGCCACCAGGGTCGGTCAGCGTGGTCGATGTCCCGGAGCATGTAACAGGTGTCCCGCCTATAGGTTGCGGCAACGCATTCACCGTCAGCAATGCTGTTATAGAGCACCCGCCTGGCGCCGTATACGTAACCGTTGTAGTAGTCGTAAATATCACAGCGCTGCCCGTTGCAATACCCGTCGTAGATCCTGTAGAAGCGATCGTAGGATTGCTCAGCCATGTACCGCCCGGCGTCGCATCGGTAAGCTGTGTTGTCAGCCCGGCGCATACGTGCAAAACACCACCTATAGGGGCCGGAGCAGGGTTAACCGTTACTACAGTTGAGGTAAAGCAACTGCCTAATGAATAGGTGATCGTTGTAGTGCCCGGGGCCAGCCCATGCACTATACCAGGCGTACCTGTAGTATTTATAGTAGCAACACCCGTATTACTGCTGCTCCACGTACCACCGGCAGTACCGTCGGTAAGTGCTATCGTTAGTCCCTGGCACAGCAACGCTGCGGCACCCGATATGGGTACTGGCGTGGTTACGATATTTATCGGGTATGTAACATAACATCCCGCAGGCATAATGTAACTGATACTGGCTATGCCAACGGCCACGCCCGTAACGACTCCCGAAGATGTTACCGTAGCAATTCCCGTATTACTGCTGCTCCACGAGCCGCCAGTAGTAACCTCCGTAAGTGTAGTAGTGGAGTTGGTACATAACGATGACATGGTGCCGGAAATAGGCGCAGGAACAATGTTCAGGATCAACTGTATTGGTGCGGAAGGAGCGCTTAACCCGGAATTGGTACACAGGTATACGCAACGATAGTAAATGGTGCCGGTAACAGAGGCTGTATAGCTGGCGTTGGTAGCGCCCGGCACATTCGTCCATCCGGTAGCGCCATCTAGCGATGACTGCCACTGAAACGTAATACCTAATGGAACACAAGGCGGCACAGACACAACAGAGGTGTATGGCGCACATGCTGCCGTAACGGTAGCACTTACTGTACCTGGGTTTGGTATGCCTGTACAATTAGGGTCCCACCTGTAAACCTGGCCTGTGGCAGGCACGCCGGTTAATGACCTCGATTCCGTAGTCATACTTGGAGTGGGGGAAGTGCCTGTACTATTCAGCGACCAATAAGGTTGTACGCCAGTAACAGGAACAGGGCCGTTGCCACCAGTAATTCCGATAGCTAAAAAACCTGTAAAAGTTGTATAGGTTGACAAAAAATTGTACGTAAAGTCAATGACATTTGTCGATTCGTATAACTTTAATTCAACACTTACTGCAGGCCCCCCAGTAAACGGCGCAAATAGATTTGTGATAACAAAGGCAACGCTGTCCCACTCTATTGTAAAAATCCGGTTAGGTGCAATACCCGTTGTAGAATAACGCACCGTGGGCGTCGCAGTAGATGCATCGATCCAAAACGGTGCTAAAATGGGCCGGGGTAAATTAGCGCCACCAGGAAAAGTATTTGACAGATCATCATCGTAAGTATCGAACCCTAAAGTGGAAGCTGAGGTACCCAGCGTTTGCCCTAAAACAACCCAGCAGTTTGCAGATGCCGATAAAGAATTATAGGTATTGCAATTATAAACGAAATTAAACCCGATAGGGATGTTGTTATACCAGCAATCATCGTAAGTACTGGTACTATTCAAAGTTCCGCCCGAAGGAGTAGTCATAAATGGCGTGGTCAACGAAGTATATGGACTATTGAATGCACTGAAGTTATAACTGCTTAAAGGCTGGCAAAATCCAGTATTTACAAAAACGATCGATAGGATAAGTAATAGTAGCTTTTTCATTTCATGGAGGTTTGAGGAGTTTATAATCTTGTAACCTAAAGATAATAATAATTTGGTTTCTATATTATTTTTTCCGTTTATTAACTACAGGCAATAAAGAACATAGAATTTAGCAGCTAAAAGGAATTTCAAAAAAATCGTTCGCGCAAAGCCAAGCCTTAAATACATAACAAAAAGCGAGGCTGCCGGAAATCCGGCAGCCTCGCTTTTACTTCTATAGCTAATAACTATTCTCCTACATTCAGGTGCATTACGGCACGCCTGTTTTCCATTCTTCCTTCTTCAGTATCGTTGCTTGCAGCAGGGGCGTTAGCGCCATGGCCTACCACCTTTATTCTCTTGGCATTGATACCCAGTTTCACCAGGTGTGCTTTTACTGCATTGGCACGTTTTAGAGAAAGGGCCTTGTTGTAGTTAACCTTACCCGTAATATCAGTGTAGCCATCTACAATAATGTAAGAAGACTTGTCTTCATTCAGCAACTTTACTGCTTCGTCCAGCACTGGGTAAGATGAGTGATGGATCACCGTCTTGTTTGTTTCAAACAATATTGGGGTAGATACCTTTGTCTCTTCTACTACAGGTGGTTTTGGCGGATAAGGACAACCATGATTATCTGCCGGGCCGGCTACCGTTGGGCACTGGTCTTCGTTATCAGGTATACCATCGCCATCTGTATCAGGGCAGCCGTGGAACTGGGCAAGGCCTGCTTTATCAGGGCAAAGGTCATCTTTGTCTATTATGCCATCGCCGTCCCTGTCGGGGCAGCCATGATATTGTGCCGGGCCTGGCGCATACGGACAAGCGTCTTCTTTATCAGGTATGCCATCGCCATCGCTATCAGGGCAGCCATGGAACTTCATGATACCCGGTACTTTTACACAAGAATCTTCATTGTCTGGTATGCCATCGCCATCTGTATCAGGGCAGCCGTGAAATTGTGACAGGCCGTATACATGAGGGCACCAGTCGTCTTTGTCAGGTATACCGTCACCATCACTGTCTTTAGCTTTACCAAAGAAGAAGCGCAGGCCAAGGTTGATACCATAAGACTGGCTGTTGACAGCCGATGCGGTATTTTGCACAGAGCTGTATTCACCGGCCTTATTAGTAAGCATATAGCTGCTGTTAGTGGTATTCTTAAATGGCTGGTACAGGTAGTAAACGCCTACATTAAGCGCCACCATATCAGAGAAATAATAGTTAACCGATGGTTGCACCAGGAAGCCCACAGAACCCGTCATATAAGAAACAGACCCTGAATTATTGTTTGGCTTTACACCCAGGCCTACATTATAGCCATTGTTGCGCAGCTTACTAAAATAGTCCTGAATTGTTGGGTACACATCGCTCGCCACATAAGCGTTCTTGGTATAAAACACGTCGTTCGAATTTGGAGTTGCAGACGCATCATACGTTGTAGGAAGGCCGTTTTTGCCTTGCGTACCCTGGGTATACTTATATATCGCCTCATAGTCAAAAGAAGCCTTGGAAGAATAAGCATTACGTTCCTGCAGGTTAATGAGTACACCCGCGTCAGCAGCAAAGCCAAATCTCTTTGAGAACCTTGTTTTATACTTCAGCACTATAGGTATGTTCATATTAGTGATCGTAATGTCCTCTTTTATTGGCCCGTTAGAGGTGATCAACTGGCGATATGTGTTTCCCTGGTTATCAGTAGCCTGGTATTCTACATGAAAGGGAGTAGTTGTACTCAGTTGCCCCTGCTGCCCCAGGTACATAAAGCCTGCCCCAAAGCCAAAGTGCCGCTTCTTTCCAAGAAAATACCCTATCTGCGCGTCAAAGCCAAAGCTGTGGCTTGTAGCAAACTTTAGGTTACCACCTGTATTGCTTACGTCAGCTATGCTGTTGTTATAATTAGCGAGCGAGCTATGGGTAGTATAGTCTTGTGTTAGTCCCCCGGCCAAAAAGTTTACATCCAGCACCCACCTCATCAGCAGGCTGTCTTTAGTATACTTGCGGTGCCCATTGTTAGAGTAGCCTTGCGCTCCCGGTGTTTGTGCCATAGCTGCTAGTGCGCTGCTGGCTGCTATCAACAGTAAAAATACTTTTTTCATCGTTTAGGTTTTTAGTGCTGAGTGTTTTAGTTTTTAATGAACCTTGTTGCCCCTAATTTCACGCCATTGCTGTAGCAATCTACCAGGTAGCAACCGGCCGGCAGACTAGCTACGCTGATCTGTGCTTTATGATCCGTTGCCAGTGTAGTGCTTACTTTTTGCCCCAGCATATTCAGCACTTCTACTTCAATGCTGCCGGCAGCCGTAGTGTTTACATCCACATTGATCATATTGCTTGCAGGGTTCGGGTAAACCTTTATGTCAGCATGCTCACCTTCATTTATATTAGTGATGCCTGTAGGTGCATTGTAGTATGACTTCTGCATACAGCCATCGTGATTAGTGATCACCCAGTAATACCTGTTATTAAAGTCGGGGCCGCTGATAAAATATGTCTGGTTAACTTCTCCTTCTACCAGGGTAGAATCAAGTGTGTGTGCATCGTCATAACCCCATTGATAGTTGTCTACATTATTTTGCAGGCAGGAGAACTGCCCGTTGTAGTAGATCACTTCCGGCATATCAGCTGTGCTTCCGCTTACATTCACTGTATAAGTGCTGCTGCTGGTACATGCAAAGCCTGCAAGGTTTGCATTGAGCGTTATCACAGATGTACCCTGTGTAGGGAAGCTGACAAGTATATATTGTTTATCAGTACCGGTTGCCCAGATAGTTGCATTCTGTGCGCTCCAGCTATATTGCTGTCCTGCAGGCGCAGGTGTGCTGGTACCAAAATTCTGCAGGCGTGTGTTCGAACAAACCGCCGCCGGTGAATGGGTAGTGATCTGTGCTACAGGCGGCGCCGGATTTACGGTAACGTTGAGCACCTGTATGTGAGTACAGCCATTTGCTGTTAAAGTGAATACATACATAGTTTGCAGAGGCGCCATTGCGGTGTCTGTAAGTACCTCGCTGATCACGTTGTTCGATCCCGAATTGGTTGCTGATAGAATACCGGCAACATGCGGGCGTACCCATGTGTAAGTAGTTCCAAATACGCGGCCGGAGTCGATTGGCACATAACGGAACGTAGCGCCGCTGCATACGCTCTCAGTAAACGCCGATGATAATGTAGGGATAGGATGTACTTCTACCGTTACATCCTGGGTATTACTGCAGCCATTCGCTGTAAGCGTATAGTCGTATGTAACGGTAACGTTAGAATTGCTTGTATTGTACAACGTATCTGAAATGCTGCCTGTACCGCTGGCAGCCGGGAGAGCTATACCCAGCACAAACGGCCGTACCCATGCATAAGTAGTGCCTGTAGTAGCGCTTGCAGGGGTATAGTTAAACAGGGCGCTGTCGCAAATGCCTGTTGCAGTAAGCGCAGAGGTCAGCACTGGCTTAGGATTAACCGTAACATTTATGTTCTCTGTATTTATACAGCCATATGCCTTCAGCGTGTCTACATACACTACACTTATCGGGTCCACAGCAGTGTTTATAAGAGTCTCCATAATAGTGTCGCCACCGCTTGCTGCCATGTTGCTGATGCCGGTAATCGCAGCTCTGCTCCATGAGAACGTAGTAACATCCACATTGCTTGCAGGTACATAAGTAAACGCTGTATTGCTGCATATAGCCGGAGGAGTGGTATTGGTAGTTAATACAGGTAAAGGGTTAACTGTCACAGTTATGCTTTCCGTATTGCTGCAGCGGAATGCCGTGATCGTATCTATATAGATCACAGTTACAGGCAGGTTTGTAGTATTTACCAGCCTTTCGTTGATCACTCCGCTACCACTGCCATCCATGTTCGATATTCCCAATACAGCTGCCCTGCTCCACGTAAATGTAGCAGAAGGAGTGCTGCTGATAGAAGTATAACTAAACAGTGCACTGTCGCAAACAGTGGCAGTAAGTGTGCTCGTCAGTACTGGTGTCGGGCTTACCAGCACCTTTACGTCTTGTGTATCTACACAGCTACTTGCTTCCAGTGCATATACATAGGTTACCTGTACCTGGTTAGGCGTTGTGTTTATCAGTGTTTCATCTATATCTGTGCCACCTGTTGTAGAGCTGTTGCTAATGCCGGCTACACTATCGCGGCTCCAGCTAAAGTTTGTTCCTGTCGTTGCGCTGGTAGCGGTATAGGTAAATGGTGTATTGTTACAAACAGAGGGGGCTACAAGCAAGCTGTTCAAAGTAGGCGTAGGATTTACCTTTATAGTAAAGCTGTTTGAAGTACCCGGGCAACCATTTGCCGATGCCGTAACCGTTATAGAACTTGTAACAGAAAAAGAACTGTCGTTGGTTGCCGTAAAAGAAGGGATACTGTCTGTACCGCTCGATGCCAGGCCAATAGTAGTATCAGCATTAACCCACGTATAAGTAGACCCCGCTACTGAGGAGGTAAATATTACGCTCGCAGTAGGTAGTCCGTTACAAACTATCTGGTTATCTGATGGGCCAGGGTTAGGAGTTGGGTTTACCGTGATGCTAAAGGTCTGCGTAGCGCCGCTGCAACCATCAGCTACAGGTGTTACCACAATAGTTGCTACAATGATAGTATCATCACCGTTAGTAGCCGTAAATGCATCTATATTTCCCGTTCCCGATGCTGCAAGGCCTATTGCCGGCTTATTATTTATCCAGTTATACGATGTAGCGTCTACGCCCGATCCGCCAAACGTAACCGCAGTGGTTGCTATCCCGTTACACACTGTCTGGCTGCCTATTGGCGACACACTAGGTGTTGGCTTCACAGTTATTGTAAACGACATCGCATCGCCGGTGCAGGTACTTGTAGCGGGAATAACTGTGATCGTTGCTGTTACGGCCGTATCTGCCGGGTTAAGCGCCTGGAAAGAACGAATGCTATCTACACCACTTGCAGCTGGGAGCCCAATGCTAAAAGTATCACTGGTCCAGCTAAATGTAGTACCGGGTATAGTATCTGTAAAATATATTATATTGGTCAAACTTCCGTTGCATACCGGCGATACACTTACCTGGTCTGCATAAGGTACCGGGTTCACTGTTTCAATTGCAGTTGCACTGCAACCATTAGCATTTGTATAGCTGATCGTCGCCGTGCCGGCGCCCACGGTGAAAAGAGTTCCTGAAGGGTCTATTGTTGCCACAGATACGTTGCCACTGCTCCAGGTGCCACCAGAATCGCCATCGGTCAAAGGAGTGCTGGCTCCTGCACAAAGGAATCCTGTACCAATAATGCCTGCTGGTAAAGGATTTACAGTAACGTATATTGTAGTTGTTGTACTTGCGCCTAATTCATTCAAAACCGTTACAGAAAAAGTGTCATTGCCGGTAAAGCCCGGATTTGGAGTATATGTAACGCCAGAAGGTGTTAATGTATCTCCGGTATATATCCCAGTCGTGGGTAAGTTTAGTAGACCATTTGCTGGCGCTAAAGTCGTCATCCAGACTTCCGTTTCACCGGGAGTACTATCAGTTATTGCAAGTAGCCCGCTTATATCCAAAGAAGTATTTGAACACGCAGAAACACTCTGCGGACTGCCATGTATATAGGTAGGTGGGTAAACAACAGAGATAGTTACAATACCATTGCCTGTATTGCCCACACTATTTTGCTGAATAGCGCCGCCGTTAAAGGAGCCACCACCGCCACCTGACTGAAAGACACTTATAGCAGAAACAAGTTCGCCACCTGCCCCACCACCACTGTAGCCGCCACCGCCGCCGCCGCCTGCTTCACTGCAACGGCCCTGGCCACCGCCGCCACCGCCAAATCCACCATTCCCATCAAATGTTCCAGTTCCGCCAAAAACACCACCTGCGCCACCACTTAACGGTGTAGCGCCACCACCGGCTGAACTACAAGTAATCGTACTGCCGGCATTTCCACTATTACCTGGCGATAGCCACCCGGTTCCACCACCGCCATAATCAGCCACAGCTGCACCAGGGGTTGTGGCTCCATGTCCCGCTATTCCAGCTCCATCAGGCATTGTATTTCCGGGTACACCATCAATTGCCGTAGTAGCATCTACGCCATTTATCCCCGAGCTAAGAAAATTGTACCCCGCGCCGCCGCCGCCACCCGCAGCCAATAAAAGAGTATTGCTGGCATCCCATATAAAAGTTCCGCCACCGCCGCCGGCGCAGAAAGCAACACTTGCAGGCTTTTGGCCTACCAACAGGTTTAATACCTGCCCTGGCGTTACTGCGAAAACACCTGACATTATAGCGCCATTGCCACCTGTAGCAGCAAAATCAGTAACATCACCACCAGCCGCTCCACTTCCGGATATGGAAATAAAAGTAACGCCTGCCGGAACGGTATACGTTTGTATTGCTCCGGTATAGTTAAATGTCGAATTCTGGGAGAAGGCATTAAACCCAATGCCTAAGAGAAAAAATGATAAAATAAATAACTTTTGTACGTAGAATCTTGTCTTCATAATGTATGGCTTTAAATCACGGCCGAAAGTACTCAAAAAACCGCATTTATTGCCCGATAACTGTTAATATTTTTCAAAATCCGGCAGCCGGAAAGCTTATAATACAGGCATTACAGGCCTTTCCATGCTATTATCTCCCTTCCATTAAGGTAGGGCACAACCGGGTGCAGGTTTGGTGTGGCGCAGTAGGCCATATCATGCTCCAGCCCGTACGCCGAAAGCCGCCTGTAGTGAGAGCTGTCCTTCAAAAAATCAATGAAATTTCCACCAGATTGGGCATACAGATGCTTTGCCGCCCGTGCACTGTCGCAATTGATCGTAAACGACTCCTGCACAGCATCAATAACTGCGCCGGCAAACAGCGTATCCTCAAGGTTAAACTTATCTTTCCACGATGCGCAGCCTAGCAGCACATTCTTGTTTTGGGCTGTCAAAAAATCGCAAATAGCCTGCAGATTCAGAAAAGACCCTATAACGATCACCGAAGCCCCTTGTACCATGTGCAATAGCCTTGTTCCGTTAGTGGTAGTCAGCACCAGCGTTTTATCTTTGACAAATGATGCCGGGTATTCCAGTGGCGAATTGCCATATTGCAGCCCCTCGGCTATTTTCCCGTCGCGCTCCCCCGCCGTAATACTCCCTGGAATACTATTGCCCAGCGCAATACACTCCGCGACCGACGCCACGGGTATCACACATTCTGCACCGTTATGCAATGCTGCCGTAATAGTAGAAGTAGCCCTGAAAATGTCTATAATAACAACTACCGAGCCCGCTGTATTATAAAGATGCAATAATGCAGGAGAAAGGCAAACTTCAAGGCTCGGTTTTTCTCCGTTCGTCATGTAGTAAAATTGTGCTGCAAGATAAATATTTATGAGAAAGCCCCCGTTTATCCGGAGGCTTTCTTGCGAAGATTATGTAGTCAGGTATTGATTAGTATACCCACATATCATGTTCTTTGTTGAATATTTCGTCGGCAGTGCGCTGGCTTTCATATAGCGACTCCATTGGAGACATGTTGTCTTTGAACTGCTGGTTTACGAATGGGCTGCTCACCTTAGTGATACGGCTTGCAAACTGGCGGCTTTCAAAGAATTCATCCCATGTATAGCGCGCTACGTCGTTAAGCGGGTTGTACACTTCATATTGTGCGAGCAAACCACGGATATCCGGGTAGAACAACCAGAACATCGCCTGCGAACCGCGGTAAACCCCGTCATCCCCAAAGATGTCCTTAACTGGCGCCAGCCCTATGATCCTAACAACCATCTGCCCTTGGTTACGGTCAAATATCCAGTCTTCCTTGATCCTGTATTTAGTAATAGTTTCAGGGTTAAAGTCATGGTTAATGTACTTGGTAACTTCAGTTCCGCTTACAGGGTCAGTGATCACTTGCGTATCCACCTTTCCAGCCACCGATTCCATGATGTCATCCTTGGTCATGATAGTAGTAAAGCGGTCGTCAAAGCTCTTGTAAGCCTTGATCTTACCCCTCTTTATCGCATCTATCAGGATTTCTATGAACATACCACCACCTGTATTTTCATCTCCTGCATACCTGAACGCTATGTTCGGCTTTTCACGGGTATCTATTTCACGCCATACACGCTTCTTCCACAACACATCATCCGGACGGATGGGCTGCCATGGAATAGGCTGGCTGAGATGGGGAACACGGTCCAATACCCCGTCGTTGGTACGGGAAGGAAGCCAGTCTTTATTTACAAATTGCTGGCTGCCGGGTAGCGGCGCATCAGATGCTCCGCCCTGGGCAAATGCAGCATTGCCTGCAAATAGTAATGCTGTTGCTAACGCTAATCTGTATGAATGCAGGATGGTCATATCCTTTGTTTTTTTGCTAAGTTAATTAATTTAAAGACAAGTTAATAGCTCCCGGCAATGTTCTTGTTTGTCCGTCAGGCCCTACTGCTTTAATTTCTTCTATAAATACCCTGTCGCCTGCTCTTGCACGCTGCATTGCTTTCTGTATATCCTGGTTGTCTGTGAAACGGCAACCATTCCTGTTATTAACCACGTATGGGCCAAGGATATCTTTACCCTTAGGCAACGTCATGTACGAGAAGCTGACGATAGTAAATTTTGCATCGAAATCAAAGTTATCCAACCTTGCAGCTGGCGCTATCTGCGCCCTGAACAATGCTGCGCTTATACCGCCACTGGTAACGTTATTTACCGAAGCTATCGGGTTAGGTATACGCTTCACACGTATTGGCATACCGCCAACCTTCTTTACCGGGCCATCTTTTGTTTTCGCATTGATAGCCACATCTACATTTCCCGGCTTATCTACTCTTATCACATAGTGGCCTTTAGCGCCTGTTACAACTGCACCAGGTATGCTCAGCGATACATCTTCTACAGAGTAACCCGCAGCCGCAACAGTAACCGGATTGTCAACCCCAATATAAAACACGTTCATCTTATCAAGCTGCATAGATGCGCCTGTAGTACCTACCATGTACTCAAATTTCCATTCTCTTGATACCGGGCCGCTTTCTGTTTGTAATTCTATTCTTCCTCTTACAGTCTGCAAGCCAGTGCCATGTGCCACGGTTTCCCATGGTATGATACCATTTATAGCAGGTTTTGTACTACCCCCGCCAGAAAGGCCTTTGATCTCTGGTTTTTGTGCTTTATTGAAAGCTGCGAGCAAGATCGATGCTTCTACCTTATCACCTTCCAGTGCATAGCTTGTTTTTGGTACGGCAACAGCACCGATGGTATCAAACTTGATATCTTTCAAGTGAGCCTCTTCAAATAGCCTGTTAAGTACTAAGGCTTCACTGCTGCGCACGTCATTCTGGTACTTTGAGAATAGGGCTAATGCTGCAATCGACGGCATGTGCTCAAAATTCTCAACACTCCAGTCACCGGTAGGGTTGTGATCATTTTTTCTTGATGGAACAACTCTCAAAGGCATCAGTGGACTTATTGCAGCGGTATCTTGCGGGCGAACAGCTTCTAATAGAAATTGCCTTAAGCTACTGATCCTCTGTTTTAACTCATCCCCTCCTTTCTTTTCTACAAGCAATAATGTAGTCGCATCTATATTATCTGGCCTGGCTGGCAACGCTTTTTCGTCTTCGTCACCTTCTTTATTATAACCACCGGCTTCTACAATTATCTTTTTCTTCCAGCTATTAAGGTATGCCACCATGTCATCGGCCTGCTTCACTACTTCATCTGCTTTTTCACGATATGGCTTTACTTTTTCTGCCTGTCCGGGAGCTTTTTCATTCTCCTTTATGGCGTTATAAACATCGGTATTCTTCTGATCTATTGACACATTCGATTTGTCAATACTCAGGCTCAACGTTTGAAACGCGTGGAGGATCTCATTAGATACATTTAGGGCCAGCAGGGCTGTCAACACCAGGTACATCAGGTTGATCATTATCTGCCGCGGCTCTTTAGGTATAGACATTATTTAGCTTTTACTATTAAGTAATTATTTTTCTTGTGTACTTTTTACTTAGCGGCCCTGCATTGCAGAAAGCATATTGCCATATACCTGGTTCAGAACAGTTAAGTTCTTGGCAAGTAAGCCTATCTGCTCTTTCGCATTGGTTGCATCCGTAGCGCTCGATGCCATAGCATCTGATGCGTTAACGAGGCTGCTATAGAACTTGTTCATCGCTTTCAGATGATTGTTAGCGTCAGACAATTCTACTTCGTATATCTGGTTAAGTGTACCTAAGTTCCTTGACAATACAACTACCTGGTCGTGGAACTTAGCAGTATCTTCTGCTGCTTCGTTAAATGCGCTCATTGTTTTTGAAGCGCCTACGAATGTAGTCTTCATCTGGCCTAAAGCTTCAGCAGCTTCGCGTGCACTTTGAGAGTACGCACTTGTAGCATTTGTAACTTCAGACATGTCTTTGATCTGGTCTACAGCCTTATTGAAGTTCTGGAAGTTCTCATTCAGTCGCTTCAGGTTAGGGGTATTGATCTGCGCTTCTTCCAACATCCTGTCGAGCGACTTTGTTGGTGGTTCACCTGGTTTAGGCAGATGGCCTGTTTTAATACCTTTCCTGTATGCTTCCACGTGCGGGTTTTCAGTGATATCCGGGTAAAAACGCTCCCAGTAGTAATCAGCGTGAGGTGGGAGCAGGCCAAGCATCGCAAAGATAAATGCCTCAGTACACATCCCGGCTGTAAGCATAAGGCTTGCACCTGGCCAGTGTTGTATTTTAAAAAGGGCGCCCAACAATACTACAGAGGCTCCAAGACCAATTATCAGATTTTTAAGGTATTTACCCTGGCTGGTTTCAAAAAACAATGCTATTGGATTCATTTTGCTGATTTTTCTTTTCTTGATTATTAAAATGTAGTTATTAGCTTTTGGATTATTGCCTGATTGCACGCCTGTTGGTCAATGCAGGCTGTACTTCGGTATACACGCAACGGAAGCCAATATATGCTTTAGAGGTATCTTCATATTCGTAATCCCTGGTGCTTACCTGCAGGTAATAAGCTACGTCGCGCCAGCTGCCACCACGAACCACTTTACGTTTCATCCACTGTGCATCGCCTGGTTGGTCATTATAAGTCACGCTAGGGTTGATATCTGCCTGCTGCTGGTAAGATCCGCCATAGTAAGCTGATTCTGTCCATTCTGATACGTTACCCGACATGTTTTTCAGGCCATAATCGTTGCTTGCATACCAATCAACAGGAACCGTGTATAGTCCGCCGTCAGCAGCGTAGTTGCCGCGTTGTGGTTTAAAGTTAGCAAGGTAACAGCCTTTTTTGTTGATGATATAAGGGCCGCCCCATGGATAAGGTGCTTCGTTACGGCCGCCGCGCGCTGCCCATTCCCACTCCTGTTCTGTAGGTAAACGGAAACGGCTTTCAAAATATTGTCTTTCTTTCTCACGCTCTGAGCGCCACATTGCAGTACGCCAGTCGCAAAATGCATGTGCCTGTTTCCAGTTTACACCTACTACAGGATACTTGTTAAAGCCCTGGAACCAAAAGTACTGTTGTGCTATAGGTTCGTTGAAAGAGTAGTTGAACTGGCGCATCCATACCGTTGTATCAGGGTAAGAAGGAACATTGAAATTATTAATGTATTTCACCTGCGATTCTGTAGGGTGTTGTATCGCATCTGCATAGTCGAAAGCAGAGTAGTGATATACCAGCTTGCTTTCATCAAATGTTTTCCGTCCCCAGCCAGATAATTCTGCAGGTACATACAAGGCTGAAAGCTGATCCTGCAGTTCAGGATCTTTCCAGTTGATGTGCTTGCTCATATCCAGGCGCTGCGTACCATCCGGGTTGTCTTTAAAGTTCCCCAGTATAGTATTAGCTATAGAATCTCTAACCCAGTTTGTAAACTGGCGATATTCCTGGTTAGAGATTTCAGTAGCATCCATATAAAACCCTACAAGCTGTACGGTATGTATGGTCGCATCATTCCGGCCACGGATATCCTCATCGCTGGCGCCCATTTTATAAGAGCCTGATGGGACATATACCATGCCTATAGGCAATGGAGCCTTATACGTTGATCTTGATTGATCCCCTACCAACTGGCCATTTGACGTTGGCTGCCCGCAACTCGCAGCAAATGCCAGCAATGCGAAAGCTGAGACCTCCAGGAATGTTTTTTTCATACTACTGTGTATTGTTTTTGCAATTTTTGCACCTAAAATTTTCATCCTTTTCAGTTCAGTTTACCGAACCGACGCACAATATTCAAAGTTTTTTCCAAAAATACAAGTTTCAGCAAAAAAATGTTTGCTCCATCACTCCGGAGAAAGTTTAAAATTCATCCTGTTTTTTGCTTTTTTCATTCATCTGCCCAGAAGGCTAAGTGCCGACTCTGTGCTATTTACAGGCGATAGGCAAGCCTGTTCTGTACAAACAAATATATACATTTTATCAGCAAAAAACTTTTTTTCAAGAATGGGCAATTCAGATATTTCTTTTTTAGAAGTGAGCAAAAATGATGCTGGCAGATAGTTTGCCTGCATTTCCTTCCTGCCCTCATCTGCTCCTTTTCCCGCGCAAATGATTGTTTTGCTCCCGGCCGTAGATCGCTGCATCAGCAATGCCCAATACCCGAACGAATAGCTGTATCTCACCGCGGTATCCGCCATTTGCCGCAACATCACTTTTGAGCGCTCTATCCATTCGCTTTTTTCCATGCACATACCACATATCCACAGGTTCTGGGCCATAAATGCATTGGCCGATGGTGTTGCGCCATCATACAGGTCCACTTTGCGCACAGGTATGTCACTTTGCTGTTCCGGGGTGTAAAAGAAAAAGCCGTCTTCCCTGCTAAAATCTGTTATTACAGTGTCCGTAAGCGCTGAGGCCTTCAATACCCACTTGTTTTCTCCGGTTGCAGATGCCAGTTGCAGCATTGCCTGCACCAGGTAAGCGTAGTCATCCAGCTTGGCAGGTATTTTTGCCACTCCGCTCTTCCAGGTATGCAGTACCCCCCCATTGGCCTCAAAGCTGTCCCGCATCCAGTCCATGTGCCCGGCTGCCAGTTTCAGGTACTTTTCTTCCCCCAGCGCCACTCCTGCCTTGCTCAAGCTTATGTTCATCAGCGCATTCCACGATAGCAGGCACTTATCATCAGTTTGCGGCCTTTCCTTTTTTGCCCGCTGTGCCAGCAGCTTATGCTTGGCTTCGTCAATGATCCTTTTCACCTCCTCCCCAGATAACCCGTTTTCAGCAGCAATTTCATCCATTTTTTTTGAAATGTGCAGTATGCTCGTCCCTTCCCAGTTTCCCTGTGGCACAAAGCCAAAATACTCCGCAGCTATCACGTTACTATCCCCAAGCACCTCCATCCACTCTTCCCATGTCCATGTATAAAATTTGCCCTCCACCCCTTCGCTATCTGCATCCAGGGCGCAATAGTACCCTCCGCTCTTATCTTTCAGTTCATTTTCTACAAAAGCTATCGTTTCTTCTGCAATTACCTTATACCGGACGTTTTTTGTAATACTGTACGCATCGCACAGCGAAGAGATCAAAAGTGCATTATCATAAAGCATTTTTTCAAAGTGCGGAGCCAGCCATTCCCTATCAGTGGAGTAGCGTGCAAAGCCCCCTGCCAGCTGATCATAAATGCCCCCATCTATCATCGCATCCAGGCTTAGCAAAGCATGTTCCAGTGCCGGTTCATACCCTGTAAAATGGTAGTGCTCCAGCAAAAAGCTTATCGCCATAGTGCCTGGGAATTTTGGGGCATTGCCAAACCCGCCTTTCTCCTTGTCTGCCTGCTTTAGCAGGCTGTCGGCTATCTTCCTGCAAGTATCTCGGTCAAATGCCTGTCCCTGCTTCACAAATGCCTTTTCTGATGCCTGTCGCAAGTGTTGTATCATCTGCTCTGCCTGCTGTGCTACTTCGTCTTGTTGCAGCCGCCATATCTCATCCATTCTGTGCAGCAATTGCGTCCACGATGGCCGGTTAAATGCAGGCCTCGGCGGATAGTAGGTACCTCCATAAAACGGAGCCCGCTCAGGTGTTACAAACACATTGAGCGGCCAGCCTCCATTACCTGCTATGGCCTGCACTGCATCCATGTACATGTGGTCCACATCAGGGTGCTCTTCCCGGTCCACTTTTATGCATACAAACCGCTCATTCATAAGCGCAGCCACTGCATCATCTTCAAAGCTCTCATGCTCCATTACATGGCACCAGTGGCACGCCGCATAGCCGATGCTTACTATTACGGGTTTCTGTTCCGCTTTAGCTTTGGCAAAAGCCTCGTCGCCCCATGGGTACCAGTCTACAGGGTTATGGGCATGTTGCAGTAAATAAGGGCTTTGTTCGTTAATGAGTTTGTTGGCCATACAGCAAAGGTAATAGCCATTAGCCAAAAGGGCTTAATGCACAGATAAGCAGCCCTTTTTGCCTGTAGACAGTTTACGAATTATACTTCGGTGAGATTATTTCTTAACATCCGAAAGGAATAGCTCCAGCGCTGATACCATAGAGGGCGCATTTACAGCAGGCGCTTTCACATCAAGCCTCAGGCCGCTATCTTCCACAGCCTTAGAGGTAGTAGGGCCAAAAGCGCCTATCAGCGTACCATTTTGCTTAAAAGAAGGATCAAAGTCAAATAACGTCTGCACGCTGAAGGGGCTGAAGAAAACGATCATATCGTATGGAGAACTCATTACACCGGCAATATCATTTGATACCATCCGGTACAGTGTACCTTCTGCATATTTTATGCTGTGTTTCAGCAGGTATTGGGCAATATCGTTTTTCGCGGTATCAGATACCGGCAGTATGTATTTTTCGTTTTTATGCTTACCTATTACCTCCAGCAGGCCCGCGGTGCTGCCATCTGCCGAGAAGAAAACTTTACGCTTGCGGTACAATATAAATTTTTGCAGGTAAAGGGCCACAGCCTCGGTAATGCAGAAATATTTCATATCCTGCGATACCTTGATCTTTAATTCTTCGCATATCCTGAAGAAGTGATCTACAGCATAGCGGCTGGTAAAAATGATGGCTGTATATTCACCAATATCTATGCGCTGTTTGCGGAATTCCTTGCCACTAAGCCCTTCCACGCGGATAAAGGCATGAAAATCCAGTTTCAGATCGTATTTTTTGGCAAGATCGAAATAAGGCGAACGGTCCGTATCCGGCCGGGGCTGGGTTATTAATATACTGTTGACCTTCAGCTCCTTTTTCTCAACACCCTTCTTTTTTGAATTAACAGCTTTGGCCATATTTATTAATAAGGATTATCGAACGGTTCTTACTAAAAAATGCTGATTGTGAACTAGTAAAACATCAATCCTTTTACTAATAATTTCATCAATACAGCAAGTGGCAGCAATTCCGAGGCGCAAAGGTACATAAAAAAATGAAATTTACTATACTGGAAAAACGACCCAAACACCTCCCACGAGCGTATGTACCGGTTGAGCAGCAACGCTCCGGATATGATAAAAGATATAACTACCATCTGCTGCGCCCACTCGTGGTCGGCAAATGCCAGCACTATGATAAACGGGATAAGTGTAATACCCAGCACCTTATTAATAAGAAAAACATTGAATAAATAATGCTCCGTTATCCCTTCTACCCTGAATGCCCAGCCGCTGAAGCGTACGGCTGTATACTTAGCTAAATAGATAAGTCCGTTACCCGCAATAAGCATGATGATAAGCAGCGACGGCGGTATAACCCCCGAATGGTGCGGCGTAAAAAACCTTACTATGTAGTAGATGTAGGCCCCACCGGCAAAGGTAAAGAAGACATTCATCAGAAAATTAGGAAGGCCGGAGCCTTGCAGCTGGTCTTTAAGTTGCCTGTTACTCAGCGTTGGGTTCCAGAATGCCCGCCACAGGTTTATGAAATACTTGGTGTCCATATACCGGATAACCCCCAGCATAAGGCATAAAAAGAGCAGTAAGTAGAAGTCGGCTGTTTGCGTTTCAAAAGAGTGGGGCAACTCTATATCGCTGATCACCCGCGTAGTCGCCATCATGGGGTGCATCAGCAGCAGGTGCTCGGTCAGTTGCTCGGTACCTGCCTGTAGCTTTGCACTATCCGGTAACGCCGCAATTCCATACTTGCCGGGTATTACTTTGGCATATCCATTTGAGAACAAAAAGACGGTTGCAATAACCAGGAAAATGCGAGAAAACCACATATTGATGCACAGCCCAACAGCCGGACACAAAATTAATCGTAAAAGTGACGCCCTCCCCTATTTTTTACCAACATGCTATTCAGATGTTCGGCGTAAATTCTAAGATCGCGCCTTTTTCATCTTTTTGATTGATTACTTTATACTTTTGGCTTTAGCCAATGACCAGCAACATCTACAGCAAATTTCGCCGTATCACCACCAACCAGCTCTATTTCCCCGAAATAGATGGTATACGGTTTCTTGCTATAGTGCTGGTTGTGCTTTTTCATACGCACGGCTATTTTATGGGTAAATCAACAACGCCATTTACCGACGATCCCGCATCATACCACGCAGTCAATGCTTTCCTCACCCATGGCGATCGTGGCGTGCAATTGTTCTTTGTACTCAGCGGCTTCGTCCTCTGCCTGCCATTTGCCCATCACTACCTTAACAATGGCAAAAAAATATCCCTGAAGAAGTACTACCTCCGCCGCGTCACCCGGCTAGAGCCTCCCTACTTCATTGCTATGACGGCAACCTTCCTCCTTGCCGCAGCTATGCAGGTAAAACCCCTCTCTGTGTTATTCCCAAGCTGGCTGGCATCGCTGGTATACAGCCACAATATCATCTTCCACCGCGCACCCTTTATTACGGTTGTCGCCTGGTCGCTGGAGATAGAGATACAGTTCTACCTGCTGGCCCCTCTTTTATTCAGGCTGCTGACATTGCATAAAATAACCCGCAGGTTCATCTTATGCGCCGCCGCTATTGCTTTCACGCTTTTGCAATGGAACTACACCCCACCTTTCATTAGCATCTACAACTTCATTCAGTACTTCCTAATCGGTATACTCCTGGCAGACGTCTACGTGAGTGGTGAAGCAGCGGAGCTAATGAATAAGCCCTCCATCATACCCACAGCCGCCATCGCCCTTGCAGCTATCTGCTTTCTGCCCGTCCGCAGCGCTTTGTATGCCGTTTTGCTCTTTCCCTTTCTCATTGGGTTTTTCTATTACATCGTGTTAAAAAACAATGTGGTCAAAAAAATATTCAGCTACAAATTCGTCCCCATCATTGGCGGCATGTGTTATTCCATTTACCTGCTGCATTACACTATTATTTCAGTCGTCGGCAGGGTCTCGTTGCACATCCATATTACCAACTATTACCTTCCCAATCTTTTATTGCAAATTGTCTTGATAGGCATCCCGGTGCTGCTGCTATCATCTGTCTTTTATTTTTATATCGAAAGGCCTTTTATGTCAAGCAAATGGCTCAATATGCTGATGAAAAAAGATAAAAAAGAGCGCGACGTTTATACAAATCCTATTAGCGAAGAAATGCAGAAGTAACAGATACCTTAATGCTCTTTTTATATGTTAAAACGATTTCGGTTCCCGCGAATTCGTTTTTAATTTGTAACTTTGTCCGACCGCAACAGCTACCTCCCTGATCTTATTGGCAGTATCATAACTGGAAACGGTCATTTCAAAAAGTGTGATTAAATTACGCTGCTTTTTGGTTTTGACTTTTTAACTTTTGACTTATTCGTTATGACCAAGTACATTTTTGTAACCGGTGGTGTTACATCGTCTTTAGGAAAAGGAATTATTGCCGCATCGTTAGCTAAGCTGCTGCAGGCGCGTGGATTCAGGACTACCATCCAGAAGTTTGACCCCTACATTAATGTGGACCCCGGTACACTCAACCCTTATGAGCATGGCGAATGCTATGTAACAGAAGATGGTGCGGAGACCGATCTCGACCTCGGCCACTACGAGCGCTACCTCAATACATATACATCCCAGGCCAACAATGTGACCACTGGCCGCATATACCAGCACGTCATAACTAAAGAGCGCGAAGGAGCCTATCTCGGTAAGACGGTGCAGGTAATACCGCACATTACCGACGAGATAAAACGCCGCATGCTGCTTCTGGGAGAAAATAACCAGTTCGATATAGTAATTACAGAATTAGGTGGCACCGTAGGCGATATAGAGTCGCTGCCATACATAGAGGCGGTTCGCCAGCTTAAATGGGAAATGGGCACCGAGAATTGCCTCGTAGTGCATCTTACACTCATCCCGTATCTGAAAGCCGCCAAAGAACTGAAAACCAAGCCTACGCAGCACTCTGTAAAAATGATGAGCGAGCATGGCCTTTTGCCCGATGTGCTCGTTTGCCGCACAGAAGAACCACTTTATAAAGACCTGAAAAGAAAGATAGCCCTCTTCTGCAACGTAACGCAGGATGCAGTTATAGAAGCCCTCGATGCAGATACCATCTACGGAGTACCTCTGGAAATGATGCGCGAAAGGCTCGATGTCATCTGCCTCGAAAAGCTGGAACTGCCTATGGGTAATGAACCAGACCTTACGAAATGGAAAGAGTTCCTCAACAAGCTCCGCTACCCAAAAAGCAAGGTGACCATCGGCCTCATAGGCAAGTATGTGGAGTTGCAGGATGCTTATAAATCAATACTCGAAGCGCTGATACATGCCGGCGCTATGAACGAATGTAAAGTAGAGGTACGCAATATACACTCAGAGTTCCTCACAAAAGAAAATGCACAGGATAAGCTGCACAATGTAGACGCCATACTTGTGGCGCCGGGCTTTGGCAGCCGTGGCATAGAAGGCAAGATAGATGCCATCCGCTTTGCCCGTGAGAACAACATCCCGTTCTTTGGTATTTGCCTCGGTATGCAGATGGCCTGTGTAGAGTTTGCCCGCAACGTGCTGAACATGCCCAAAGCCCACTCTACAGAAATGGACCCCGATACAGACCAGGGCGTTATCTGCATGATGGAAGAGCAAAAAGCCATAACCCAGATGGGCGGCACCATGCGCCTCGGCAGCTACGATTGTCAGCTGCAGGAAAATTCCATTACCGCATCAATATATGGCGACACGGCCATCACTGAGCGCCACCGCCACCGCTACGAGTTCAACAACGATTATATACAGGCATTTGAAAATGCGGGCCTCGTACCCATAGGCAAAAACCCAAAAACAAACCTTGTAGAAATAGTAGAGCTAAAAGATCATCCCTTCTACATAGGCGTACAGTTTCACCCCGAATATAAAAGCACAGTAGAAAACCCGCACCCCCTCTTTGTAGCCTTCGTAAAAGCCGCCAAAGAAGCCCAGGAAAAGCGCAACGGCTACGCCAAGCGCCCGTTTGAGAAGAGTGCAGTGTAATACTATAACATTTGTCAAAAGATAAAAAACTGTAGTTCATAACAAGAGCTACATTTTTTTTGTGTCTTTATCAATAAAACCAAGGAAAGATTGATCCTTTATATGTTATTATTCTAATTTAACTGTAATTAATTTTTGAATCGAAAAGTACTTCTATGCCTTATGACTTTTCCGCACTAAATGATAAAGAATTAGAGCAGTTTTCACGGGATATATTGAATGCTGAATTTTCTTTAGACCCCACTGGTCCAAGCGTCCCCTTGGTCCTACTATGAGGAAGCGTCCGCTTCCAAAAAATATGCAACACACCAAGTCCACAAATTTCCAGTTCAGCCAATTTCCCACTCCATTTCAACCATCCTACCTTTCCCTTAAAAATGCCCGGTAGAAATGTATCAATCACACCAACAATTCCCAAAACACAGTTATCATAGCAGAAAGCAACAATGAAAAAACACCTATCCGCTCCCCCAAAAACGCACGAAAACCCGCACGCAGCAAGGGTTTCATTTTTGGGCCACTATTTGATCTCAGAGCATGCAAATACCCCATGTATAGCTATGAATATACCTCAGTACAACCCATCCGGCAGAAGAACATCAACTTCCCCGTAGCAACAAGCAGCAATAAAAAAGCACGCACCCGCTCCCCCAAAAACACATAAAAAGCCGCACCCAGCCTGCATTTCAATATTCAATGAAAAAGAAAAAGCAGAGCAGCTCCGGTAAAGAAGAAATAACCTAAAGAAAAGGTAAAAATGAAAAAGATAGTCTAGCCCAATAATAGAGCTTCAGACGAAGACATAGACACCGCCAAATAGCAGGTCCCCCTTTAGGGGTCAGGGGTTGATCCTCCGTATATCCGCGCCCAGTGCATTCAGCCGCTCATCTATGCGTTCATACCCACGGTCTATCTGGTGTATGTTCTGTATAGTGCTTTTGCCGGTGGCAGATAGCGCAGCTATCAGCAGCGCCACACCCGCACGTATATCCGGCGACACCATGTTAATGCCGCGCAGAGAAACTTGTTTATCGAGGCCTATTACTACTGCCCGGTGCGGGTCGCAGAGTACTATCTGCGCGCCCATCTCTATCAGCTTATCCACGAAGAAGAGCCTGCTTTCAAACATCTTCTGGTGCACCAGCACGGTGCCCTTGGCCTGCGTGGCCAGCACCAGCACTATGCTTAGCAGGTCGGGCGTAAGGCCCGGCCAGGGATGGTCGTATACCGTGAGTATAGAGCCGTCTATAAACTTCTGTATACGGTAATGCTCCTGTGCAGGTATGTAAATATCATCGCCCTGTATGGTCAGCTCTATCCCCAGTTTCTGGAAGGTCTCAGGTATTACGCCCAGGTGCTCGGCATCTACATTCTTTATGGTCAGTTCGCTCTGCGTCATAGCAGCAAGGCCTATAAAGGAGCCCACCTCTATCATATCGGCCAGCAGCCTGTGCTCACAGCCACGCAGCTTTACCACACCCTCTATGGTCAGCAGGTTAGTGCCTATGCCCGTAATGTTTGCGCCCATGCTTATCAGCATACGGCACAGTTGCTGTATATAAGGCTCACAAGCCGCATTGTAAATAACGGTGGTACCCTCAGCCAGCGTTGCCGCCATTACCAGGTTGGCAGTCCCGGTGATCGATGGTTCATCCAGCAGCATTTTCACACCCGTCAGCTTTTCAGTATCCAGGCTAAACATCTGGTTGTCTATATCATACACAAAGTCCACACCCATCTTCTCAAACCCGCGTATATGCGTATCCAGCCTTCTGCGGCCTATCTTATCTCCGCCCGGTTGTGGTATATAAGCCTTGCGAAAGCGTGCCAGCAGCGGCCCCGCAAGCATCACCGTCCCCCTTAGCTTCCCAGACTTCTTCTTAAAGGCATGCGTAGTAAAATAGTCAGGGTCAATATTAGCAGCCTGCAATATTATCTTATTGGCCGACGGGCGCTCTACCTTCACGCCCATATCTTCCAGCAGTTCTATCAGGGTGTTCACATCTACTATGTCGGGTACATTGGTAAGCGTCACGCGCTCGTCAGTGAGCAGCGCTGCGCACAATACCTGTAGCGCCTCGTTCTTAGCGCCCTGCGGGGTTATCTCCCCCTTTAGTGATTTGCCACCATGTATCTCGAATACCATACCCCCAAACCCCTGAAGGGGCTTCCCCTTATTTTTAATTGTTGATAAGTCAAATGTTCTCTGTCACCCAAAAGAAAAATAAACCAGCTAAATCAATCTACCCCGTCCATGCATAAGCTACAGCCAATGCATGGTTCCCCGGCGCCTGTCCCGATTTTCATCGGGAGGGGTCAGGGGTTTACTTGTTCTTATTTTTAAACTTCCTGTTTTTATTAAAGTTGTTGCTATAGCTGCCACCAGTGCCGTTATTGTCGCGGAAGTTGTTATTGTTATTATTGCGCGAATTGCCGCCCTGGCTGCCCTGGCCACCCTGGTTGTTACCTTTAAAGTTGCGGTTGTTGTTACTATTGTTGTTGCTATTATTATTGCGCTGCTTGAAGCCACGGTTATTACTGCTATTGTCGTAGTGCACACGGTAGCCGCCGGTCTCATATTTCAGCTGTCCGCCGGTTATTTCGGCAAGCTCGTTCTTTATCATGTCGTCATGCACAGGCTCTTTATGCCAGTTGGCATAGGCCAGCTTCATGTAGTAGCCTATTGCCTGTGTAAGGCCATGGCGCTTCTCTTCATCAGTTTCGGCAAGGGCTTTATCCAGCAGCGCCAGTATATTCTTGCCCAGGTGCCGGTGCCTTATAGGCTCCTGCGGATACGGCAGCACTTCAGGCTTCTTAAATATCATCTCCGGTGTAGGGCACGGGTATGGCGCATCTACATCCAGGTTAAAATCAGTCATCTGGAACAGGTGGTCCCAAAGCTTGTGTTTATAGTCCTCAATAGTTTTCAGGTGTGGATTGAGGGTACCCATCAGCTCTATGATCACCTCAGCCTGTTTCAACCGCTTTTCCCGGTCTTCCACACTGATGAGGTATTCGATCATTTTTTGCACATTACGTCCGTATTCAGGCATGAGCAGCTTGCTCCGCGTGGTATTATATTCCATCAAAATTTTAAAAAATTGTAAGCTAAGGAAAAGATTTCTATCGAATCGAAGCTTAAAAACCGGGCCCCGAACGGGTACACCAGCATAAGCTATAGCAAATATAGGGGTTCACTGTTCAAATAACAAAATTCAATTTAGCAAATGCCAGCAGCCTATCTGTTTGAAATTATTGACGAGGACTTCTCTTGTGATTGCTAAACACTATATATAACCAACAAGATATTGATATTATCCAGGAAGCGATATTCCAATGCACAATCCACACTGACCAAAAATCTTTGCCAGCGCCTTCAAGTTGCACTAATCCCCATATGGTTACAGTTAACCCTATTGAGATTATACTAAATATTGATCCCAATATGATTATCACTATCCGCATAATGTAAATTTAATAAAAACTCCAGCTAGAGCCCGAAGTTCAAATAACAAAATCCATATCTCAACTCATTAAAAATGCAAACCCCGCCAAAAGGCGGGGCTTGCTATTTAAGTATGAGCTTATGTCCGGATTATTCTACTACAATACGGCCTACATATTTACCACTAGTTGTAGTCACTGACAAAAGATAAACGCCTGGCGCCTGGTTCAGTTGTACATCGGTAATATTGTTGGTAGCCGCAGTAAATTCTTTTACTTTCTCACCTACGATATTAGAGATCACAATGTGCGCCTGCTCATTGTTCTGAGATAATATGTTCAAAGTAAATGTGCCTCTGTTTGGGTTAGGGTATATGGTAATTTCATTCTGAGAATTACCTGTATTGGTAACTGACAAAAGGCATGTAGCTGTTGACAGTACATTTACGGCCTGTGTAGCTGCAAGTGTTCCACAGTCGTTACTAACCGTATAGCTAATAGTAGCTGCACCTGCCGATACGCCCGTCACAAGCCCTGACGATGTTATAGTGGCAATAGATGAATTGGTGCTGCTCCATGTTCCGCTTCCGGCAACGTCTGATAAAGTTGCGGTATCGCCCTGGCATATAGTAACCAGGCCAGTAATGATACCTGCATCAGGCAATGGATTGATCGTAATACTAGTGCTTGTGCCAATGCTGCCGCAAATATTGGCAACTGTGTAAGATATGGTAACACTGCCACCAGAAACACCATGCACTATACCAAAGCCATCTACAGTAGCTATGGCCGTACTGGTGCTGCTCCATGTGCCGCTTGCAGCGCCATCGTTCAGAGTAGTGCTTGCGCCAGCGCATAATACAGAGCTGCCGGTAATGGTGCCTGCCGTTGTAGGTGCTGTAAGAACAATAACTGAAGCCGACGTAGAACAACCAGCTGCAGTGTACGTAATAGTTGCAGAGCCTGTTGCGCCGCCGCCAGTTACAACACCAGTGCTGGAAACAGAGGCGGCACTGCTGCTACTGCTGCTCCATGTGCCGGGAACAGTGGCATCGTGCAGTGTGGTGGTGGCGCCTATACAAACGCTGGTAGTACCGGTAATGCTGGCAGGAAGAGGGTTTACGGTAAATATAGCAGTAATGCCGCATCCTGTAGCAGTATTCGTGTTTGTAATTACTGTAGTGCCAGGCCCTGCACCATACACCGTGCTCCCGGATACGGTTGCAACTGATATGGTGCCACTTGTCCAGCTGCCACTTGGAGACGAACTTAGTGTTGTTGTGGCTCCTACGCATGCGTGCATAGTTCCCGTAATGGCTGATGGCAGAGAGTTGACTGTAACTGTTGAATAAGAATGATGGCCAGAGAGGTTATAGGTAATAGTTGCGGTGCCAAAAGAAACGCCGCCCATAGTGCCTGAAGAATTTACTGTAGCTACAAAGGTATTGCTGCTGCTCCATGTGCCGCCAGTAGCGCTGAACGACAACGCTGTGGTGCTGCCAGCGCATACAGACAGTGTACCTGCAATGCTATCGTTAAGGTCGCAGGTAGGGCAGTTAATGTGGTATTCAATAACTGGGTATTGCAGGCCTGTTGCCGCTACACCGCCATAGGTATATCCCCAGTTTGGTATATATAAGCCTCCCCAAGGCGAATTTGAAGCAATAGGGCTGCCAAAATAACCTACATTCTTATCAGCTGTATCGTAGATAGGAAAGGAATAAGAGCCTGCGCTGCCTGCATATTGTACAACGCTAAAAAACTCACCGTATTTTACATCTCCCGATGCATACTGTACTGTATCAAATGGGTGGTATGTAGCATCGCCGCTTTTAAATGTAAGTGACATAGCTGCCGAGCTGCCCGCCGGTACTGAATAAGGAGTGGCTAAGGCGATAGGCCAGGCGATACCGAAAGACGTTGTATCGTGAGTACCTAAAACAATAGATTGCACGTAGGGCGTTGTTACTACACCAGGGTTCCTGCCAGCAATGTTTCTAGTGCTGTCGTACATCATCTGAAGCCACTTTAAAGTGTCTACGCCATACAATGCCGGGGTGCTGCCTGTCTCGAAATATTGAGGCAAATTTGTGGTGTTATTACCATTGCCATATACAAATGCTAACCGCAAAGTATCCTTGACCAATGGTTTTGCATTGTTGCGTAGGTAGGCGCCATATACCCTTACAGAGTCAATGGTGTACGCGTCTCCCGGTCCTACTTTAATAGTGGAACCATATATGCTGGCATCGTTCCATGTATTTAGAACAGGTGCAAATGACAATCCATCTGAAGTAAAGCCATTCAGAGAATATGTCGGCAATCCCGAAATTGCGTCTATATAGCCAAGTAAACTGGTAGTATCGTTCCATAATTGAAGATATCCGCCATCAACAGCCGGGGTATTATTTGCCTGATAGTCTGCGTAGCTGTACCAGCGGGTAACCTGCGCTTCAGATCTGAGGGCGCTGAAAAAAACAGCGCATAGGGAGAAGAGTATAAGTTTGGTCTTCATCTTATTATAAATTTAATTGTAAAACTATGTTTAAAGAAGGTCGTGGGCAAAAAAAATGTACAAGTGTGCCGGAAAATAGTTTATCCGTGTTACGTTGATCATTACAATTTGATCAGGTCATCGGTCTGTGTATCGTAAAAGTTGTATTCGGTAAGCGGGGCGTTGTTATCGGCCACTACCTTTACTTTTACTTTATGTTCCTTGTCCCATTTTTTTACAATAGAAGGTTTGAAGAAAGAACCTTTTGTAAGATATGCTTCCAGTATGGGGTTCACATATAAGGTGAGATTTCTGTGCCCTTGTGTAATGATGTATTTCAGGTCTTTTTCAATATCGTCGCCAAGCAATATAGATGGCCCAATAGTGCCGGTGCCTTTGCAGGTTGGGCACACTTCGGCGGTCGAAATATTCAACTCAGGGCGCAAACGCTGGCGGGTGATCTGCATCAGCCCGAACTTGGATACCGGCAATATGGTATGGCGGGCGCGGTCTGTAACCATCAGCTCTTCCATAGCATCATACAGCTGCTTGCGGTTCTCGGGCAGCTTCATATCTATGAAGTCCACGATGATGATACCGCCCAGGTCGCGCAGTCGCATTTGCCTTACTATTTCCTGTGCAGCCTCAAGATTAGTGGCAAGGGCATTTTGCTCCTGTCCTGCCTCACCGCTGCGTGTGCCACTGTTCACGTCTATTACATGCAGCGCTTCCGTATGTTCTATGATCAGGTATGCGCCACTGTTCAGGTTTACTGTTTTACCAAACGAGGATTTTACCTGTTTGGAAACCCCATAAGTATCAAAAATTGCCTGGCCATTGTTGTGAAAGATCACTATCTCTTCCTGGTCGGGCGATATGCGCGATATATATTCCTTGGTTACTGATAGCAGCTTTTTGTCGTTCACCGCTATCTTCTGGAATTTGTCGCTCAGGAGGTCGCGGAGGATAGAGGTGGTCTTGTCTTGCTCACTAAGCACCATCTGTGGCGGCTTTGCACCCTTTAGGTTGCTTTGTAAGGTCTTCCATGTCTTTTCCAGCTCCAAGATGTCGTTGTGCAGCTCTGCAGTATTCTTTCCCTCAGCAGCAGTACGCACTATTACCCCAAAATTCTTTGGTTTTATGCTTTCCACTATACGCTGCAATCTTTTACGCTCTTCAGCAGAATGTATCTTGCGGGAAATAGCCACTACGTCGTTGAATGGTGTAACAACTACAAAGCGCCCCGGCAGCGATATTTCGCAGCTCAGGCGTGGGCCTTTTGACGAGATGGGCTCCTTTAATACCTGTACTATTATTTCAGGCTTACCAGTAAAAACTTCTGTTATTTTCCCGGTCTTAAGTATTTCGGCTTCGTTCTTGAATTTGCCAAAGTCTTCGCCCCATGACGGGTTACCATCCACAGATTGTTTTGTGAATTTAAGCAGCGATCGCAAATAAGGGCTAAGGTCTGTATAGTGAAGGAATGCATCTTTCTCATAACCCACATCCACAAAAACAGCATTCAGCCCAGGCATCAGTTTCTTGATCTTACCAAGGTACAGATCGCCAACTGCAAATTGATTTTGCCCGCGGCCGTAATGAAGTTCTACCAGCTTCTTATCTTCTAATAAAGCTATCTCTACACCTTCATCCGATGCATTAATAATAAGTTCTTTGTTCATTCGTCAGTACCAATTCCGCTCCGGCAACAAGCGCCCCCATAGTATCAGCGAGGCCTTAAGGCTGTAATAATAAACCCGCACATCGCCTGCTGCGCATTGGTACGCATGCACGCGATGTGCTGATTTAACGGCAACGTTTGTAAGGGAAGCAGTGGTTAATAGCCTACTTGTTCTTCTTATGACGGTTCTTTCTCAGACGTTTTTTACGTTTGTGAGTGGCTATCTTATGACGTTTTCTTTTTTTACCGCAAGGCATACTTGAGTTATTTTATTTAGTTACTTTAATGAATTTATATGTTGATCGATTTCTTTACTAAAGCCCGGATCATTTACGATCTGTTTGCATTTTTCCAATAGTTCAATAGCCTTCTTCTTATCACCCTTTCCTTCATAGGCCTGTGCCAGGAAGTACAATGCTTCTTTATTCTCAGGCTCTGTCTTCAATATTGTTTCAAAGCGGCCCACTGCTTTGTCAAACTGGCCCGACTGTATAGACATTCTGCCTAACAGCATGTTAGCAGGTATATCATCTGGTTTTTCACGGGTAATTGCCAATAGTATCTGTACACCCCGCATCGGTTCTCCCGTGCCTTCTATATATCCTGTAGCCAGCGCCAGCTTTGTGTCTTCGTTGTCCGGATCTATCTTTAACGACTGCTCTAAACAACTAACTGCCTCACCCGCTTCCCACGCCTGCACTGATGGTGATTGCTCACTTTCCATCAACTGCAAAAAGAATTGGCCTGCAAAGGTGAGCTTTTTTTCCGAATTTTCCAATTTCGCTGCACGCGCATTATAATATGCTGCAACAGGCATTTGTTTTGCCCGCTCCCAGACCTTGGAAAGGCGTAAAAAAACAGAAGCCATCCGCGACGAGTCGTGAATGGCTGTAAGTTCATTTTCGATGGTTACTACCGTGTCAGCAACTGTTTTCGGGAGCTGCTTACGCGACACGGTTACTATAGAGTCGAAAGAGGCGGGCTTCATGGTGTTAGGGCCCTGGGATACTGATCCACCTGAATTAGGACGTTGCATTTCGGCAACATTCTTTTTAAGTGGTGGTATCGTATTACCTCCCCAGTATAAAAGAGCGATTAGTGTTACTGCAATTGCAATTGTGATGTAGTGTATTGCCTTCAAGTCTTAAAATTTTCGAGGCAAAGGTAACAAAATCACTCTTGCGGTTATTCTTTAATCATGTTCTACCAAATCAGCGTCGGAATGTTCTGCCAACTCATGCTTTGAATCTTTAACTGCCTGAACGAATTCTTTTGCCGGCTTAAACGCTGGTATAAAGTGCTCAGGTATTTCTACCGCTACATTCTTTTTAATATTACGGCCTATTTTAGCGGCACGTTTTTTCAGGATAAAGCTGCCAAATCCACGCACGTATACCGGCTCACCTTCTACTAAAGATTCTTTTACTTCTTTAAAGAATGTTTCTAATGCCACCAGGATATCCACCTTTGGTATTCCTGTCTTTTCAGCAATACTCCCTACAACATCTGCTTTTCTCATAACATAAAATTTGAAAATAATTAAACCGCTTTCACGAGGATATGTATCACTTGGTGCGCAACTAAAATCAAGAATCAGTCCATTTTTCACACATTAGATAAATAATTTTTCGTAAGGCAGCTTTGGCCCTAGATCAATGTAGGTACATAAATAGATAAACCCTTTATAATCAGCGCTTACAGTGGTTTTTATAATTTGTTAACGATCTATTATGTAAATATTAATTGTCCATACTTAAACTCTAAAATATGTAAAATACACTGGATGTGGGGAATATAATGAGGAAATAACTCCACACTTTATTGGGGAAATACACACTTTTAGCTCGAAATTTTAGCTCCGCTATTGATAATACATCAATTACTTTTGCTAAAAATTTCGTTTGTTTGGAAAATAAGAAGAAAAAAGCGGTGGCGTGGTGGCTGTTGGCCGGGGTAATAATGATCATTATACAAACTCTGCTGGGCGGCGTAACCAGGCTTACCGGTTCAGGCCTGTCGATCACTAAATGGAATCCCCTCTTCGGGATACTGCCCCCACTCAATGCCAAACAATGGAACGATGCCTTTGAAGGCTACAAACAAATAGGGCAGTTTAAATATATAAATAGCAGCTTTTCGCTCGACGACTTTAAATCCATCTTCTTCTGGGAATGGCTGCATCGGTTTTGGGCACGGATGCTGGGCGTTGTATTTGTCGCAGGTTTCGTCTACTTCCTGGTAAAAAAATATTTCGACCGGCAAATGATCAGGCCATTTATTGTCCTGTTCATTCTCGGCGGGTTACAGGGCCTTATAGGCTGGCTAATGGTAAAGACCGGCCTGAACTCAGAGGATATTCATGTGAACTATATCGCCCTGGCCTGCCATTTCGTATCTGCCATGATACTCGCGTGCTACACGTTATGGTTCGCTCTGCAATTACTCGTGCCTGCCGAAAACAGAGTCACAAATACCGGCCTCAGCAATTTTACCATCATTATCATTATTGTGCTTTTTGTGCAATTAACTTATGGCGCATTCATGGCGGGCCTTAAAGCAGCAATGGCAGCCCATACCTGGCCCGACATCAACGGCATGTACCTGCCACAAACCGTCTTTACCAATAACCTTGTACATGATGACAATATAGGGGCGCTCAGTATAAATGTGCATTTTATGCACCGCACTATAGCTTACCTGCTGTTCACCTTACTAATGTTCTGGTTTGGCGCTACATCCCGGGCCAGTCGCGCACCATCTGCGAGCCTCTTAGTAAAAACACGATGGTGGCCGTTTTTATTGGTATGGCTACAGGTAATACTAGGTATTGTTACCGTGCTTTCGTCCCCATATATAGTACCCGGTAAGTTCGGCACATTTGAACTGCTCGCAGAAACACACCAATTGGTGGCTATGTTCCTATTGATGTCGCTGGTGGTGAATTTGTATACGGTGAAGCGTACCGCGAGTAAATAGATTTGACAACTTTTTTAAAAGTTGTCAAATCCTCACGTTTACCGTTACCGGATAAATCGCCCGATCACGGGCATTCCCCCCAGCTCTTTCTTCTCCACATTAAGCACCAGTAAGAGAAATAAGAACATAAAGACCGTAGCAGCCACAACCCTTATCGCAATAATGCCCGTTATATGCATCACACCTTGCTCTGCAAAGAAGAGGAGGAGCATTACTACTATATAAGAGACAAGTTTCTTTGTAGGATATGGCACTGGGAAGTACCTCTGCCCCAAAAAGTAAGAGATCACCATCATACAGCCATACGCTGCAAGCGTAGCCCATGCACAGGCATACATACCGAATGCGGGGATAAAAGCAAAGTTCAAAACAAGGGTGATAACCGCACCAATGAGTGTTATCAGCATGCCTATATACATCTTATCAGTGATCTTGTACCACACCGAAAGATTGTAGTAGATGCCCAGCGCCAGGTTGGCAGCAAGCAATATAGGCACCACACCAAGGCCATCCCAGTAAGTCCTGCCCACAAAATGCTTCCATATATCGAGGTATAAACCCGTAAACAGAAAGGCCACACAGAGCGTGATCACAAACCACTTCATCACCCGCGCATAAGTCTTAGGTGCATTCTTATCGGCCGACTGGCTAAAGAAAAATGGCTCTGCTGACATTTTAAATGCCTGTATAAACAGGGTGATGAAAATAGCCAGCTTATAGTTTGCCGAATATACACCCACGGCTATTTTAGCCACCTCTTCGCTTCCCGGCAATAATTTCCGTAGCATGATACGGTCTATGGTCTCATTCACCATACCACCAAGGCCCACTATCACCATAGGCCATGTATACACCATTATCTTTTTCCAAAGCACATTGTCAAACCCAAATCGGAACACACGCCACTCCTTCCACAACAACAGGAAGGTGATAACACTTTGCGCCAGGTTTGCCAGCACCAGGAAGCCGGTATTGTTGTATTGTGCGTACCAGTTAGCATAGGCAGAGCCGGGATGTGCCTGCACATATTGCGGGCTATAATATATAAAAAACAGCGTCAGCAATATATTTACAAAAATACCGGCCACTTTTGTAAATGCATACTTACGCGGCCGTTCCTCTTGCCTCAACTTCGCAAAAGGTATGGCTGCCATTGTATCTGTGGCAATGATGAGCACACACCACGTGATATATTCCGGATGGCCATTCAGCCCCAGGAAGCTATCAATTGTGCCTCTGCCCGAAATAAATGCAAGGCTCAATAGCAAAGTACTTACTAATAGCGATGAAAACGTCGTCTGAAAGAGCTTACCCCTATCAGTGCTCGACACCGAAAACCGGAAATAGGCCGTCTCCATGCCATAGGTATAGATCACGTTGATAAAAGCTATACTTGCCATCAGCACGCTGTAGTCGCCATATTCCGCCTGCTGGCTTTTACTGTGCAGCAGATAGGTAACTATAGGGGTAAGTATATAGTTAAGAAATCTGGCCCCTATATTACTAAGGCCATACCAAACCGTTTGCCCTGCCAGTTTTTTAAGAGAAGCCAATAAGCGGGTGTTTTAACTATGATTGCCAAAAGTAAATAGTCGGGGGCAGAAAAGTGAATAAGCGGTAATAAGTTGAAAAGTTAAAACACCACCCACGCATTAGAAGAAAAGTATCATTATTAAAATTTTAGAATATTGTTTACATTTAAAACATCATTCAATCAATTTAATTATGAGACAAGTATTAATTTTCACCACTTGCCTGCTTATTTCAGGTGTCGCATCAGCTCAGAATAAAACTGCAGCCACAAAAACAACTACTACCACCAAAACAACAACCACAAAACAAACAACTAAGGTAAGCCATGGCAGCGCCATAGGTGGCTTTATACACGATGCCCGCAGGCATCCCCTGACTGGCGTACAGACATTCATTTACCAGGCCGATTCTTCTATTATAGCCTCTGGCTATACCGATGCCATGGGGTATTATGAAACCAATGGCGTATTGCCCGGTAAATACGATCTTAAAATTGTCTATTCCTCTTCCAAAGCCATAATAGTAAAAGGTGTGCCTATAAAAGCAGGGGTAACGCAGGTGAGCCTCAACGTAAACCCACCCGATACAGATACCACCATGCTCTACACCGACCTGGTGCCAAAAGTGGAAAAGAAATCGGACAAGAAGAAAGCCTAAACACATTTTCGGGCAGGTTGTTTTACACCACGCATTGTTAAAAAAAGTTAACTCCTCTTTTTTAAACCCGTTTAATGCCGCGGTTTTTTATATTTTTGACCCCTTATCCCCACTATTTGCGGTGGCAGAATAATACCTAAGAAATATGTCAGCAGGCAAAAAAGCGAAACCTTCCTATTTCAATGCTATTATGGGCGTGGCGCTGGTATTGTTCCTATTGGGCATACTGGGCTGGCTGCTTATTAATGGCAGGGCGCTCTCGCGCGCATTTAAGGAAGACCTGGAGATAAATGTGGATTTTCATGATAATGTGCCGGATGAAAGCCTTACCAAGATGAAATCAATCCTCGATAAGCAGCCCTTTGTGCTCACCTCAAGGATTATTACCAAGGACGAAGCCATAAAAATGGAAAACCAGGTAGAAGGTAACAACATGGTGGAGTTCCTGGGCTACAATCCCTTATTTGCATCTATATCCCTCCGGCTGCATGAAAATTATGTAAATAAAGACAGCCTTGAAAAGGTAAAGAAATTCATACTGCAAAGCAATGTGGTAAGAGATGTGACCTGGCCAAATATAGTGGTAGACCAGATGAACAGTAATCTTAGGAAGATAGGCATCATACTGGGCAGTATTTCCGTTTTACTATTGGTGATCGTCATCTTCCTTATCGACAATACCGTACGCCTGGCCATGTTCAGCAACCGTTTCCTGATCAAGACCATGCAAATGGTGGGCGCTACCCGAGCATTCATCACCCGGCCTTTCGACCTTCGTGCATTCATTAATGGCCTTATCAGTGGTATTGTAGCTGTAATAGGGCTTTGGATCATCATTTCCTTTGCCAATAACCAGCTACCAGTGCTTTCCCTGCTGAATGATCCGGTATTGCTTGCTTTGCTGATGGGTGGAATGATAGTGCTGGGCATCTTTATTTCTATGATTAGCACGCACCGCTCTGTAGTAAAGTACCTGAAAATGCATGTAGACGACCTTTATTGATCTTTGATTAGCTAATTATTTCCTAATATTGTATTTATGTCAACGTTACCAAAACCAACACAAACACCGCCACCAGCAGCGCCCCGCCCTACGCCACCGCAGGCAAAAAAGCCAGCTAATATGCAGAACAGGGAACTCTTTTTCCTGTTCGACAAGGAGAATTATATGTGGATGATAGGCGGTATGCTACTCATATTTATTGGCTTCATGCTCATGTCTGGCGGCAAAAGCCCGGATCCGCACAAATTCAACTACGACGAGATCTATAGCTTCCGCCGTATCACGCTCGCGCCAATTATCATACTGCTTGGCTTCGCTGTAGAAGTATATGCGATCATGAAGAAACCTAAGGAAACCGCACAAACACCACAACAGGCATAAAATATTGAATATTCATAAAATGAAAACAGGGTGGGCACTTGCTCACCCTGTTCGTTTTAAGTAGCGGTCCTGTTAACGCTGCATTTCGTGATAGCTCCATCCGTTGCCATCAGGGTCTTTAAATTGGGCAAATTTACCCCAGGGTGTAGTGTCTATCTTATCGATCGTTATACCCTTCGCACGCAGGTCATTTACCTCCTGCTCTATATCGTCTACCTTAATGAGTATACCCTGCAGGCTGCCCGCAGGCATGGCCGTAAACCAGTTAACCAGCGTAATAGATACATCGGCGCCCGGCAGTGCAAGCTGTATCCATTTAGCATCGCTACCAAATGGGGCTTCTGCTATTACCGCAAAACCCAGTTTGCTTGTGTAAAACTCTTTTGCTCTTTCCTGGTCTGCTACCGGGATAGAGATCACTTCAATTGCTTTCATTTTTTTGTTTTTTTAGATGACCGTTTATGTAATAATTTTTCAAGGTTAAGCAGCTTCTGGTTCCAGAATTGCTCAAAGAATACGATCCAGTGTTTCACCTCTTCAAATCCCTTCTGGTTAAGCTGGCAATAGCGTTCGCGCCCTTGCTCTGTGATCGTAATAAACCCCGCCTCATCCAGTATCTTGATATGCTTAGACACCGCAGGCCTGCTGATATCGAAGTTGTTAGCTATCGCGTTTATCGATAGTTTCTCTGTCGTCAGCATCATCAATATATCTCTTCTGCCCGGGTCTGCTATGGCATGAAAAGGGTCGTAGTTATAGTTTGGCATGGGCTATTTTTTCAAGTTCTCTTGCAAATCTTTTGGCTATATGTTTCTTCCAGCCGCTTTCCATCATAAAGCTTACCAGGTAGCTTCTTGTACCTGTAAATCCTTTATGCTCCAAGGTTAGTTCTGTTCCGTTTTCTTTTGGCTGCAGTGTCCATGTCACCACGGTATCCAGTGTTGTTGCAGTGTTGTCCGGGCCACCGCGCCAGGTAAATGATAATCTCTTCAGGGGCGCCAGCTCCGTCACTTCGCAGTATACTATACCATCCCATTTAAACGCAGGTTTCGGCTTCGCACGAAACTGGAATTTGTGGCCCAGCACGGGCTTAAAATCATTCTTCATCAGCCACTGGCCCATCAGGTCAGCATCGGTAAGGCATTCCCATACTTCTTCAGGCGAATTTGGGTAAAACCATTTCATTACAATATCGCGTTTCATAACGTGTAACTTTTTTATTACGCAAATATACGTAACTTTTTTATTACGCATAATATTTTATTTTTTTTTAGAATGACTAAGAAAGTGAATACTTATGTAAATAAAAAAGAGACACCAGGTCAGTGTCTCTCTATGAAGTCATTTATATTAACTCGCGTTATGCCTCGGGTGCAGATGATGTATTTGTTGTATCACCCGGCTCCGTGTTTTCTATAACTGCGTCTGTTATTTCCTGTGGCATATCGTTGGTTGTCACCTCCGGAGTTTCTGTGTTCACCGGTATATCCACGATGTCCATCATCTCTGCTGGTGCGGCTTGCGGGGCAGTTGCCTTCTTTGTCGGCGCTGCTTTTTTAGCGGGCGCTTTTTTCACAGGGGTGTTTTTCTTAACTGCACTTTTCGGCGCGGCTTTCTTTGCTGGCGCGGCTTTCTTAGGAGCGGTTTTTTTTGCAGGAGCTGCCTTTTTAGGAGCAGCTTTTCTTGCTGGTGCCGCTTTCTTTGCTAGTGCTGCCTTTTTAGGTGCAACTTTTTTTGCTGGTGCAGCCTTTTTAGGCGCTACCTTTTTAGGCGCTGCTTTTGGTGCAGCCTTCTTAGCTACCACTTTTTTAGCGGCGGCCTTTTTCACAGGAGCGTTTTTGGCTACAACCTTTTTTGCTGCGCTTTTCTTTGGCGCCACCTTCTTTGCAGGGGCGGCTTTTTTTGCTGGCGCTGCTTTTTTAGCTGGTGCCTTTTTTACCGCTTTCTTAGGAGCAGCTTTTTTAACGGCTCTGTTGCTTGTGCTTTTTACTGCCGCCTTTTTAACGGCCTGTTTTTTTGAAGTTGCCATACCATAATTTTTGTAAGTCAGGAATGTTTTTAATGGTTTATTTAATGTCAAGATATGAAAAAAATAAAATAGTAATGCTATAACTCTAAAATATTTTTGTATTATCATTTCACTTTTACCAAAATTGCGCCGTTATAAAATCGACTTTTAAAAACTGGCATTATTTGTGCGTATATTTTAGGTTCGAGATAAATAGATCTGTATGAAAAGAGTTTTCCTTGTTACCTGTTTCCCTGTATTGTTCCTTGCCTGCAACTCATCCAGTACGCCGCAGCCACCGGCGAAGTATGAGGAAAAGAAAGCCTCGCTGGAGGAAATAGAAAAAGGTAGCCCCTTAAAGTTTCTAAGGGTACAGGGCTCCCATCACCGCAACTTGGTAAACCAGGCCGTAGTAACCGGGGAAATCACCAATAAAGCTACTTTGGTAAGCTATAAGAATATAACCCTTCGCATATCGTGGCTAGATAAAGATGGCGCTGTAATAGAAAAGCAAAAAGAAGTACTTGATGATGTAGTAAAACCTAATTCCACTATCGACTTTAAAATAAAAACAAACCACGTAAAAGGCACCGAATCGGTATCTATGGATATTGTCAGCGCCATAGCAGATAAGTAATTATAGGTGGTCTGTCATAGCGTATTTATCCTCTCCAAAAAAAATCTTAAGCTATTCTGTAACTTTTTTCTCCCTCTGCCGATATACTATTGAATGGACGTTAAAGAGTACAATGCATGCGTACAGGAATGGGCTGATCCGCTCCTCAGGTTTGCCTGCAAATGTACCGGCCAGGTAAGCGATGCGCACGATGTAGTACAAAACGGCTTTGAAGTTCTTTGGGGGAAGAGAAAGGATGTGGTTTATAGCAAGGCAAAGGCATTTCTGTTCCAGGTAGTGTACCGGCAGTCGATAGATAATTACCGGAAAAGGGTGAAAGTCACCTTTACAGAAATGCCGGAGCAAAGTATCACGCCCGCCAATCCTGACCTGAAAAAAATACTCGACAGGGCATTGGCACAGCTCGACGAACAGGCAAGGGCGTTGGTATTGCTAAAGGATTATGAAGGGTATACCTACGAAGAAATAGGCGTAATAACAGACCTGTCGGAAAGCCAGGTAAAGGTATACCTGCACAGGGCAAGGAAAACGTTGAAGGATTACCTGGTAAGTGTTGAAAACATTATATAGTATGATAACGCGGGAAAATTATGAGGAGTATATAATGATGTATGTGGATGGCGAGCTGCAACCCGCACAGGAAGAAGCATTGCATAACTTTCTCGACCAAAACCCAGAACTTAAAAACGACCTGCATGCTTATGAGCTTACCAAACTAACACCTGACAACGCTATAACTTTTAAAGGAAACGAGTCTTTACTAAAAACATCGGGGAAACGTGTTATTGCCCACCCTGGGTGGGCTAAATATGGCATCGCAGCCGGCATCGCAGCTATCTTTTTCATTACCATATTCCGCTTTATTACAACCAATAAAAATGAGGTAGCAACAAAAGATCAGGTAGTGTCAGTACCCCATAATAATGTCGAAAAAAGGGTACAGGAGACGCAGGCACCTAAGCCCGTAGAATCGGTTACAATAGCGAAAAAAGACACCATGATAACCGCATCTATCAGCTACCCTACTCGCGGCAACCTGGAGGCAAAAAGAGATGTTAAACACAAAGAAACAACGAGTGCGCCTACAGAGCATAATATACCGGATCTTGCTGCTATCGTTATCAATAAAATAGAAGCCACCAGCTTAAATCAATTAACCAGCAAACCCGAAACCCTCGCCCCTTCTTCTATACAGGTTCCTGCATACACAGTTGCGGTAAATACCGAACAGAAAAAAACCTTTTGGGATAAGTTGCCCATCGACGACCTGAAGAAACAACAGTTAAACAATATCAGCGCTGATATTAAAAACGGACTGGACGAAAAAGTACTGTCAGTAAAAATTGAAAAAAGAAAACTCATTCTATCCTTTTAAATCTTTAACCTTTATGAAAAATATATTTTGCACTATAGCTGCAATACCATGCTTATTGTTTTCTGCCCGGTCTTTAGCACAAGACAGCGACACCACCGCAAAGAAAAAAAAGCACCACGCCATTACTATATCTAACAGGGGCTTCTCTATAAAAACGATCGATAGTACCACACCCAATAGCCAGGTCGGGAAAATAAAAGATACTGTAGAAGAAAAAAGCCGTTTCAATATCTCGTATGCCATGGTAGACCTTGGCGTAAACATCATCTCTGATAATACCAACTATGCAGACCCCGCCGTAAAAACATTTCTCAACGTACCCGCCAACAGGCAAAACAAAAGCCTCTTCGACCTGCGCACGGGTAAATCTATCAACGTAAATATCTATCCTGTAATGGTAAAATTCACAGCCTTAAAAGCAAAAAAGCAAAGGATCTATATATCCACAGGTCTAGGGCTGCAACTCTATAACTTCCGTTACGAGTCTCCACTCACCTACACTAAAAATCCGTCATCGGTAACACTGGACACCATAACGTTTAAAAAAGATAAGCTCGCCCTCGACTATCTTAATGTGCCTCTGATGTTCACCTTCAAAACCAAGCTGCATAAAGATACATGGCTTACCTACGGAGTAGGGATAACAGAAGGCTACCTGATCGCTTCATGGACAAAGCAGGAATCGGGCCAGCGTGGCAAAGTAAAGCTGCGTGATGCTTTCGGCTTGGCTAACACCAATACGTGCCTCAGCGCAGAGTTTGGAGTAGAGGGTATCTTCAGGTTCTTTGCCAGCTACCAGCTTACATCATTGTACCAGAATGGGCTCGACCAGCACCCTATTAGTTTCGGATTAAGGTTTGGAGGGATTTAATATGCCCCGTAGAGACGCAATTCATTGCGTCTCTACACAATACATTACAATACACCCCTCGCAAAAACATCAGTTCTTTTTCTCGTTCACTATTTTACCATCCTGCATGGTAAGCGTGCGGTCGGTCATTTTTGCCAGCGCATCGTTGTGGGTGATCATCACAAAGGTCTGCCCAAACTTATCGCGCAGCTGCAGGAAGAGGTTATGCAGCGCCTGTGCATTAGCGCTGTCCAGGTTGCCAGTAGGCTCGTCCGCCATCACTACAGATGGGCTGTTTACCAGCGCCCTTGCTATAGCTACCCGCTGCTGTTCCCCGCCAGATAGTTCAGATGGCTTATTCTCAAGCCTGCCGCCCAGGCCCACTACATTCAGCATTTCTGCTGCCTGCTGCATAGCCTCTTTCTTGCTCACCCCTTTTATCCACAGCGGTACAGATACATTTTCGATCGCGCTGAACTCAGGCAGCAAATGATGAAACTGGAATACAAAACCTATATGGCTGTTGCGAAACCTTGCCTGCTTTTTCGATGGCAGTTGCAAGATGTCCGTACCCTCTATCAGCACCTTACCACTATCCGGCTTGTCCAGCGCACCTACCAGGTGCAGCAGCGTACTCTTCCCCGCGCCCGATGGGCCAATGATAGATACTATCTCCCCTTTTGCTACATTTAAAGAAACATCATTGACCACCGTAAATGCGGCATATTTTTTGAAGAGGTTTGTTGCAGACAGCATATCCAAAGCGTAGTTTAATAAACTAATAACTGCAAGTTATTTATTAATTAGCGACAATACCGAATAATAAGTTCATGCAGTATTCAATGCTAATCCTATTTTATTGTTAACAATTATATCTTTTCAATTTTGTGTTTCAAATTTTGAATTTTGCCTTACATTTGCGGGAATTAGAATAAAAACAAACTATTTATAATATGTTCTGGACACTCGAATTAGCATCACATCTTGAAGACGCCCCATGGCCGGCCACAAAAGACGAACTTATCGATTATGCCATCCGGTCAGGTGCACCGCTTGAGGTGGTAGAAAACCTGCAGGAGCTTGATGATGAAGGAGAGATCTACGAAGGCATTGAAGACATTTGGCCCGACTATCCTACACAGGAAGACTTCTTCTTTAATGAAGATGAGTATTAAGTAAACCGACAGCCATTGCCATTGCCATTTAATTTTGATCCCGCTTCGGCGGGATCTTTGTTTTCAACGCATTCACTATTATCCCGATCTGTCGCCATAGCAGCGCTTTTCAGCATATAAAATGGCAGCTTGAGAAACGTTGCCTAGCGCTGTAAGCAGTTATATTGCTACATTTGGGTCATAATCAACGTTTATGGAAAGCATAGTAGTTTTTTGCGGATCGGGAGAGGGCTACAACGAGCTTTACCGCGAAACCGCCTACCAGCTTGGCAAAACCCTGGCTGAGCAAAATATACGCGTAATATACGGCGGCGCTAAAGTGGGATTGATGGGCGCTCTTGCCGATGGCGTTTTGCAGCACGGAGGGAAGATAATAGGCGTCATCCCCTACTTCCTGAAAACAAAAGAAGTAGCACACGAAGGCCTTACAGAATTGATAACGGTAGAGACCATGCATGATCGCAAGCTGAAGATGTCTGAGCTCAGCGACGGCGTCATCACCATGCCGGGCGGCTGGGGCACTATGGAAGAAATGTTCGAGATGCTTACCTGGGGCCAATTAGGCTTGCACACAAAGCCCATAGGCCTGCTCAATGTGAACGGCTACTACGATGCCCTGAAAGCGCTCTCCGACAATATGGTGCAGGAAGGCTTCCTCAATGAATGCGTAAACGCCACACTCCTCATGAGCGACAGCATAGAAGAGCTAATGGAGCAAATGACCGCCTACGTAGCGCCGCCAGCCCCAAAATGGATCACCGAACAAACAACATAAAAACATAAATGAAAGCATACAAAAAGGGCTGGTCGAAAATCGATCAGCCCTTTTTGTTGAGTAGCTATATGCATTATTACCTGTTCAGTGTCACGTTCCCTTTTTGTATAGTAGTACCGCTATTATCTTTTATAGTATAGAAGTACATACCACCCGCTAATTCTGATACATCCAGCGCATCTTTGCCCGTCAGTACTTTAGTAGCTGCCACCTGCCCGCTTGCAGATAGCAGGGTGCATGTAAGCCCAGCGCTCTGCGCACCATCAAAGAAGATAGTATTCGTTGCCGGGTTAGGGTACACTTTTATTGCATTGTTGGCAACCACATTCTTCACAGCCTCGTGAGAAACTTGCGGCCTGCTGGTCATAGTCACATCGTCTACATACAGTATGCTGCTGTCCAGTGTCTGCGTAGCGCCCCCACTGCTTGCAAAGGTGATGCGAAATGTATCAGCTGTGCTAAGCGTGTCTGTGTAAACAACATTGGCTGTTATCTGTGTCCACGACGAGCTAGGCCCTATCAGCGCTATACCAGTACCTATTGTGCCCCCAACCCTGCTGATGGCTGTTACAGTAAGTAATGCCGTATCGTGGCCGCCAAACAAATGGGTTATCGAGTCTTTACCAGGATAGTATTGTGTCCAGGCGCTTACTGACATCGGCCTGTCAGTAGTAAGCAGGCCGCCTAAAAAGCTGACACCGGTTATATAAGGCGCAGTAAATATAATATGCACGTTAGCCTGTGAATTGGACATAGTGCCCGCAAACAATAGAGTATCCTGGAATGTGCTCATTATTTTGGCAGAATGAGAGCCGCCATGCACATAGGTAGGGTTACTTTCTTCAAAAAGCTGCGCATGCCATGCGTCATCCGGTATTGGCGTAGGTAACAGCGCACCAAACGTTTGCCCTAACCCTATAAAAGTAGAATCTGAACCAAACCAGCTTGCCGGGCATTGTACTCCTATTGCGGTGGAGGTCCCCGACGTATTACTGCGCCATATCTCCATATCACCACCAGGCACTGTTTGAGCAAACGATCCCATAGCTGCCGTTAATGCACAAAAAAGTAAATAGATCTTCTTCATATTTTTTTATTTAAGGGCCTTATAAAATTATAAAGGTGCAAATTACTGATTAATCTCTTTCAAACATGCCTGTATCGCATCAAAATTGGGTATTTCAGTTGCATTTTCCAGCACTTCGGCATAGCGCACAATACCTTCTTTATCAATTACAAACGCAGAGCGCTTCGATACACCGTCCATGTCATTGAAGAAATGCTCATAAATGGCATCATATGCTGTCGATGCCGTTTTATTAAAATCACTAAGCAATGCAAAATTCAGGTTCTGCTCATGCTTATACTTATGCAATGAAAACAAGGAGTCGACCGATATTCCAAATACTTCAGCCTCTATATTATTATAAAAAGCAATATTGTCTCTCACAGAGCAAAGCTCCTTCGTACATGTGCTGGTAAATGCTAATGGGAAAAACAACAATACAACATTTTTACCCTTTTGCTCGCTAAGGGTCACTTTATTCTTATCGCTGTCGCGTAGCGTAAAGTCTGGGGCTTGCTGTCCTATCTGTATGGCCATGTCTTTTTGGTAAAAGTAAGTGATGAAAAATTACTGTCAAAATGAAATATATTATTGTTTATAATAAATTTTAACCTGTCAGAATAAACAAAAAAATCGGCAGATGGTCTCGCTGGCCTGCAAAATTGACCGACATTTGCCCCCCGCCGCACAATGGCATAAAATGTGACGAACAGTATTTACAAAACTTAAAATATACAATTATGGCTACAAACGTAAACATTACCCCCTTGCACGACAGGGTAATCGTGAAACCCGCCGCTGCTGAAGAGAAAACTGCCGGAGGCATCATTATCCCCGACACTGCAAAAGAGAAACCGCAACGTGGCACCGTTATGGCGGCAGGCCCTGGTAAAAAAGATGAACCAATGACCGTAAAAACAGGCGATACCATCCTTTATGGCAAGTACGCCGGCACAGAAGTATCGCTGGAAGGTGAAGACTACCTGATCATGCGCGAAAGTGATATACTGGCTGTGATCTAAAACCCCAAACCCCTAAAGGGGCTCTAAAAAGTAAGACAAATACAGTAAAACAATTCCTAACAATACTCCGATGCTCCCCTTTAGGGGCCGGGGGCTTAAATTAAAAATTTATGTCAAAACAACTTTTCTTTAATATAGATGCACGCAACAGGATGAAGCGTGGCGTTGATGTATTAGCCGACGCAGTAAAGGTAACCCTGGGCCCTAAAGGCCGTAACGTGGTTATCGAAAAGAAATTTGGCGCACCAAGCGTAACCAAAGACGGTGTAACCGTAGCCAAAGAAATAGAACTCGAAGATTCTATTGAGAACATGGGCGCACAGATGGTGAAAGAAGTAGCTTCTAAAACTGCTGATCTTGCAGGCGATGGCACTACTACTGCTACCGTACTGGCTCAGTCAATAATAGGCGAAGGCCTGAAAAACGTAGCTGCAGGTGCAAACCCAATGGACCTGAAACGTGGTATCGATAAGGCGGTAACGTCTATCGTTGAAAACTTGAAAAAACAATCAGAAAAAGTAGGTAACGACAACAAGAAAATAGAGCAGGTTGCTTCTATCTCTGCCAATAACGACAACGCTATCGGCGCGCTCATAGCACAGGCTATGGCTAAGGTGGGCAATGAAGGCGTGATCACTGTAGAAGAAGCAAAAGGCACTGAAACTACCGTAGAAGTAGTAGAAGGCATGCAGTTCGATCGGGGTTACCTCAGCGCTTACTTCGTTACCAATACGGAAAAAATGCAGGTAGAATTGCAGAATCCGTACATCCTCATTTATGAGAAAAAAGTAAGCACCCTGAAAGACATTCTTCCTATACTGGAATCAGTGGTACAAAGCGGCCGTCCGTTATTGATCATTGCTGAAGATGTAGATGGCGAAGCATTGTCTACACTCGTAGTAAACAAGCTGCGTGGTTCATTGAAGATCGCAGCAGTTAAGGCTCCGGGCTTCGGCGATCGCCGTAAAGAAATGCTGCAGGACATCGCTGCACTCACAGGCGGTACCGTTATCAGCGAAGACCAGGGTTACAAACTGGAGAACACAACAATAGCTGCTTTAGGCCAGGCCGAAAGCATCACTATCGATAAAGACAACACTACAGTAGTAGGTGGCAAAGGCCAGAAAGATGCGATCATGGGCCGTGTAAACCAGATCAAATCACAGATCGAATCTACTACCAGCGACTACGATCGCGAAAAGCTGCAGGAGCGCCTTGCTAAGCTCAGCGGTGGTGTAGCGGTATTGTACATCGGTGCGGCTTCTGAAGTAGAAATGAAAGAAAAGAAAGACCGTGTCGACGATGCACTGCATGCTACCCGCGCAGCGGTTGAAGAAGGTATCGTACCAGGTGGCGGTGTTGCTTACATCCGCGCTATCGAATCACTCGATGGCGTGAAGACAGAGAACGCTGATGAAAAGACCGGTGTTGCCATCGTTCGCCGTGCGCTTGAAGAGCCATTGCGCCAGATTGTTAACAATGCAGGCCTCGAAGCATCTATTATCGTTCAGAAAGTACGCGAAGGCAAAGCTGATTACGGCTTCAATGCACGTACAGAAGTTTACGAAAACCTGCTTGCAGCCGGCGTTATCGACCCCACTAAGGTAAGCCGCGTAGCCCTGGAAAATGCAGCATCTATCGCCAGCATGTTCCTCACTACAGAGTGCGTTATTGCCGACAAGCCAGAACCGAAATCCTCAGCACCAGCTGGCGGCGGTATGCCAGGCGGAATGGGCATGGACTACTAAGCTCAATAAGTTTAAGATAAAAACCAATAGCCCTGGCGAATGCCGGGGCTTTTGCTATTATGCCAATTGGTTTGCCCCGGCGGGGCTATCTGTTTGTAGCCCTACAAAACAAAAAACCGTTTCTTGCCCCAGCGGAGCTGCCCTACTCGTTGCTTTCGTCGCCGCCAGATCTCCACCGCTATAGCGTCTATAATACAGTACTTTACCCACGGCTCCTGATTTGTTATCAGCAACTTGGCGCAACAAACAAAATATTTTTCCATATCTTTCGTTATACTTCTAAACCATCTGCCCCTCTATGAAACGCATATTACTACATTCATCCCTTGTTATCCTCCTGCTTCTATCCTTCGCATCTCAGGCCCAGGTCATTTATCATTTTGCTGGTAGCGGGGTTAACGGCCCTAGTACCGGTTGCGAGCAGCCAGCCATATCATCCGCATTCTCTTTTGGCGACCATGCAATTTTCGCCAATGCCTGGGATACCTATGTCTGGGGCGGAGATCTTTACGTGTGCGAGAAAAACAACCACAGGGCACGGGATGTTGATAACTCCTTTGCGCTCGACTGTTATGCCGGCAGCAACACTTCGGGTTATTCTGGCGATGGGTTGCACAGCGGTTATGCCACACTTATTTCACCACATTCCATGTTCTGGGACACTACTATTGCTACCGGTTTTATAGCAGACAGTGGTGCCCGCAATATCCGTATGGTAAACGGCCCCCGCTACATATCTACACTGGCGGGTTTCGGGGCGCCATTGACTGGTGAAACTACAGGCACAGACACAATAGGTATTGATATTGAGGGAATCACAGGCAATTATCATGGCGATCTTTATTTTACTGATCTTGTTCACCGCTCGGTTCGCCATAGAGATCCCGCTGGCATTATCACCACTATAGCCGGCAACGGCACTGCTGCATATCCCGCCGATGGCGGTCCCGCCACTGCCGCATCTCTCCGCTACCCGTCCGATATTACTATAGATGCCTCGGGCAATATCTATTTTACTGACTCACAGCGCGTACGTATGATAAACCCTTCAGGCACCATTGCCACCATTGCAGGTTGCGATATTTCCGGGTATCTCGGCGATGGTAGTCCCGCTACAGACGCCCATATCACACCTACCGCTATCGCATTCGATCACTATGGCTGCATGCTCATAGCCTCCCCGTCAGACCATCGTGTGCTTAGGGTCAGCCCTTCCGGTACCATCTCTACCCTTGCAGGCAATGGCACTTGGACGGGTGTCACACCCGCCGATGGTACCCCCGCCACTGCAGCCCAGCTTCAATATCCTTCAGGTGTCACTGTAAATATTGTCGGCGATATCTTTATTTCGGATTCACACTCACAAATAGTCTGGCTTATTCGCTCATCTTCTGTACCCCCTCCTCCTGGTACTTCAGCTGTCACTAACGTCTATGCTACTTTCCAGCCTGTGCTCTCTCTTTACCCTAACCCTAACCCCGGCGCGTTTACACTGTTGCTTACCACACCTGCTGCTACCACTGCTCACGTCATTATCACAGATATTGCCGGGCAAAACGTCGCGGAGCAAGACATAGCGACAAACCATGTTATACCACTCACACTTACCGCGCCGCCCGGACTCTATTTTATTACAGCTATCACCCCGGGCACAAAGCAAACTATTTCCTTTAGCATCCAGTAATCTTCGCCACCATCGCGACTTCGCCATCCACGAGAAATGCTTGCACAAAATATTAGGGAAGAGCATCTTGTTCTGCCCATAAGTCTCGGTTTGAAACCGGCATTCACTTGATTCAGCCTAATCAAGCCGGGCCATGTTGCATTATCTATAGATCACTGATTCCACTTCCATTCACCATTCCTAACTTTCCTTAAAAAAGCCCTTGCATACCATCAACCACGATCCAATAAACAAATCCCTGATCCCATAGCAATAGAGCACGTGAAAAACATAGCACCCGCTCCCCCAAAAACGACCTTAACCCCAAGCCAGGCAAGCCTCTCAGATCGGAGCCGTCATTTCGCAACGGAGTGCGGCGCAGCAAACGAAGTGGAGAAATCCCCTGAGAATTGGCAATCAGCCAAATCAACGAACTGCCTCCCAATTGCGGCAGCAATCATACAGAACACATGAAAAACACAACACCCGCTCCCCCAAAAACGACCTCAAAACCAAGTCAGGCAAGCCTTTCATTTTCCAAGCCCATACATTCCGGCTATCCGAATACGATCCCAATTCCCAAAATAATAGAGCACATGAAAAATACAGCACCCGCTCCCCCAAAAACGACCTTAAACCCAAGACAGGCAAGGTTTTCAGATCGGAGCCGTCATTTCGCAACGGAGTGCGGCGCAGCAAACGAAGTGGAGAGATCCCCTGAGAATTGGCAATCAGCCAAATCAACGAACTGCCTCCCAATTGCAGCAGCAATCATACAGAGCACATGATACTACCCCCCAAATTCCCAATAACAAATTCCTAACTCCTAACCAATTTCATTAACTTTATATAAACAAAAACACACTGCATATGAAAAAGGGCATACAAAAATGGAGTGTATTCTTAGGCAAGTCCATGCTTTGGTCGTTACTGCTCTATGTAGCGCTCATGCTTGCCGTAAACTGGGACGATATTCACAATGCCTTTACCGGCAGGAATAAAATAACCATTGTAGCCGATACCACCACAGCATCACAAAATACATCAGCGCAAGTGCCTGCAACAATTACACATCACGCAAGCTCCTTTAAGAAGGTCATTACATTATTCAGTGGCATATCAAAAGCCGCTACAGCATTGTAATAAACTTAGTTTAAGTGGCTCCACGCCATCCGCAGTGATGTATTGTCATTTCGCTTGTACTGCACCAGCGTAGCATACACCCCACGCTGTTCATCAAAGTCAGCGCCCTCTATAAAGCTGCACTTATATTCATTCTTAGCAGGCTCACCCAGCAGGTAGCTCCTGGTGATCTCCTTTTTGCTGTTCATCTTGTAATAAAAGGCATTGGTCTGCTCAAAGTTGAAGACTGTATCTCTGTCTGCATTTTTTATATTCTGGTAGTTCAGCTGGTCATCGTTAAAAACTATGTACAGGTTGTTGTTATGGAAGTAAGAATTCAACGAGACAAACTGGCGTTGTGTCACTTGGTCGGGTAGGTCATCAAATAGCTTGTGCGATTGGTCTTTCTTAGCAATTTCCTCCGGCCGGTAGTAGTGCTTGTAGCTCTTCAGGTATTCAGAGTGTGGCAGCACAGTACCCCATATCTCGTTACCATCATCATCCAGCTGGGTAATGCCGATATTCCCAAAATAAGTATTCCAGTCATACCGGACCGAATTAGCACTTGCCCTATCCGGTATATTCCTGTTCACGGGCCTGCCTCTCACGTATCGCGTCTGGCCTGCATAATTCGGGTCTCTTGGCGCCGCTGCTACTCCTGATTCCGGCTCGTCATACCGGTCATACGATTCAGACACCAGTGTTGTCAGGCCATTGCTGTTGGTATACATCCCTAGTGGTACCCCTAAAAACACCTTCGATGTGTCTGCACTTTTTTGCAGCGCAGCTGTCGCTATATCATTTTTCACCCAGTTCATTTTAATGTCGCTATTATCTTCTTCTATTTTAAAGAACATATTGCCCAGGGCAGTTCCACGTTTTACATCTATACCAAATTTATAAAACAATTCCCTGTAGCTAAACACCAGCAGGTTCACCGTCTTTGCAAAAAGGTTATAGGTAACTTCAGAATAATCCGGCGTCACATCGGTCGATACATCCACTACCTGCTTATATGCCTTACTACTGTCTTTAGGAATATAGTATATAGCTTCATGATGGTTATATACATCCCTCTGCGCACTCTCTCTCGATGTAGTCATATTTTCCACCAGCTTTTTCAGGTCCAGCACCACGCATATACCGTTAGGCCGCGCTTCAGCACAGGCTACATACAGGTAATCATATTTCTTCCTGTCTACGTCCAGCGGTATCTCCTTAAGTACGTCATGCCTATTGTTATAGTAGGTAATGTGTATTTCACAATCATAAAACTGGGGTACATCTGTGCTGTATAAAATGGCATAGTTGTCTTCACCTCTATTCTTCATTACATAAAATTTCGTTCGCTTACTTATGCCCGGCGATTCCTTTACCAGTTTTTCCTCCAACAACTTACCATTCTTACCATCAAAGCGAAGCCTCACCAGGCCGAACCTGCCCAGGTGTTCCTGCTCTATAAATAGTACTGCCTCTCCGTTAATATCAAATAACCCTTTGAATTCAGAAGTCCTGAGCGTGCTTATATCCAGTACACTGCACACATGTTCCTGGTTAGCAATTCTTTTATGCAAGCTGTCAAACACTTTTATCTCCACCGGCCTGGTAGGGTCAAGATGAAAAAGAAACGTATTGCCGTTTTTCATGCATAGCACTTTGTTCCAGCCAGTTTGTTTAAACTCTATCGGGTTGCTCATTTCATAGTTGGCACCCTGCGCATAGCTGCAATATGCCATGAGCAAAAATGGCATGACGAACAATAGTGTTTTATAATTCATGGCTTTTTATTTTCTATATAAAATTAACGAAAAAACAAATGCCTGATTAACTGAGATTATTGTTTAACCCAAAAAGAAATATCCGCATATTAATCCGGCAAGCCGGTTAAAAATGCGGATAAAACTTTGTTTCTATGGTTTAGGGTAAACTTCAACTTACTTCTCAATAACAAACCGCGCCACATCATTTGCAGTGGCCGATCTTATATTCAGCATATAGAATCCTTCCGGCAAACTTTCATCCAGGTGTATGGATGCGTTTATAATGCCGCTATGTGCTGCTGTAGTATTCTTATAGATCACTTCACCGGTTAAATTAATAACGGAGATTTCCACACTTTCATCTATCGCTGAGTTTAGCGACCCCTTAACCGTAAAGGTTCCTTTATTTGGATTAGGGAACACCGTTACTGAACTGTTTTGGCCGCCTACCTGCTGCACGCCTACTTTATTTACCTGGTATACTTTGCGTATACGGTTATTGTTTTGGTCAGCTATATACAGATTTCCAAGTGTATCTACAGCAAGGCCTTGTGGGCCAGCCAACATGGAAGTATCAGCCAGGCCGCCATCTCCTTTATAATCGTTGAAGCTATACTGCCCTGCATATTCATTTATGCTGTCATGCGCATTGATCTTTCTCACTTCCTGGTTATCTGATATAAAGATATTACCGAAACGATCAGCCGCTATACCAGTAGAATAGCTTATTTTGGCTGCGGTTGCAAGACCTCCATTACCAGTATATCCGGTGGCGCCGGTGCCGGCAATAGTAGATATTATCTGGCTGCTTACATCCACTTTACGTATACGATAGTTATTCTTATCTGCTATATATACATTCCCAAAAGTGTCTACGCATACCGCCGAAGGTAGGTTTAGCTGAGCCGTTGTGGCCGCAACATCATCCATGTTATAACCTGAAATTGTAGTTCCGGCATAAGTAGTGATCGTTCCTGTTGCGTCTACCTTACGAATGCGTCCATTGCCCATATCTGCAATAAATACATTCCCGTTTTTATCCACTGCCACAGATGCCGGCGAGCTCAAATATGCTGCTGTAGCCGGGCCTCCGTCACCAAGGGTTGTTGCAATACCCGGGCCGGCAAAAGTGGTGATAATACCAGTAGTATTCACTTTGCGGATAACATTATTATAATTATCGGCAATGTATAGATTGCCTGCATGATCTACGGCCACTCCGTATGGAAAGTGTAATGTAGCTGCAGTGGCTGCGGCATTATCGCCGCTATATCCTGCAGTACCATTTCCCGCTACAGTAGAAATTATACCAGCACTCGTCACCTTACGTATCCTGTTATTGCCCTCATCGGCAATGTAGAAATTTCCCTTATCATCTGCCGCAACGCCCTGGGGAGTAGATATTTTTGAGGCCGTCGCCTGGGTTGACGTTTCCGGGCCATAACCTTGAGTACCATTACCAGCCGCGGTCTTTATGTAGTACTTTATTTGAGCGTTCGCGCTCAAACTGGTCATTAATAGTGCTGATACTAGTAGTTTGTTGAAGTTTTTGTTCATACGTTTTAAATTTTGGTTGTTTTAAGATGGTCAAGTTGTTTAGTTAAAATGGGCATAGCTATCTGCTTCAATTCTCTGCATAATTTAAAAATGATGTATTATAAATTCGGGTTACTACATACTTCTTTAAAAAAGAAGGACAGGGTATAGAAATACCAACCTGGCTACAGGTATAAAACTAATGTGGTACAATAATCACCACTCGCTTTCGCGACTAAAAAAAAATAAATTTCTGTAATAAAGCAAATTTCTGTTTGGGTTTCGCCAATACTAATTGTTATAATAAAGAACTCACAAACTACTTTTATACTAAACTATGTTCATCTACACAGCCTCTGCTACCAGCCCCATGTGCTCAGAACTCACCATTTGCAGAGCCAGGCTCTTTATTGATGGATACACCAGCTCATAAACTCCTTTCTTACTCGGCGGCACGTCAGCTTCCTGCATGGCTACTATATAGATGATGGATTCAGGGATATCCAGTACCGTGCACACCTTCGAAATAGTTCTCTGGCTGGGACGTTTCACCCCGGTCTCTATTTGCGACAGAGACGTCTGTGAGAGTTCGCATTTTTCAGCAAGCTCGTATTGGGTTATGGAAAGTTTCTTCCTGATCGACTTAATAGCTAAACCAATGTTCATTTGACGGTTTTTAGAGTTTTCGGATAAATGATTTGATAATTAATAAATTACCCCATATTCATTTATCTCCGGTGCTACTCAATAAGACGGAGGTAAACTAGAAAACGTTTGGTTCCGCTGAAATTTTCCTTGCGCATAGGGTAGTTGCAGCGCTTTTTATATTGTTTATAATACCTTTGTTTCTGTGTCAAATAGCTTTTCAAAACAAGTAGTTTATAATAGAAAGCCTATACTGGCGGTGATAGTGCCACAGCTTAGGAAAGACGGCATGTATTATGAAGTTAATATGAAGGGGTATCCCCGCTTTTTCATGGCCTGGTCTGAATTAGGCAGGTACGATGCAGCCAATAACAATGAGGCGAACATACCTTACGAGCTTATTCTTGCCGTAAGCGACATGATAGAAAAGCACAAAAAGGGCTAATGCAACCGGTTATTTTACCTTCTTTAGCTTAATGACCGATACCTGGCCCTTAAGATTGTAAGCAAGCACACTATATTTCCGGGTGCCATCGGTAAGCAATAGGCTGGCTGTATTTGGAGGATCTGAGCCCTCTGTATTTGCCATAATCGTAATGGTATTTACAGATAACGGATCCAACGCTATACGTAGTTGTCTTTTTTCTTTTACCAGGTAGTAATTAGTAAGATATGGCTGGTCATTAAACGAGATAGAGATGCGGTCTCCATCCACATTACCACCATCCCAAACGTCTATTATCACAGAGTCGCTCTTCCAGTCATACGTTTTTTCTATCCCTTTTGTTATCTTATCTGTTCCTGCTGGTTGTTGTGCTACCAGCGCTTGTTCGCTGCCTGCGTCATCTTTTACTTTGGCTTCATTTCCATTTGCCTCAACAGGTTCCTTTACCTTTTTTTTCATAGAGATAACCGTATCATACTGCTCATGATACCCGAAGAGATTTTGTATTTCCTCAGCGTTGTTAAAGGTTATGGTGCCGCCGGTGCAAACGGTATTGTCAGCCTCGGCACTGGTTATAGGGCCTTTGAGCACAAAGCCGTTACCGCTCTGCACATACTCAAGTGTGGCATTTACCAGGCACATATATGCCTTGGTATGAAACCCGTGCGAGTAAAGAATATCCTTTTCTTTAAAGCTAAGCCGGTGGTTTCTCCTGTCAAGGGTTCCTTGTATTCCAGCCTTTGTATCATTCGGCTCTTTGTATGTAAGCGAATAGCCCTTTATTATTCCTGCGTTTTCGGTCACAACAATTTTATATTGGAACGACTCGCCGCTATTTACATCAATGTATCCTGTCAGTGCTATCTGCTTGTCCTGGGCATAGGCATGCCATTGGTTAAGGATAACTATAATGATCGTAAGAAGCAGGTATTTTTTAATGATCTTGGATTTTTACAAAAGTAACGGTATATAAATATTAATAAACATCTATTATTCCATATATCACCAATTATTTAAGACATAAATCATGTGCATTCGATTTGCGTTCAATTAATTATGTATAAGACGTAAAAAGTAATGGGACGACCAACTGTAGCTGGTTTTTAGTTTTCCTAATGGCGCTTCAACATACTAAATGACAAGCTATAGGTAGCTGATATAAAAACTGTTGCCGGCAAATATCTTGCTTTTATTATCTTACCTTCTTCAAATTAAATTAAAGGCCGGTGCGTAAATACTTATTCTTAATTCTGTATATACTGCCTCTTTTTAGCTCCGCCCAGCGTACTCAGTTGATACGTGGAAGTGTGCGGGATAAAGAATCAAAGGCACCCATAACGGGGGTAATTATACAGGTAACAGATCTGCAGCCGGTGCCGGGTGCAGTTACAGATACTAATGGCAACTTTGCTATAGCAAATATACCCGTAGGTAAGCATGTTATTTCTATTTCAGGCATCAGTTACCAGTCAGTTACGTTAAATGAAGTACTGGTAACTACGGCAAAAGAAGTAGTGCTGCCATTAGAGCTGGAAGAATCTGCCGTGAAAATGAAGGAGGTTACGGTATCGCGTAAAAGAGAGCACATAAACGAGATGGCGCTGGTAAGTACACGAACTTTTGACGTGCAGGAAACAGAACGCTATGCAGGCAGCAGGTCAGATCCTGCACGTATGGCATCTAACTTTGCCGGTGTACAGGGTGGCGATGACTCCCGGAACGACATCATTATCCGTGGCAATAGCCCGCAAGGCGTGCTGTGGCGGCTTGAGGGTATAGACATACCTAACCCTAACCACTTTGCCATACCTGGCACAACCGGCGGCCCGGTATCTATGCTCAATAGTAAAACGCTGGCTAACAGCGATTTCTTTATGGGAGCATTCCCTGCGGAATATGGCGATGCGATAGGTGGAGTATTTGATCTGCGGCTGCGCAATGGCAATAATGAACGGTATGAATTTACCGGCCAGCTAGGTTTGCTCGGCACAGAGCTTGCAGCAGAGGGGCCACTGTCTTCAAAAACGGGTGCATCTTTTTTGTTTACCTACCGGTATTCTACCCTTCAACTGTTTCAAGGACTAAACATAAAAATAGGCACCTCCTCGGTTCCTAATTATCAGGATGCGACCTTTAAAGTAAACCTGCCAATCGGTAAAAAGTCAGACCTGGCTTTCTTCGGTATCGGCGGGCTAAGCAGTATCAATCTTATAGTGAGCGATGTCTCGCAACCAAGCTCTGAGCTTTATGGAGAGAGCGACCGTAACCAATATTTCACTGCAAATACCGGTATAGTAGGCGCTACATTCAGCCATACTTTTAACCAGAGCACTTACACAAAATTCACTGTAGCTGAGACTGCAAGCGATATCTATGCCCACCACGATTATATCTTCCGGGATAGTGCAACCAATAATGCAGACTCTCTAAAAAATATACTTGGTTACCGGTTTATAACCACTACTACCGTAGCGCATTGGTATCTCAATAAAAAGCTATCGGCTAAACAAACACTAAAGTTTGGCATCATCAATAATCTCTATCATCTTAATCTTACAGATAGCAGCAGGCAATTTCCGCCTACACGGCAAGACTGGACCCATCGGGAAGACTTTACCGGTAATACAGACCTGGCTCAGGCATACATCCAATATAAGTACCGCCCAAATGACGCCCTTACATTTACTGCCGGGCTGCATGGCCAGTACTTTACACTCAACGGATCAAAGTCTATAGAGCCGCGTGCAGGCATGCGCTGGGCGCTTAGCAGCAGCGATATTATTACTGCCGGGTATGGGCTGCACAGCGAGATACAGCAGTTGTACCAGTACTTCGCTGTTGATACTTTCAAGGCAATGGCCAACAAGAATATAGGGTTTACACGGAGCCATCATTTTGTTTTAGGGTACGAAAAAATATTATCGAAAAACCTGCACCTTCGGCTGGAAACCTACTACCAGTACCTATTTGATGTGCCTGTGGAAACAAGAACAGGTTCTTCCTACTCGGCATTGGATCAGGGTACCGGCTATTCGCGCGACTTTCCTGACTCCCTGAAAAATACGGGCACCGGTTACAATTATGGCCTTGAGCTGACGCTGGAAAAAACATTCAGCAGTGGTTATTATTTTTTGTTTTCAGGGTCTGTATATGATTCTAAAGCAAAAGGTAATGATGGTGTGTACCGAAGCACCGACTATGACACCCACTATGCCTTTAGCCTGCTGGCTGGCTATGAACATAAATTAGGCACTTACAGTACCCTGATAACAGGATTAAAAATGACGTTGATAGGCGGCCAGCTATATTCACCGGTTGATACCGGAGCATCTGGCAAGACAGGGGATATTGTAGTTGTAGACAATCAACGGAATAGCCTGGAGTTCAAACCTTACTTTCGTACCGACCTGAAGCTTGGTATGCGTTTCAACTCAAAAAAAGTAACACATGAGATCGCACTTGACCTTTTGAACATCTTTAACACAAAGAATATCCTCTCAGAAACATTCAGCTACGGCCTTTATCAGCAAACCGGTGGCACACAATCTTTCTATTATCAATACCAGCTCGGATTTTTACCGATCTTTTATTATCGCCTGGATTTTGGTTTGAAGAAACATACTGCAACAACTCACGATAACTGATCTGTTACTATTTATTAATTTTCAAATTACCTTTGAAGCATGAGCAGCGTATTGTTTAATAAAGAAAATGGTGTGGGTTATATTACTCTTAACCGCCCCGATAAATATAACAGCTATAACCGGGAAATGGCACTGGCGCTACAGGGATTTTTAGACAATTGCGAGGTGGATGACGAAGTGCGTTGCATATATATTACCGGCGCAGGTAAAGGCTTTTGTTCAGGGCAGGACCTGTCTGAAGCCATAAACCCTACGCCTGAGGAATTTGAACGTATGGTACAGGAGCACTACAATGCTACCATTCTCCGTATTCGCAAAATAGAGAAGCCTGTGATAGCAGCGGTTAACGGCGTTGCGGCAGGTGCGGGCGCTAACATTGCTTTGGCTTGCGATATTGTGCTGGCCGCAGAGAGCGCATCCTTTATACAGGCCTTCAGCAAAATAGGATTGATACCAGATAGTGGGGGCACGTATTTTCTGCCCAGGCTGGTGGGTATGCAGCGTGCTGCAGCGTTAATGATGACCGCAGAAAAAGTAACCGCATCAGATGCCGTGGCAATGGGAATGGCCTACAAGTTTTTCCCTGATGATACTTTTGAAAATGAGAGCAAAAAGATGGCGCAGATGCTGGCGCAGATGCCAACAAAGGGAATAGGCCTTACTAAACGGTTGCTAAATGAATCATTCAGCAACAGCCTGCAGCAACAACTGGACATGGAAAAACAAGTACAGGTGCAGGCTGGCAGTACGTCAGATTTCGGAGAAGGGGTACTGGCATTCCTGGAAAAAAGAAAACCGGTTTTTAAAGGCAAGTAGTCAACTGCTCATTTACTGTTTTGTCAACACCATATCGCAGGTATAGCTTCCTACGCCACCCACAGCAGTTGTAAATGTTAAGTTCATTACGCCATTTGCATATGTGCCAGACGCGCTGATACCTGAGCCGGTAGCTGCAGTGACCTTTACTTTACTTACACCGTTAATGGCGCTATCTACCGTGGCAACGACTGTAATATTGGAATTATCGAAGTCGGAAATATCAACGGTAAATCCCCCGTCGGTAGCATCTTTGGTTACAGCGCTTTGCCAGCTATTTACACCGGAAACTGCGGGGTGGCAATCTTCCCTTTTGCAAACGTAAGTACCTATCACTGGGTCGCTCCACCCTATCTGGCAGGCATTACCTGAATACCCCGTCGGGCATATACAAACATTGCTGGAGCATGTTCCCCCGTTTTGGCAGGTGGTACTACCGCACTTATTTTTACAGCTATTAAACAGAACTAAGCTGAATGCTCCTAACAAAAGTACAGACGCAATAAAAAAACGGAGGCGTGTTTTCACGATGGTGAATTAAAAAGATAATTGAATGATGTAAAAATAAGTAAACGAACATTAGTTAAATCGGCGGTAAAATAGTTTAACAAAAAGTTGCATTAAACAGCACCGTACCGGCATGCTATTTTTATATGCCTGTATGGTTTCAGCTTTGCTGACAACAGTGTGATACAAACTTATCTTAATTATGAAAAAGGCACAGGAAATAACGACGCCTGTATTGGAAAAGGAACATACAACCTCCTCAATACCAGGTGTTAAAGAAGTGTTGGAGGCCACCGGGTTAAAGGTGGTGCGGGTTGCCATTTTATCGGAAGATGGTTTTGAAGAACAGGAACTAACCAGCCCTAAAGACGCCTTGGAAAGAGCAGGAATGAAAGTAGATGTAATATCGCCTAAAAATGGCAAAATAAAAGGCTGGAACCATACTAACTGGGGAAAGGAGGTGGATGTAGATATTAATCTCAGCAATGCAAATGCTGATGACTACGATGCACTTGTACTACCCGGAGGTGTAATGAACCCTGATAAACTGAGATTAAATAAAGATGCGGTATCTTTCGTAAAGCATTTTATCCGGGCTGGTAAAACCGTAGCTGCTATCTGTCATGGTCCTCAAACGCTCATTGAAACGGGTATGATTGAGGGCAAAACCATGACCTCATTCCCATCTCTGCAAACTGACCTTATGAATGCAGGTGTGGACTGGGTAGATAAGGAAATGGTGCATTATGGCCAGTTCATTACCAGCCGCAAACCCGCAGACCTAAACGCTTTTAACCAGGAGCTTATCAGTACATTATCGTTACAGCCCTGATGATAATTAAACGCGACGTTATTCCTGAGGTTTATACAATCAGGAATTTTTTTAATGCTCATATTGTTAAGTATCTTTAACCCCTTGTCAATTTGTAACTTTGCGCCGTCTTCATGCAACGGCCATATACGATAGCTTTGGTGGGTAACCCCAATAGTGGTAAAAGTTCTCTCTTCAATGTACTTACAGGACTCAACCAGAAAGTAGGTAATTTCCCTGGGGTTACTGTGGATAAGAAAACGGGTGTTTCCAATATCTCAGAATCGTTATCGGCAAATATTATTGACCTTCCGGGTACTTATTCCCTGTACCCCAAAAGTGCCGATGAGCAGGTTACCTACGAGGTTTTGCTCAACCAAAAGAATGCTGACCGGCCAGACCTGATCATAGTAATAGCCGATGCAGCCAACCTGAAGCGCAACCTGCTGTTCTGCACCCAGATAATGGACCTGAAGATACCTGTGGTCATCACGCTTACTATGATGGATATTGCCAAACAAAAGGGCATTACCATAGATACACAGGAGCTGCAACGATTGATGGGTGTGCCGGTAATACCCGTGAACCCCAGGCGCAATAAGGGTATAGCCAATCTAAAAAAGGCGATCGGCGATATTTATCAAACAAACTTACCCGCACGGGCGGACTTTATAGACCTTCCTGCATTAACAGGAGAATGGCTACAGGAAGTAAGGCAGCTATGTGAGCTGGATAGCAACTATGCAGCTCTGCATGTAGCCTGCAACTACACTGAGCTGCGCTATATAAATGCGGCTAACAGGATAAGAATAGCGGCACTGCTTGGGGAATCCGGCTTTCATAAGTCTAAGGTCCAGGCAGGGGAGATCATGCAGCGGTATAAGAAGATAGATGCCATAATAGCGCAATGCGTGGTTACCGAAAGCCCGATGAAAAAGATGGTGATCAGTGAGCAGATAGACAGGGTGCTACTGCACCCGCTATGGGGCAATGTCATTTTACTGGTCGTATTATTCCTGTTATTTCAAAGCATTTTTTGGTTGGCACACTACCCTATGGACTGGGTGGAACAAGGCTTTGCCCTTGCCGGGGAAGGGCTCAACAATATTATGCAGCCAGGCTTGTTCAGAGACTTGCTTGTAAACGGCCTGCTTGCCGGTGTTAGCGGTATTGCCGTTTTTGTGCCCCAGATCATGATCCTGTTCGGACTCATTACTATACTGGAAGATAGTGGCTATATGGCCCGTATCAGTTTTCTTACCGACCGTATCATGCGCAGTGCGGGGCTCAATGGCCGCTCTGTAATGCCGCTTATAAGCGGAATGGCGTGTGCGGTACCCGCAATTATGGCTGCCCGTACCATACAAAACCGCAAAGAACGGCTGATCACCATAATGGTGACCCCGCTTATGAGCTGCTCGGCGCGGCTGCCGGTATATACCATGCTTATCGCGCTGGTGATCCCTAACCGTGTATTTCTTGGCCTATTCAACTTGCAGGGGTTGGTGCTGATGGGGTTATACCTGCTAGGGTTCTTCATGGCATTAGTGGTGGCGAGGGTTATGAGCTTTATGATCAAAACGAAGGAGCGTACTTTTTTCCTGATGGAGTTGCCGGTATACCGGGCGCCGCGCTGGAAAAATGTGGGGATCACCATGATAGAAAAAGGAAAGATATTTATACGCGATGTGGGTAAGGTGATCATTGTATTATCGCTGATATTGTGGGGGCTTGCGGCCTTTGGGCCACCAAGCCAGATGCGGGCCGTAGAAGAAAAGTACACGGAGCTGCTTCGCCAGCATCCGGAGCAGCACACGGAAATAGAGCATAAACATGCGACTGCCAAGCTGGAGCATTCGTTTGCCGGAATAATGGGCCATGGTATAGAACCACTAATACGCCCCCTTGGTTATGATTGGAAAATTGGCATTGCACTCATTACTTCTTTTGCGGCGCGCGAGGTATTTGTAGGCACCATGGCGACACTTTACAGCGTGGGCGACACTGAGGCTGGCAAACAAACCTTACAGGACAAAATGCAGGCTGCAAAACGCGAGGACGGCACACCCGTATATACGCTTGCCGCAGGGTTATCTCTGCTCATCTTCTATGTATTTGCTATGCAGTGCATGAGCACTCTTGCGATTGTAAAACGTGAGACGCGAAGCTGGAAGTATCCGGTCATCCAGTTTGTGTACATGTTTGGAATAGCGTATTTGAGTGCGCTGTTTGTGTTCCAAGTGTTTAGATAGAATTCAAGTTAATTGGATCTACTTAAAATATATGATACCACCTTCGTTGTCAATTTCTTCTTTTTTACTCCAACAGCAACTACGCCTAAGATGCAGGGCCAAAATATTGAACCCATCTCTCAGTATCGTGCCTTTAGCAGAACCTCTAAACAAATCATATTGAAGCGGTAATTCTAACCACTCTAATGTATATTGATATGCATCGAGAATTCTATAGTTGCGATCGGTCTTTATTATTAAAATGTCGTGGAAATCTTTAATTAGCGTTCCCGTCTCATTGTAAACTTCCCCTTTAAATGTTGCTATAAACTGGAAATAAAGAAATTTTCCGCGAATTGGCTCAAACAAATTCGATATTGTAGTCACCTTATTAGCGCTACGATCAAAATCTTCCAATAATAGTGTATCAATGTCAGCATTGCGTACTTCCTTTTTCAACACATAGACTTTTGTTCTCCCTAAACCGGTTACAGTGTCCTTGTCATCTAAAGGGAAAAGGGTCTTCATTGACCTGGGTTGACATAACACCGGATTATGTTGCTGCAACAATAACACAGCGAAAACCAAACAAAATTTCGCGTTTACAATAAATATTTGATGAAGTGTGCGATCGATATTCATATATAAAACTGGCACATGCAGCAGTTTGCAAAAAAACCGCCCCAAAGTGGAGCGGTTATATATTTTGATACTATGCTGTTTTTAATGTGATTCTTCACCCGGTCTAAGCGGGGTGGTTTGCGGGATGAAGTCATTGCCATTACCATCATCTTTGTAATCATAAGGCCAGCGGTATACTTCAGGAATTTCGCCAGGCCAGTTACCGTGCTCTGGGTGGATAGGTGTAGTCCACTCAAGCGTTGTAGAACCCCATGGATTTAATGTGGTCATTTTACGTCCACGGAAGATGCTCACTATGAAGTTCATCACGAACAATAGCTGGGTAAAGAACACGATCATGGCCATGATGCTGATGAACGCATTGATGCCCTGGAAGTGCTTGAATGATTCCCATGCGGAGTAATCGTAGTAGCGGCGCGGCATACCTGCAATACCTTCGTAGTGCATAGGCCAGAAGATGAGGTAAGCACCTATGAAGGTTATGAAGAAGTGAATGTAACCAACAGTATTATTCATAAACCTGCCGAACATTTTAGGGAACCAATGATAAATACCTGCAAACATGCCGAAGAATGCCGACACACCCATTACTATATGGAAGTGCGCTACCACGAAGTAAGTATCGTGCAGGTGAATATCCAGCGCTGAGTTACCCAGGAAGATACCGGTAAGGCCACCTGAGATGAACAGCGACACGAAACCAAGGGCAAACAACATAGCCGGTGTGAAGCGGATATTTGCGCGCCAGATAGTGGTAAGCCAGTTGAACACCTTTACCGCAGATGGTACGGCGATAAGCAGGGTAAGCAGTACGAATATAGAACCAAGGAACGGGCTCATACCTGTAACGAACATATGATGCGCCCATACCACGAACGCCAGCAATGTGATACCAACGAGCGAAATGATCATGGCGAAGTAACCAAAGATAGGTTTGCGGGCATTTGTAGAAAGTACCTCAGATGCCATACCCATGCCCGGAAGCATGATGATATATACTTCGGGGTGGCCAAGGAACCAGAATAAGTGCTGGTAAAGGATAGCCGAGCCGCCAATGTGCGGTAATGCCTTACCACCAATAAATATTTCAGAGAGGTAGAAGCTGGTACCGAAGTTGCGGTCGAATATCAGCAGAACAAGACCTGAGAATAATACAGGAAAAGAAAGTACGCCCAATACAGCAGTGAAGAACAGCGCCCATATAGTTAGTGGCAGGCGTGTCATGGTCATGCCCTTTGTACGCATGTTCAATATAGTAACGATGTAGTTAAGGCCACCTAATAATGAAGACACCACGAACAGCGACATACTGATCAGCCAAAGGTCCATACCTATGCCCGAACCCATAGAAGCTTCTTTGAGCGCGCTCAATGGCGGGTAAGTAGTCCATCCACCTGATGCAGGGCCGGTTTCTACGAATAATGAAGTAAACATGAATATACTTGCCAGGAAGAAGAACCAATAAGACAGCATGTTCATGAACGGCGACGCCATATCGCGGGCGCCCACCTGGAAAGGTATCAGCAGGTTTGCAAACGTGCCGCTAAGGCCGGCCGTAAGTACGAAGAACACGAGTATGGTACCGTGCATGGTAACCAACGCGTAGTAAAACTCAGGAGACAACTTGCCACCTTTAGCCCACTCACCAAGGAATTTCTCCATGATAGGGAAAGTAGAATCGGGGAAGCCGAGCTGCAGGCGGAAGAACACCGAGAACAAGGAACCGATTATTGCCCATATAATACCCGTGATCAGGAACTGCTTGGATATAGTCTTATGATCCTGGCTGAAGATATACTTCCAGATAAAATGCTGCTCATGATGTTCGTGGCCATGATGGTCTGTAGCAGATTCTGCTCCATGCGCTACATTAGGCCCTTCGATGATAATTTCGTTACTCATTTTATTGCACTTTTTGTGGCTAATACCTTTAGCCGATTATTTCATCGTTACTTCTTTTACACTCTCTTTCTTTGTGCTGTCGCTGGCTGGTGCGCCCGCTGCCGCCGGTGCAGCAGATGGATTATTGCCAGCATAGTATGAAGGCTGGCTGGCCATCCACTTATCGTATTCGGCCTGTGTTTCTACTATTATAGTACCACGCATAGAATAGTGGCCCTTACCGCACAGCTGATCGCATGATATTTCGTATACAAAATCAGGATTGTGGGTAATAGCTTTCATCTGCTCTGTAGTGATAGATGGGGTAAACCATAGCGTAGTAGTGATACCCGGTACAGCATCCATCTTCAGGCGGAAGTGTGGCAGGCCTACGTCATGTATTACATCGCGCGAACCGATAAGTAGTTTTACCGGCTTACCGATAACAAGATGCAGCTCACCATTCTGAGAGATGATGTCATCCATGTTATGCGGGTCGGTCCAGTCAAGGCCAAGTACGTTATTTGCGTCGTTTATTTTACGGAAGTCCCTCTTACCAAGTTCATTGTCTTTACCAGGGTAGCGAACGAGCCAGTTAAACTGCTTGCCCACGATCTCTATAACCTTAGCATCGGGTGGCGCAGGAGATGTAACATCGAACCAGTTTTTCAACCCTATAGCTACCAGTATGGCCATTGCTATAGCTGGTATTGTTGTCCATATAATTTCAAGCTTATTATTGTGCGGGAAATAAAATGAGGTCTGCTTATCTTTTGCCTGGTATTTAAAGCAAAACCAAAAAAGGACAGCCTGTGTAAGGAAGAATACAACGCCAGTAACCATTACTGTGATACTGAACATGAAATCAAAGTTCTCACCTGTCTTGCAGGCAGCTATTGGCAGCATTTTACCATCGAACAACTGGTTGCATTTCCAAATGCCCCACATACCCAGCACGAACACTACTACCAGCAATAGTGCGATTGTCCGGTTGGTCTGCGCTTTTACTTTTTCTTCTCCGCGCAGCACTGTTGCGTATTCACTGGCTTTTCCTATCTGGTAGATAATGATGAAAACCAGTGCTATCAATGTTATTATAATAAATACCGACATAGTCGTTCAGCTTATATTTACTTGTTAAATGTTATTCCCTACTCTTTATTTCTTTTCAATGCGTTCTACTAGCTAAGGTGCACCACTGCTTCTTTCAGCAACAGGTTGTTAGCCGGTACCAGCGATGATTTTGTCAGTGTGCGTGACACAGCAAATATCAGGATGCCAACAAAACCCATGAATATACCTATTTCGTACCAGTTGATGTGCCAATGTTCAGCAAGCGGGCCCGGCATAACCATCTGGAAATAATCGAGCCAGTGGCCGAATATGATGATCATTGCCATGAAGGTTACGGTGAAGTAATTACGCTTGCTTGGGCGCGCCATCAGTATCAATATCGGCATACAGAAGTTGATAATGAAGTTAGCGTAGAATAGAACGCTGTATGGGCCTTGCTGGCGCATTTTGAAGTAGAAAGTTTCATCGGGCTGGTTAGAATACCAGATCAGCATATACTGTGCAAACCACAGGTACGTCCAGAAGATACTGAATGCAAACATGAACTTGCCGAGATCGTGCATGTGCTCCTTGGTTACGAGTACAAGGTTGCCCTGATTTTTCAGGTACACTACCCATAAAAGAATAAGTGACATGCCGCTTACAAATGCACTTGCAAATGTGTACCAGCTAAACATAGTAGAATACCAGTGAGCCTGTATACTCATGATCCACAACCATGGGATAGTGCTCATTTGCGTAAGTGCATAAACGAAAAGGAATATACCTGACAAACGGAAAACTTTCCAGTAGATCTTGGTATCATTCTTAGGTGCGCTTTCCTGTGCAATAGATAATGCCCTGAACTTATAGCCAAAGAAAGACCATAAACCAACAGCAGCCAGCGTAAACCCTACGAACATGCCTTTATTAAGGAATGGAGCTTTACCCAATAAGATCTTATCATCGCCGGGAGTTACCCATGGATAGATTGCATTGATACCATGAGAGTCTTTATAGGTAAATACAATGATGAACATAATAACCGTAGCAATGCTGCCAAACAGCCATACGTTAGCGCCTATGGCCTCTGGCACACGGCGATAAGCTACCAGCCACGCTCCCTGCGCCAGCGACACAGCTGCCTGTACAAAAATACTTACGGCAGTGATGAGTGTAAAAAATACACTATCGTGCAGCAGTACCAGCCAAAAGCGCGACTTGTCTACATCTGTACTACCATGGCCCATTAACAAACAAGCAATACCGGCAATCAGCGTAAGCACGCCGATTGCGATCAATGCAAGGCTGGTATTACGTAAGCGGGCGGGTATCTCAAAACGGTCATTCATTGTATGCAACTTTTATTAAAAAACGTTTTTAAAATCTTTTTCACTTAGTTTGATTCCATGCTATTGCCATGGCTGTTATGCTTTGCAGCTGGCTTTGACTTAGTAGCAGCTGGTTTAGCAACAGGTACAGCAGCCATCACAGGTATTGTAGCAGATGGCGCCGGCAGAGCCGCCACCATTGTCATTGCAGGCTTTGCAGTAGTATCGGCCTTCGGTGCTGCTGGTGCAGCGCCTTCGCCAAAAATAAATGCATCACCACCATTTTCAGATTGTACTTTCTTTATGTATGCTATTACCATCCAGCGCTGCCTGCTATCCAGCTGGCTGGCGTATGAGCCCATCATGTTCTTACCATACTTTACTGCTGCATACATCTGGCCTACAGGCATGTGTGTATACTTAGCGTCTTTAAAGTTAGCCGGCATTGATGCGAATTTGCCACTTGAAAAAAGCGGCCCCTGGCCATCGAGGTTTGGACCATGGCATATGGCGCAATAGATATTGAACAGGCGGCCACCTTCCTTCATCTCGTCTGCATTGAAACGCAGCGAGGTAGTGTAGGTTTTATATGCTGTGGTATCACCTTCTTTCAGGTGATCAGGCATCATATGGCCGCGGGCAATGGTACCCGTTACCGGCAGGCGGCTCGTCTGGCTGTCTGCGAAGTTGGGGTTAGATGTATAAGCATCATAAGCACGCGAGTAGGTCATATCGGGTGCATATATGTGCCCCGGGCTACGACGAATTTCGCCTGAGTCGCACGACATCAGTCCAATCGTTATTCCCAGGCCTGCTACTATTATGCTTTTAATCTTATTCATATCAATGTGAAATCTATTAATTGTTATGGGTTCATTGAGCAACTATGGTCAATTGTGCCATTTATTTATCCTGCATTGAGCAATTCATAGGGTTCTTTCTTATCCCACCTTCCGTACCACCAGCCTGCTTCTGCTACCTGTATATTTGTTTCTTTAGCCCCGGTAGATTGCAAAAATGCCAGTACTTCTTTTTCTGAGGTATGTGCATTCAGCTCTATTGCCATTACAAACATATCATCGCTCTGGCGTGGGTGAAACACGTGTTTCTTTACGCCGGGCATGATCTGGTTGAGGTAGCAGAAAGTAAGTGTCATGCCTACCGCGGCAAACAATACTGTAAGCTCAAAC